>ERZ1026854.1951-NODE-1951-length-12297-cov-9.475249_pt1 | contig 12297 bp, 9 predicted proteins | sample MGYA00380157_ERZ1026854 | MGnify/ENA primary metagenome ERZ1026854 (study PRJEB33269, sample SAMEA4719793) | human gut metagenome | biome: human-associated habitat; feature: organic feature; material: feces | place: Cameroon | collected 2013-10 ...
GCATTCTCTTTTTCCAACTCCTCAATTCTTTTTAATGCCTCTTCAAGTGTTACCGATTTCTCCATTCCCCTGCCCTCCGTTCATGTCATTCTCGTTTTGTCTATATTATAAATATCTGTGTTTCTTTAGTCAATACGATTATGTCATATTATGTCATTTTTTTACAATAGCTTTCATACAATCACGCAAAATCCATTTTCTTTTTATTGCCGGTCCATACTTGAAAATCAACGATGTCACAACATCCACACATCTCTCAAGCGCTGCATTCTCTTTTGCATCATCATAATATTTCTTTCTCATTTGTCCGCCCCTTTCTGTGCTTAAATTTCTTTGGCAGCCAATTATCGTTATCTGCTTTCAACAAGTCATACACATATATCTTATTCGGCTTTCCTAATCCCTGATGGCTTCGATAAATCAGATTATGTGCCTCCAGTTCCTTCAGCATCTTGTTAATCTTCTTATTTCCCAGATGCAGTAGCCTCATCATTTCTTTTATTGTAAAAATGATAAATAACGCTCCATATTCATCTATCCATGCATCACCATTACACTCTGATAAGCAACGCCGATCCAACAAAATCATATAAAGTGCCTTTTTAGCTTGTTAGGGAAATGCCACAATCCCCTATTTTCACGGAGCTACGCCGATCGGCTTTGTCATGCTTATGTATTTCCAACATTTCATAAATTCTTCACTCCTTCCCTTCCCGATTTATAAAATTATTTTCTCAGATTTTCTATGCCTCTTAAATATATACACATCTTATTTGCCCTTATCTTAATGGACAATCTGATTTCTTCACTTTGTTTGCAAGTTTTAACAACCCATTATTTTTACAATAAAACTGTAAATCTCTTACGGTTTGTTTTGATGTAGGCCCAATAACAATAGAGTCGAATAAATCTTCAAAATCTATTCCTTCTTTTTCACACAATTCTGCTAAATTCAAAATATATACCTGTCTAATAGTATTAAGTACTTTACATTGAAGATGCTTATCATTTTCATTAACAAAAAGTGGAGAAATCCTTATTTCTTGCTCCGTTGAAAAACTTTCATGCTTATGAAGCATTGCATATAGCAACAAATTATCAATCAAACCGTTTAAATTTGAAAAATCGTCCATCTTATCATATTGAATATAATCTCGTAACAGTTCTTTCATTTTATGTTGCTTGGCACAATAACCATAATATTCTTCATTCATAATAATCTGATTGTAAAAAATAAGCTTAAATAACGTTGCTGTATTAAATACAATCGCTACTCCTTGTCCACCACATGCATACCTATCCCATTGTGCTGCATCATTACGTGCTTTGGATACGCAAAATATATATGGATATTCTTTTTGCAATCTATCTTTGATTTGTCCAAAAACATCATTGGCTTTTTCCTTATTAGCTGAATCAATGCATGCATATACTTCTTTTTCCAGATCGTTTATAAACCCTATTAATTCTTCTCGATCATTCATATGTTCTGCACTACCAAACCAAATCTCTTTCTTGCCAATAATCCCACATAATGCATTTATATCTGTATAATGCCATAGTGTATTTCCATACTTTTTTACAGCCCTTTTCACTCGTTCTTCCCTATAGTCATCTCTTCCCATAGAATTGTTTGCATTGTAATTTACTACTTTTGTATCAAACAATGGATTGAGCTGTTCATCCTCATATCGATCTTGTAAATCCATTTCATGGTCGTACACATCAAGCATGATGGTCGGTTCAAGTGAAAGGTCTTTACCGACCTCTAGTTTATGATGCACGATGCGCTTCTTTGTTTCATTGTTCTTCATTGCAGTGTCCTTTCCGTCCGAGTGGAGGACGGTGGGACACAAAAAGAGGCTACGGTCGAAGATGAACCACAGGCTCTGATTTGCCGAAATAGGCGCACAAAAGCAACGGTGGGTGCATCTTCGCTTCAAACACAGCTGTTATTGCTGTGTTTGGAACTCTTATGCATCCCATCGTCCTAATGGCCATCTCGGACAATTGAGATTTATTTCTACAGCTGAGGCTTTCTCAACTGATGTCTCTATTATCGCGGATTTGAAATTTTCGTTACCAACTCGTTGAGTTGGTCACAAATCGCCGTAAAATCAGTCTTTTTTTAATTTTGTCACAAAAAAGGACCCCATTTCGGGGTCCAAAACTAACTTAATAAGTTATCAATTTTTTACTCATTCTTTTATAGTCGTGCCAAGCTCTTTTAAGTTTTTCACTCTTAAAAATCCATTGAAATCATCTAATGATATACAGGGAAAATTCTCTAAAATATGTATATATGTTCTATCCGGTTCTTGATATTCATTTAACTTCTGAGAGGACTTATCAAAAATCTTTTCGATTAAGCGCAATTTCAATCCTAAAGCCACACAGATTGCCATCAAAACATCTTTTCCCATATTATTATACTTATCGTTCTTTATTTTTCCATGATAATTTTTATGTAGGCCTGTTTCTTCAGAAAATTTATCTGGATATTTCCATTTTCTTTTTTTCATCAAAAACCATAAGCACTGGCATAATGTTGTTCTTGGATCAGCAAGCATTTTTAGCAACTCACTTTCTTCATCCTCATCATATTCCAAAATTGCATCAAGTGCAGCAACATATGCGTCATCCTCTTCATATTTAAAATTCGTTTGATAATCTGGGTGAAAAGTCAGTATACGCTGATCAATCCCTACTGTACGACAAAGGAAAGCACAACCTGTTAAGTCTTTATTAAAATTCTGATAGACTATGTAGTTCTTTTCGCGTATGTTAATCACGCACTGCTGTAAACGTTTCTTTGCTTTTGCCGTCAGATGCAATCCGTCCGTTTTTGCCACAATATATTTTGCATCAGCTAATACAAAATAACCGTCAGCAAAAACAAACCTTCCACCCTGTACCCAATCCTGCAGCAAAGAACTACTTTCTAACAACTGGTAAGCTTCTACAGGTGTTAGTGCGACAAATTCCTTGCTTTCATGAATATCCGCAAACACAGCATCGTAATCTTCGAGTTTGCAGATTTCATCTATTAATCCCACCTCTGTCAGACGATATTTGACGGAGGATCGAGATACAATGAAGAAATCGCTCAAATCCTCAATAAGTCTATCGCAAGATGGATAAATATCATTTTGAGGTTCACGGTAAACTTCGAGCAGGTCTAATGCTTTTTTTCTGAACATTTTGACTGGCATTAATATCCGCGGTGCCAGTCTGTGTGCTTGCCACTCCAACCATCTGACTTCATTTTCCTTCGTTTTCTTTCCCTCTGGTGGCTCATAAAAGGTTTCAGTGTGCCGACACATAATCGGATATAACTTTTCCGCAACCAAAGCGCTTTTAACTTTCAGAATCTCAAAATAAGTTTTATCCTTTTCCCAATGGAGTGCCTCGTGAATAAGTGTATTTCGTTTTGCACCTTCTCCGTACATCTCCTCTGAAGCCGGATCAAGCAATACTGTCCCCGCAGGATAAAAAACCAATGATGATGTTCCTTCTTCTCGATCAAACACCTCTACCTCACTGTCCAATAGAAGGCAGCAACCAAAAATATCCATATTTCTGGATAGTGAAGCCTCCATTACTGTCAGCTTCATCGTTTTCAGAATTTCATTTACTGGAAGTGGCATAGGTGTATCCAGTGCTTTTTTGCAATATTTATTCAGGAACTTAATAGCATAATCATCCAGCCGATTCTTCCCTAAGATCAATGCCCCAGTCTTAGGGTTAATATCATAAACATCACTGAATGTTGGTCTATTCATCATCGATATCCGTATCTCCTTTTTCCATATAATCAAGTGGCATGGTCGACAATAGTTTTTTTGCCTCCTGCCAGGTAGGACAATATTCCTCTACCAATGCCCGGAACCTGTGTGTATGATTCTTTTCCAACAGATGCACCAATTCATGGATGACCACATATTCCAAGCATTCTGCTGGTTTCTTGACAAGCTGCAGATTGATCCATATCCTGCGTTTATCAATGTTACATGTACCCCATCTGGTTCTCATATTTTTTACACGGAATTCATTTGCATGAACACCTGTCTTTTTTTCACACTGAAAAAGCACAGACTCAAGCACACGCTTCAGCTCCTGTCGATACCATTCAATAAATAGTTTTTCTCTGGAGTCAATGCTTGTGCCTTCAGGCACTGTCATTATTATTTTAGTGGGTGTTCTCACAATCTTTCGCTGCTTGCCTTCATATATCACCTGTAGGCGATATGGTTTTCCCCACAAATAATGTGACTCCCCAGATACATACTCTCGTTTGCTTTGCCTCTCCTGTGACAGCATCCTATCACGCACCTTGGTAATTTCCGGGAGTTTTCCCAATACAAACAGCTTGACTTCATCCATTGTAATCCCTGTTGGGGCACTCACCGTAATATCACCTTCTGGCGGTTTCACTCGAATATACAGATTCTTCAGATTCTTTTTCCGAGTCACCTCAATTGTTAGTTCACCAATCAATAAATTTTCACTACTCATCATATTCTTCCTGCCTCTGTGCTATATCGAAGACCTGATTAGTTTCCTCTTCAGCTTTGTCTTTGCTATAGCTATGAAGCAATAACTTTTCATAAATAGCAAGTCTAATTTTCTGCTGTTTCTGCCGATTTTTCTTCCATGCTGGTCGTATTGCGATGCGAATAGCTCCATCTACATCAACGGTCAACTCCAAATCCGCCTCAAAGTAATCAAACAGCGCTCGTCTGGCCGCACTATTCTTCACTTCATCCGGATAATCTCCATTATCTTCCGGATGTAGGATTGCCTCAGCCATTTCCACGACCTGTTTCAAATATTCCTGGTAGCTCATCGCTGCCACTTTTCGCTGCATGATGATTTTCTTCAGCATTTCTGACAGCTTGCCATAATACACGGGATTCGAACTCATCTTCTTGACGATTTCATGCTGCAGGTTATTGTCGATGGTCTCTGCCTTTGCCTCATTATCTCCTGGGAGGTCTTTTACCAAATCAGCAGGTGTAGTGGTCTTGCCCTGAAGCAATAATTCAATAATGGACATATTCCCAAGCTCACTGACCACCTTGGTATCCTCTGCACGAATATAGGTATCAAGAATATAGCGCATGTCTGCCTCATAAGGCTTCAAATCAATATAATCGCAACTTGCCAGTTTAATCATTTCCTTGATTTTGTTATATCCTGAAATCTCTTTGCGCAGATGCTCGACATCCTCCTCTGTATATCCATAATCTGATACAAGGCGATCACAGCAATTTGCAAAAGAACGAGAAAGAGCCGCTGTCAGTCCATAAAGAATATCCCTCCGGGCCGTCTTTTCCTCACTCTCACTGTCCTCACCACAAAAATATTCTATGTAATCTGTATCGTTCTGCGGTGCCGATACATTTTCTACCAGTGCCTCCAATGATGCCAGTGTTCCTGTCAGTTCAGAATTTGCCTCATCATAGCGATTTTTAATCAGACCTTCGACATCTTCTTTATCATATCCGTCAAACGCCTCTGAGGTATAATCCGCTACAGCAAGCTGTACATTGCGGAACAAATCCATATAATCTACAATGTATCCATAATCCTTGTCTTCTCCATCCGGTCGGTTAACACGACAAATAGCCTGGAAAAGGTCATGATCGTGCATGGATTTATCAATATATAGATAAGTTGCACTCGGTGCGTCAAAGCCAGTCAGCAGTTTATCCACTACAATCAGCAGCTTCATCTGCGCCGGCTCATCAATAAATTTAGCCTTTACTTCTTCTTCGAATTCAGACAGCTTTTTGCCATTGAGCATTCGTTCGTATATTTTCTTCTTGTACTCGTCCTCACTCTCCTGCATAGGATCATAGGTTGCCGTTCTAACACTTTGCGTTGTCGGTTCATAGGATGTGACGATGGCACACTTAGTAAATTCCATGCTCATAAAGATTTCCCAGTATCTGCAAGCCTCATAAATACTGTTTGCAACAAGCATAGCAGTTCCGCGGTCATCTTTAAGTCTCGGCTTTAGGCTCATATCGAACACGATATCAGATGCAATTTTTTCAAGCCTCTGTTTGGAACTGTAGAGCTTATTGATTGATGTCCAGCTCTGTTTGAGCTGCTGTTTTGCCCGTTCTGTCAGACCCTTTGTTTTGTTTTCAAACCACAAGTCAACTTTGTCCTGGCTCGAAAGATCCTGATCCACATCACGTGCTTCATACCGCAGATCAAGGACGATTCCGTCCTCCACACCTTCATCAAATTTATATGTGTGAATATATGTGCCAAAAATTTCGATGCTGGACTTTTTATCTGTTTTCAATAACGGTGTCCCAGTGAAACCAATCAGAATGGCATCTGGCATAAGTGTCTTAACTGCCTCATGCAGTTTGCCGGAATTTGTACGATGGCATTCATCAATAAAAGCTACAATATTACCCTTCGCCTTAAAATCCTTCGGCAGGTCTTTCAGAAGCTCCTTTCGATACTGGTCGATATCCGACTGGTTTCCTGCATTGTGTCCATATTTATGGATCAGCGAACAGATGATGGGATCCTCGTTTTTATCCAAGATTGTCCGAAGGTCTGCACAACTTTTTGCTCTGCGCACCTTTTCATCCACGTCAACAAACTGATCTCTAATTTGCGTGTCCAGCTCCTCTCGATCTGTGATCACAACGACACGACTATCTGCAATATTCTCGATAATCCACTTTGTCAGCCATACCATGATTAAAGATTTACCGGAACCCTGTGTGTTCCAGATGATACCGCCCTCGCCGTCTTGAATTCGCTTGCGTGCTGCCAAATTTGCAAAATACTGATTGTGCCGTGCGACCTTCTTGATTCCGGCATCGAAAATAATAAAATCATGAATCAACGAAAGGAAACGTTCCTTTTGGCACATAGAAACCACGCCATCTCTCAGACGATTGACTTCCTTGACCTGTAGTAATTTGATTTTTGCTGACAGATCATCCGTTGCCTTTTTATCTTCTTTCCATTTGAGGTAAAATTTCTGCGAGGTATTGATCGTACCATAGTGCAGTCCTTCTGCCTCATTTCCTGCAAAAAGAAGCTGAGCTGTGCTGAAGAAATTCAAGATATTTTCACGCTTTTGGTTTGTCAGAAGCTGACGGATGCCATTTCCAACGCTGACACAGGATTTTTTCAGCTCAAACATTCCCAACGCAATGCCGTTAACATACAGCACAACATCAGGGCGTTTGTGTTCTCGATGATTTGCACACAATACCGTCACTTCCTGAGCAACTACAAAATCGTTGTTTTCAGGATTTAACCAATCGATATAGTGAACCGTTGGCCTATGACCATGTGCATCTTTTGTACCTTGACGCCCATAGCGGAGCAGAGAATAGACACTGCGGTTGATCTGATACAAGGAGTCCACCTGATTACCAGCCTTATTTACCAGCTCTCCTATAGCTGTCTTAATCTGGTCATCGGTATAGCCACGCTTTTTCAGATTTGCCGAAAGCAAATCTTCCTTGATTGGAGTGTTATCGATATCCCGCAAATCTCCGATATATGTGTAACCCAAATCATCTTTGAGCCAATGCAGGACTCTGCTTTGTAATTTTTTCTCAGGATCTACCGTTGCCATCCTCATACCTCCTTATGCTTTCAGACGGATGTGGCCTGTTAACAGGTCATCCGTCGCACCTTCTCTGATTTGAATCATTTTATCTCGTTCGTTTTCCAATGCTTCGATTTCTTCGTCCATTGCTGTTAGCGTATCCGCAATTGCTTTTTGCTCCTTTACATCGCTTGGAATATATAGCTCTGTTTCAGAGAAAGACTTCTTTGAAACAGAAGACACCTTGATTCCTGTAATATACGGATACAGCTGGTCATGATATGAAGTAGAATTCATGTAATATCCCAAGAAGCCATCTGCCGTCTCATAATTCGGCCGACAGGCAACTGTGTGTAAACCACCAACCAACGGGATAGTAACAGCACCAACTTGAACAACTTTACCTACTGCATCATCCTCTGCCGTATCCGCAATCAGAACATCTTTCTGTTTTAACAAGCTTCTCTCTTTTACGCAAGATGGGTTTTTTAGACGCGGGATGTCATCTTTATCCGTTAAAACTGCACCATATTTTACCAGTACATCGCCATAATGAACATCTCCAATATTGCCTTTATCCGTCAACTGGTCCCTCGCATATGTGTTGGTTTGCAAAAGAGAAAAATAATCGTCAAACGAATATGTTATCCAAGCTTTATCATAGCCCTTCAATCTTGTGTGACCACCAACCAAATCTTCCAATGCCCCATCACGGATGCCGCGTTTTTTTTCGATCAGTTCAGCGAGATCATCGATGTAAGTGTCGAAACTCGATAGTGTTTGAGCAATCTTTTTTTGTTCAGTCAGTGACGGAAGACACACAACTACATTTTTTACAACTTCTTTATTCAGGTTTTGAACGCCACTTCCTGCTGCAAAGGATTCATATTGTCTTTGTACATACGAAGAAGATAATAAATAATACAAAAACTCGTCATCTGCTTCCGCTTGAAAATCATATAGACGCAGCCAACCATCATGGATACAACCATCAATACTCAAGATATAGGGTCTTCCAAAACTCATAGAATTTGAAAGTATAAAATCGCCGGGAAACACCCTCACAGAATGTGCTGCACCCATAGTTGTAATTTTCTCTTCCGTCGAAGTTATATATTTTCCATATCTTGGTGCATCACCGATTTTAATCCAATTTACCCCGCCAATGTTTGATGTAAGATAACTTTCAATCGGACGTGGTGAAGCTCCGCGCTTAATTTTTAAAAAAGCATTGAATGTTTTTTCTTTCCAATCCTTAGGATAAGTTACCATTTATACCCCATCCTTTCCAGTGCTGCCATAACAGCCGCCTTTGATTTTGTAGTTCTGTCCTCGATTTCTCCAAGAGTATGCTCATATCGTTTCGCTATCAACAGCACTCTGGAAGACAATGCATTCAGTACCTGCTCAACTTCATCACAAATATCAGTTTCCAACTTTGCCATCCACTTGAGATCAAACAGCAGATGCTTAATTTCCTCAATGGAAAGTTCGCTGTACTTCGTTTCAACCTTGTCATCCAGTGCATTTCGAGCTTCTTTCAACTCTTTGTCAACGGTATCTTTTTCTGCTGATTTTTCCGCATAAGCTTTCAGTGCTGCGTATTCATCCTGATAGATTTCCGGTACAGTTGCAGATTCTGCTGCTGTTTTCCGTGCAGCTTTCAGCTTTGCCTTGCCAAAAGTACCATTTTTATTGCGAAGGTCAAACTTCTCTACCTTAGGTAAAGTCTTTACAAGTGTTTCCATCTCAGCTGTTTTTCCCTCATCAAAAAGAGTCACCAGCTGTGCCAAAACACTCATGGCCTCCGATGTTTTTTTCGCATCTAATTCCTTAATACGCGCATTCAGTTTTGTTTTCGGAATGCTGTCTCCTTTATCGTTCAGTGCTTCCTTTAACAGCCCATCATCACCGGATTCTTCTTCCCTCATTTCATCCAGTTCAGACTCCAGTGCTGCGGATTGCTCCAACAAAGCATTGATGGCTGTTAATTCTTCAGCGAAATACACGGTTTCAATCAGTTCTCTCGGAATCAGTGCACCATCGAAAGACTTCACCTTTGAGGTATCATCTACTGTGATAGTATCTCCACTCTCATCCTTTGCTTTCTTCTGTGCATATACATACTCAATTTCTCTACCTGCCTCGTAGCCGCTGGCCTTGATGACATACACATCATCTTGGAGCTTTGCGTTCCAGTAATTCATTAGGCAATCATAGACATCGTAATTGTCCAGGAGTTTGGCAGCCTCATAAGCATGGAGCATCATAACCGAGGTAGTACGAATCAACTCTTTCGGATTCGTTTTCGAATCAATACCAAGCAAAATATCCTTTACGGATTCTCGCCATTGTCCAAATATCTCATCGGTTTCTGTCTGTTTTTCTGTGCAGATATTACCATCCTGCCCAATCACTGTTTCAATGGAAGCAGAAGGCAATGCAAGATTATATACATCATGTGTCTCATCGATACACTTGAAAATCTGCAACTTTAAGTCAGGGGAGATAGCCCACAGTCGCTTTAACGATTCCACATCCGTTCCCGGAATGCCACCCTTCAGATGTGCTGCAATATTCTGCGGCAGAGTATCGTCTATTTTCTGAATGTAACGCGGAATGTTTAGATTACCGCCGTTACCCTCTAAAATATCGCTGTATTTAACAAAACGGGAATACCCCTTGATCTCAAGTCTGTAGGTAAAGGTCTGAACGATCTTTTCAATATCCTGTTCCCGCAATCTGTTTTTATTTCCATCCTTCTTATATCCACGACTTGCATCGATCAGGAAAATACCATCCCGTTCATCTGCATTCTCCTTGTCGATGATGATAATGCAGGCCGGAATGCCAGTGCCATAAAACAGGTTACCCGGAAGGCTGACAATTCCCTTGATGTATTTTTTCTTCAATACCTCGATACGGATACTCTCCTCCGCATTTCCTCTAAACAACACACCGTGTGGAAGAATAATACCTGCCTTTCCGTTGCTTTCCAGTGCTTTTAGGACATGAAGAAACCATGCATAGTCACCGTTCTTTTCCGGAGGAATGCCGAAGCCATCAAATCTTCTGAACTTATCCTTTGTAGTCGTAATACCGTCTGTCCAATCTTTATCGGAGAACGGTGGATTCATAACGATAAAATCAAACTTCTTTAATTCACCGAACTCATCCAAGTACTGCGGATCTGCCAGCGTATTGCCACTCTTTATTTCACCGGTTCCCTTATTGTGCAGCACAAAATTCATCTTTGCCAAACCAGCGGTATCCGGATATTTTTCCTGTCCAAAAATAGTCACGATAGAATCGCCATTTTCATCCACTGGTGCTTCATCTGCTGCCCGGATGAGGAGGCTTCCGCTGCCTGCTGCTGGATCGTGCAGAGTCCATTTTTTGTTTGGCATCTGCTTGATGTCACCAATACCGATTAGACGAGCAATGATGCGAGACACCTCACTTGGTGTATAGAACTGTCCCTTACTCTTGCCAGATTCCTGAGCAAACTTCATCATAAAATACTCGTAGGCATCTCCAATGATATCATCACCGCTGGCACGGTTGTTTTTAAAGTCGATGGCAGGATTCTGGAACACACCGATCAAGCCGGTTACTCTGTCTACCAGTTCCTTGCCGGAACCAAGCTCTTCACGATTGTTGAAGCTGACATCCGGCAGAGAACCCTGCAGTCTATTATCCTCCAGAAATTTCTGAAGAATCTTGTCTACCCGTTCGCCAATATCACTTTTACCTTTAGCGGCAATCAGATCATCAAAAGATGCTCCCTGACTTACCGTAAATTCAGCGAATGGTTGCCCTTTATATCTATCGGATACATACTTAAAGAACAACAGTACCAACACATAATCTTTATACCGCGACGGTTCCACACCGCCTCTTAATTTGTTGCAAGCCTCCCACAGGAGGGAATATAATTCAGACTTTTTCACAGCCATAATCCTCTTAAATCTCCATTCTAATTGTTGTATTGTTGCTACGCAGTGCAGAATCAATCCATTGCGCTTTTCCCACTCTCAATCCATTTGTCCAGCTCAGAACATTTGAACTTCCATTGCTTTCCAACCTTGCGTGCCGGAATGCCCTTATCGTTTCTAATCCAACCACGGATAGTCCCAGCCTTCACGCCTAAATATTCTGCTGCTTCGTCAATGTTAATCCATTTATCCGTACTGACATCCATCATTTTTTCACCTCCGAGCCAACGCAAAATGCGTACACTAAATCATGTTATATCATACCAATTTCTCTCGTGTTTTTCAACTCATCTTCTATTGTTTTTTGTTATTTGTTGTTATTTGTGTGTTCACCATACCGTTATTCATGCCTATTCATAAAACAATAGCAACACTCCCTTGAAAAAAGGGAATGCACACTCTCATAACAAAACACACATTTTATCGTTACATATATATAAATCATTGCTATGGTGTGGAGTTTTTTACCTCTTTACCGTGGCATCTGGGCTGTTCCACAGCTATCCTTTCAATTTCCAGACAAAAAATAAGCCATCTGCCCACTTAGTGACATAAAACCTTTTCTTAGATTTGATAAGATAGATATTATTCAGATAAGTCTTAATATTTTCAGTTTCATTACCTTGTCCTTTGAACACTCCAAGACAACAAAAAAAGACATCCCCTGACCTGTAAAATCTACAGTTCTGGAATGTCCTTTTTCCCATACTT
>ERZ1026854.1953-NODE-1953-length-12291-cov-10.561213_pt1 | contig 12291 bp, 10 predicted proteins | sample MGYA00380157_ERZ1026854 | MGnify/ENA primary metagenome ERZ1026854 (study PRJEB33269, sample SAMEA4719793) | human gut metagenome | biome: human-associated habitat; feature: organic feature; material: feces | place: Cameroon | collected 2013-10 ...
GCAAACTGCGATATACGTGAGGAAATATTTGAGCTTGCAAGCGCAATGCATATGCCAATCCTTGAGATGCATTCTGTTGTCAAGTCACTTGAGGATGTATTCCTTGAGCTTACAGGGGAAGGAGATGAGAAATAATGCTTGCAATATTTAAAAGAGAATTCAAATCATATTTCCAGAATGTTATAGGATGGCTGTTTGTAGCTGCGCTTCTTGCAGTGTATGGCCTGTATTTTTATGTATACAATCTGAAAAACGGTTATCCGTATATCTCATACGATTTAAAGGGAATCGGTTTTATTATGATGATTGCAGTGCCAATCCTCACAATGAGATCACTTTCTGATGAGAGAAAGACAAAGACAGATCAGCTCATGCTGACATCGCCTGTATCTGTCGGCAAAATTGTCGCAGGAAAATATTTTGCAATGGCAGCAGTATACACAATAGACATAGCTATTTTTGCACTTTCACCGCTCGTGCTGTCAATCTACGGCAAGGTGGCTTTAAGTGAAGCCTATGTGGCTTTGTTTGGCTACTGGCTTTACGGTTTATCATGCATTGCAGTGGGACTTTTTATATCGTCAATATCTGAGAGTGTGATTATATCTGCAATACTTACATTTGCGGCATTGTTCCTCTCATATATGATGCAGTCCATCACAGGGCTTATCTCATCGAGCGGCAATCTGCTCACAAAGGTGCTTAATTGCTTTGATCTGTACACACCATTTGAGAATTTTGTGAGCGGCTGCTTCAGTGTCACATCGGCAGTTTATTATGTGACGGTTATTCTGCTTTTATGCTTCCTTACGACGCAGTCTATCCAGAAGAGAAGATGGGCATTTTCAAAGAAGATGATAGGCACAGGAGCGTTTTCTGCTGGAATGATAGTCATAATGTGTGCAATCTGTGTGGTTGTAAACCTTGTAGTGTCTGCGCTTCCTGCTAAGTATACATCAATTGACTGTTCGGCTACAAAGCTGTACTCGCTCACAAGCGATACAAAGGACAGGGTAAGTAAGCTCGACGAGAATATCACAATCTATGTTTTGAATTCCAAAAAATCAAAGGATGCAAAGATAGATGAGACAATAAACAGATACAAGGACCTTTCAAGTCATATAAAGGTAAAATATGTAGACCCGGCGACAAGTCCGAAGTTTTATGAAGATTACACAGACACGACACCTACCACGAACAGTCTTATCATTGAGAGCAAAAACCGCTCAAAGGTGATTGATTACAATGACATATATGAATATGACAGCTCATCATATTATTACGGATACCAGTCGCAGTCGAGCATCACGGGCTATGATGCCGAGGGACAGATTACAAGTGCTATAGAGTATGTCACGATGGATGCAGATGAGCTTCCTGTAATCTATCAGATAACAGGACACAATGAAACAGAGATAGGAAGCAATTTCCAGAGTGTTGTAAGTAAGGCAAATGCAAATTTAAAGAGCCTTGAGCTTTTTAATGAGGAAAAGGTGCCGGAGGATGCAACAGCCATTATTATTAATTCTCCGACGATTGATTTCAACGAGGAAGACGCACAGAAGGTAATTGATTATTTAAATGGTGGCGGAAAGGCGCTGATTATCGGCTGCTACGCATATAATGACGAGCTTACAAACTTTAACAAGATACTTGCGGCTTACAATGTCAGCTTCAAGACCGGTGTTGTAGCTGAAAATGACAGTTCAAAATACTATCAGAATCCTCTCTACCTGCTTCCGACGGTTGAGACGACAGATTACACCTCAGATGCCACAGACGGATATGTATTTTTGGCAGGAAGCTGTGCGATCAGTTATCCTGAGGATACAGATGATGTGACATATACAAAGCTGCTTTCTACATCAGACAGCGCAGTTTTAAAGAAAGACTGGAAGAATATCACCACATCGAAGGCAGAGGACGGAGATGAGAACGGACCTTTTACCACAGGTCTTGCTGTAAATGATTCAAGCACCGGCGCATCGGTTGTCGTGTTTGGCACACCGTATGTGGTTGATGATTCATACGATAATGCCGTTTCCGGCAACAATGCAGACATGTTCAAGGATGTTATCACATCAATGACCGGAAATGTGGAGCTTGCATCAAGTGTGATACCGGTGAAGGATTACACCTTAAGCAATATCACTATAAATACGCTGCAGGCAGTTGTTACGGGTCTTATCATAATGATTGCTGTACCGATACTGCTTATAATCATAGGAATCGTTGTGTGGGCAATGAGGAGAAAGAAGTAGATTACAGGTAAAAGCGTATAGGAAACAGGAGAAATAATGAATGAATAAGCAAAAACGTACCTTTGTGATACTTGCGATAGTTCTGGTAACCTGCCTGGCGGGCTACCTGGGGCTTCTAAATTACAATAAATATAAAAGTGATGATGATTCAAAGAGCGAAAGCGACAGTGTTGAGGCACTTTCGCTTGACTCATCGGATGTCAAATCGCTCTCATTTCTGATTGACGGTCAGGAGTATACCTTTAGCCGTATAAAGTCAGAGGATACCTCCGATGAGACTGAGGCAACGGAGTCTGAGAAAACAGACACAGAATCAGAGACAAATTCAGATGAGAACAGCACAGATGACGAGCAGTGGGTCTGCGATAATGATACCTCTCTTAAAATCAATACAAGCAAGGTCACATCACTGCTTGGAAACGCTACAAGCATCACAGCTTCAAAGAAATTTGATTCAGATGCGGATACATCTGATTTTGGTCTGGACGAACCACAGAATGTCGTAAAGCTAAGCACTGCTGACAAGACATATACCATCACAATCGGTGAGAAAAACGCTATGCTTGGAGAGTACTATATCAAGGTAAATGATGATGTATATCTTTCAAGCAACACAATCCTTGGAACAATACCGGATTCTATAGATGATATGGTAGCAACAGAGGACAGTGAGAGTACTGAGACTGAAAGTGAATAGTTACAATGTGAAAACAAATTAAGAAATAGTTCATCTTTTTTTTATGAAATATGTATTGAAATCATGCTGATGTTGTACCATTATTATTGTGTAGGATAATGAGGGGCAAAAGGTGAATAGCATGAATCAGATGAATAATGACAGCAAAAATATAAATATCACAGGTCTTACCGATGAGGAGGTAAGACAGAGAGCAGAGAAAGGACTTACCAACAGAGCGGATATATCGACAGACAAGACAACAAAGGAAATTGTGATTTCAAACGTTTTCACATATTTTAACCTTATATTTCTTGTCATAACGATTCTTCTCATAATGGTAGGTTCTTTTAGAAATCTGACGTTTCTGCCTATAATTATTGGAAATACGGTAATCGGAATCGTTCAGGAGATCCGTGCAAAAAAGACTCTTGAGAAAATGAGCCTTTTGAATGCTCCACATGCGGATGTCATCAGAAACGGAAGTCTAAAGCAGATTAGTACGGAGGAGCTTGTAAAGGATGATGTGATTTTACTTACCGCAGGAAAGCAGATTTGTGCGGATGCGGTTGTGATATCCGGAAATATACAGGTAAATGAATCACTGCTCACAGGTGAAGCTGATGAGGTGGAAAAGACAGAGGGCAGTACTCTTATGTCGGGCAGCTTTGTTGTATCGGGAGAGTGCTATGCAAGGCTTGAAAAGGTCGGTAATGAATCATATATATCAAAGCTGAGCCTTGAGGCAAAATCAATGGGCGACAAGGAGCAGTCAGAGATGATACGCTCCATAAATTTGATAGTCAAATGGGTTGGCATAGTGATTATTCCGATTGGACTTATACTGTTCTGGCAGAGTCATTTTGTGAATGGTGAGTCTATCACAAAGAGCGTTACATCGACAGTTGCAGCGATTATAGGAATGATACCGGAGGGCTTGTATCTGCTGACTACGGTGGCGCTTGCCCTAAGCACTATGAAGCTTGCAAGCAAAAAGGTATTGCTTCATGATATGAAAAGTATTGAGACGCTTGCGCGCGTGGATGTGCTTTGTGTGGACAAAACAGGTACGATCACTGAGCCTGATATGAAGCTTAAGGAAATTTTCCTATGTAAAAACAGCGGAGCAGATGGCGCACAGACAGCTTTGACATTAGATGAGCTTAAGAGGCTTATTTTAGATTATGCAAATGCCTCCGTTGACAATAATGCGACCATGCTTGCACTAAAGGCATATGCAGCAGATGCTTTGACAAATAATACATCTGCACTGCATCGTACAGCGGTTTCACAGCAGGCCTTCTCGTCGAGCCTCAAGTATGGCAGTGTTACCTTTTCTGACGGAACATATCTGCTCGGAGCCCCTGAGTTTATCATGCACGATGACTTTGCGCGCATTGAGGAGGAAATCATAACATACGCTGACAAAGGCGACAGAGTGCTTTTATTTGCAAGGTATGATGGAGAAAACGTGGAAAACGGCATAAACGGCAGCGTTACTCCGCTTGGATTTGTGGCACTTGCCAATCCTATCAGGGCAAATGCAGTAAAGACCTTTGAGTATTTCAAGAGTCAGGGTGTTGCGATAAAGGTTATTTCAGGTGACAATCCACGTACTGTTTCAAGGATTGCCATACAGGCCGGGATAGAAAATGCAGAAAGCTTTGTCGATGCGGCAACACTTGATACTGAGGATAAAATAGCTGATGCAGTGAATAAATATACTGTATTCGGACGAGTGACACCAAAGCAGAAGAAGCAGCTTGTAAAGGCTTTGCAGGCTAAAGGACATACAGTTGCGATGACCGGAGACGGAGTCAACGATATACTTGCCATGAAGGATGCAGACTGCAGTGTGGCTATGGCATCGGGAAGTGAGGCGGCAGCCCAGGCAGCACAGGTTGTCCTTTTGGACTCTGACTTTGCACACATGCCGGATGTGGTATATGAGGGCCGCAGGGTGGTAAACAATATCCAGCGCTCAGCCAGTTTGTTCCTTGTAAAAAATATATTCTCACTGTTGCTTTCACTGTTTTCGGTTGTTCTGATGGTTACGTATCCGCTTGAGCCGGCACAGGTATCGCTCATAAGTATGTTTACCATAGGAGTACCGGGATTCTTACTGGCACTGGAGCCGAATAAGGACAGGATAAAGGGACACTTTATCACAAATGTCATGCTAAAGGCGATGCCTGGCGGACTTACGGATGTAATAGCTGTCGGAGCACTTGTCGTATGCGGAGAGGTATTTTGTATATCGGATGCAAGCATCGGAACGATAGCGACACTTGTACTTTCGGTAGTGGGCTTTATGATCCTCTTTAAAATCAGCGAGCCGCTCAATGGAATGAAATATGCAGTTATTATCGGAAATATAGCAGGTCTGGTATTTTCAGGCTTCTTCTTAAAGAAGCTGTTTGCACTGACGGATTTGTCAAATATATGTATTCTTCTCATGATAGTGTTTGGCTTTGCGGCTGAGTCACTGTTTAGGAATCTGACACTTCTGGTTGAGAAGCTGCGAGGCTCCTATGAGAAAAATCTGATGAAGAAAGAAATGAAAAAAAAGAAGGGCTTCAATGCCTGATGTTGAAAATCTGCATGGCACCGTAGGTGTGTGGCAGTTTAGGACCCGGAGCCTTTCTTGACGGGCACGACAGATTCTTACAGCTTGCGCAGGTATTGCAGAGCTCTGTGATGTTTTTTTTCTGTTGTGAGTCGAGCTTTATTATGAGAGCGGCTGTCTTAAGCGGCATGAGCATATTTGAACCGGTGAGACGTATGCCATCGGGGCTTACGTGCTCAAAAATCTCAGGCAGCAGCTCAAGTGGATATTCATCGCCTAAAAAGGACAGCTCTATGGCATGAAGAGAGCTGTCTTTTTCGATTGCCTTTGCAAACTGCTCATATGCATTTGACAAAAGCATGAGACTTAAACAGTCTGCTATGTATGCCTCCTCAAGCTGCTCGTGGTTTAAATACAGCTCTGACAGCTCGTCAGCACCGTTTCCAAGTGTCACGAGGCCGTAGGCATAGTGCGCTAAGGATACCCCCTGCAAATCCTGTTTTATGGAATAATATGCGTAGGCATCCACCAATGGAAGCATTGCTGTGTATATAGACCGGATAAGAGGCAGCTTATCATTATCAAAATGGAAACGGCTGCAGAATTCCTTCCAGTCTTTAGCTGATAATTCAGGTGTGATTTTGCATTTCATGGCATGGATACTCCTTGAAGGATGATGCTATTTGTGAAGAGAGTCGTTTTTATCACTGGCATCTGCCTTATTTTTGTTTACATCACCAGAGTCTTTATCAGAACCCTTCAAAAGCCTGTATACAAATGAATATGCCCAGATAAGCACCGGGATAATGATGGTTGCGGCAACGGCAGCCTTCCAGTATCGCATGTCACTTGTGTGATCGAGCACAGTGGCAGCAAATGCCACAACATATAAAAGTAATAAAAGGATGGCACCAATCAGTGCCAGAATGCGTTTTGTCTTTTTCATGAATTGTTCTCCGTTTTTTTATAATTATAATATGATATGAGGGTCAAAAGGTATTTTGCCCCTCATTTATGATTAATCAGATTACTACATGCTACGCATTCCCGTAATCTGACTCCACCTCGAAATCCGCTAATTTCCTGCGTTTCCGCAGCAAATTGCTACTTTCTCGGTGTAGTGCGGGTCACTAAGGTATACATCGAATTGCATGCAAGCATGCATCGATGATACCTTTTGACCCTTTAATCATAATATAAAAAAACAAAATTGACGTCAAGCCGTTATTTTGGTATAATACATCCATATGTGAAGTTGAGGCTGTAGTTGGCCTCATATCAGTTTATAAAAGATAAAGGTGGTAGTAAAAATGGCTTTATTAGAAGAGTGGCACAAGATTGCCTACAATGACAAAGCAGATCAGGGAGAGTTACAGCGTTTTTGGCAGCATTATTTCCTCTTGGAGAAGGGCGTATATGAGCAGCTCCTTGCAAATCCGGATGAGGCAGTAGAGGGAACAGTCAAAGAGCTTGCTGAGAAATATGAGTTATCAATCATGGAGATGACAGGCTTCTTAGATGGAATCAATGACAGCCTTGTTACACCAAATCCAATCGAGGAGATGGATGAGGACACAAAGGTAAGCCTTGCATTCGATAAGGAGAAGCTCTACAAGAACATGGTAGATGCAAAGGCAGACTGGCTTTACAATCTTCCTGCATGGGATGAAATCTTTGATGCAGAGACAAAGCATGCGCTTTACCTCGAGCAGAAAAAGTCGGGAACAGTAGTAGTAGGCAAGAAAATCGGCCGAAATGACCCATGTCCATGCGGTTCAGGCAAGAAATATAAAAAATGTTGCGGAAAAAATGCATAAAGTACTTTACAGATTAGAAAAATAAGTATATTATCATTTTTTGAAAGGAACATTAGCATAATAACAATACGTTGAAGAGCACAGTAAGTATATTAAAAGCAGCAGAGAGGGAAGCCTTGGAGGACGATAAGAATCTTAAGTCCAAAGAGTGGTGAAAGCTCCCCGGTGGATGATATACCGAACACCAGCTTGGAGTGGCTCTAATAAAGCCCGGTGACACCGTTATAGTCAAATGAGTTTCTGTCGGATACAGACAAGCAGTTTGTTTTCAGGCAGAGAGAATGTGGGTGGAACCACGGTAACAAAGCTTATCGTCCCCGATGTCGCAGCAATGCGGTGTCGGGGATTTTTGTATTAAAAATAAAGGAGAGATAACCATGAAGATAACATTGAAGGATGGCTCATCAAAAGAGTACAGCGAAGCAAAAAGCGTATATGAAATCGCAAAGGACATAAGCGAGGGTCTTGCAAGAGCAGCCTGCGCAGGAGAGGTTGACGGAGAAATCGTTGACTTAAGAACAGTTCTTGATAAGGACTGCGCACTCAATATCATCACAGCAAGCGATGAGGAAGGACTTCGTGTCATCAGACATACAGCATCACACGTACTGGCACAGGCAGTAAAGAATCTGTTTCCGGATGCAAAAGTCACAATCGGACCGGCAATTGATGACGGCTTCTACTATGATTTTGATTCACAGCCATTCTCAAGAGAGGATCTTGATGCACTTGAGGCAGAGATGAAGAAAATCATCAAACAGGGTCATGAGATAACAAGATTTACACTTCCTAGAGAGGAAGCAATCAAATTAATGAAGGAAAAGGATGAGCCATACAAGGTAGAGCTTATCGAGGAGCTTCCTGAGGGTGAGGAGATTTCGTTCTATGATCAGGGTGGCTTTGTAGATTTATGTGCAGGACCACATCTTATGAGCACAAAGGGAGTAAAGGCCTTCAAGCTCACATCGTCATCAATGGCATACTGGAGAGGCGATTCAAACAAGGCAAGACTTCATCGTATCTACGGAACAGCCTACAATAAGAAAGAGGACTTAAAGGCACATCTTGAGAGAATGGAGGAGGCTAAGAAGCGTGATCACAATAAGCTTGGCCGTGAGATGGAGCTTTTCACAACAGTAGATGTAATCGGACAGGGACTTCCGCTTATGATGCCAAAGGGCACAAAGATGATCATGAAGCTGCAGAGATGGATTGAGGATCTTGAGGATAAGGAGTGGGGCTATGTGCGTACAAAGACACCACTCATGGCGAAATCAGACCTGTACAAGATTTCAGGACACTGGGATCATTATCTTGATGGCATGTTTGTTCTCGGAGATCCTGAGAAGGACGGCGAGGAAGAGGTTATGGCACTTCGTCCGATGACATGTCCGTTCCAGTATTATGTATACAAGGCAAAGCAGCACTCATACAGAGATCTGCCTTACAGAATGGGTGAGACATCCACACTGTTTAGAAACGAGGATTCAGGAGAGATGCACGGACTGACACGTGTCAGACAGTTTACTATCTCAGAGGGTCACAATGTTATCCGTCCTGACCAGTGTGAGGAGGAGCTTAAGGCATGCTTCAGCCTTAACAGATATATCCTTAAGGTGCTCGGACTCGAGAATGATGTGACATACCGTCTTTCAAAATGGGATCCAAAGAACACAGAAAAGTACTTAGGAGATGACGAGTACTGGAACTCAACACAGGAGGTTCTTCGTAACATCCTTATTGAGGAAAATGTTCCTTTTGTTGAGGCCGACGGCGAGGCTGCATTCTACGGACCAAAGATTGATATCCAGGCCAAGAACGTATACGGTAAAGAGGATACCATGGTAACAATACAGCTTGACTGCGCTATTGCTGAGAATTTTGATCTGTACTATATTGATCAAAACGGCGATAAAATCCGTCCGTATATCATTCACCGTACATCACTTGGCTGCTATGAGCGTACACTTGCATGGCTCATCGAGCACTACGCAGGAAAGTTCCCTACATGGCTCTGCCCTGAGCAGGTAAGAGTACTTCCTATTTCAGAGAAGTATGCTGATTATGCTAAAAAGGTAGCAGATGAGCTTAAGAGAAATGATGTCGATGTGACAGTTGACAACAGAGCTGAGAAGATTGGATACAAGATCAGAGAGGCTCGTATGGATAAGCTTCCATATATGCTTGTTGTCGGAGCTGACGAGGAGGCAGACGGCACAGTATCTGTAAGAAGCCGTTTTGAAGGAAATGAGGGTGTTAAGCCACTTTCAGATTTCATCGATCAGATTTGCAAGGAAATCCGTACAAAGGAAATCAGAGTGGAGCTTCCGGAAGAGGAAAAACACAGATAATTGATTTAAAAAGCATAAAAACAATCAATCAGGACATACTAGCCTATGCATAAGCAAAGGAGGCAAAAGTATGACAAGACTTGATTGTAATGTTGAAAAATGTGCGTATAATGCAGATAACTGCTGTAAGCTCAGAGAAATCGATGTGAAAGGAACTAAGGCAAAGAAAGCCTGCGATACACAGTGTGGCAGCTTTTCAAACAAGGCCTGTGACTGCGAAGTATCTGCAGAGTTAGCTATTCACAAGGAGACAGATGTGCACTGTGATGCGGCAAAGTGTAAGTACAATGACCACAATAGCTGCATGGCCAATCAGATTGGCATCAAGAAAAACTGTACACCAAACAAGTGCAGTACAGAGTGTGCAAGCTTTGAGTGTGAGGCGTAGAAGCTTTAGTGACGATAGTGTCTTTGACTAAGAAGCACATAATGACAGCTGCCCGGAGTATCATGCATATGGTGCTCCGGGTACATATATTTTCATAATTGGTGATTGCTACCGCATACATTACAGTGTGACAGACAGCAATTACAGCCAGGAAAGGAAAAATATGGATTATAATATAAACTTCCCACATCTTCATATATATCTGCAGCATGTGATAAAGAGTATATCAATAGGCAGCTTTGATATTGCTATGTACGGCATAATAATCGCATGTGGTATGCTTGCAGGGCTGGGTGTGGCATGCTATGTGGCCAAAAAATCAGGACAAAATCCTGATACATACTTTGATCTGGCACTTGTGGCAATCATATGCTCGGTGATAGGTGCAAGAATATACTATGTGGTATTCAGGTGGGATTTGTACAAGGATGACCTGCTTAGCATATTCAATATCAGGCAGGGCGGACTGGCAATTTACGGAGGTGTGATAGCGGCGATTATCACTACATTCGTTTTTGCAAAGGTCAGAAAGCTGTCGTTTCCACTGCTGTGTGATACGGCAGGACTTGGACTGATACTGGGACAGGTGATTGGTAGATGGGGAAACTTCTGTAACAGAGAGGCCTTTGGCGATTATTATGACGGACTCTTTGCCATGCAGCTTCCGGTATCTGCTGTCAGGACATCGGATCTGACTGAAAGGCTTATGGCACATACAACCATGATTGACGGAGTGGAGTATATCTCGGTGCATCCCACATTTTTGTACGAATCATTCTGGAACCTGTGCCTGTTTATTCTGCTGATGCTTTATTTTAAGCACAGAAGGTTTGACGGAGAGGTGTTTCTTCTATATTTATTAGGCTATGGTATCGGAAGATTTTGGATAGAAAGCCTGCGTACAGACCAGCTTCTCATACCACATATCAATTATCCGGTGTCTATGGCACTCGCCGCCACTTTGGTGGCAGTATCAGCCATATGGATAGGTATTGTCAGGTATAAGCAGATGAAAATGGGTAAAATGGTGGACACTCCACCACAATCCACCACTAAAGAGTAAATTTTATATGTATTTTATAAAAAAGGCGTAAAGTCCACAAAAGACTGAACGTCTTTTTTTAATGCTTTTTTATGGGAATTTGGCTTAAAGCCTTGATTTTGTGGGCTGTTAGGTGTAATATTGTATTCAAGTGGTGGAAAGTGGAGCGAAATACCATATAAGTGGAGTAAAGTGGTGGAAAGCTTCAAAATGAGGAAAAGGAGGATGGATGCCATGTTCATGGGCGAATATAATCATTCAATAGACGCCAAGGGCCGTATGATTGTCCCGGCAAAGTTCCGTGAACAGCTTGGCAATGAGTTCGTAGTTACCAAGGGCTTAGATGGCTGTCTGTTCGTCTATTCCAATGAAGAATGGCATCGCATTGAGGAAAATCTCCGTGACAAACCACTCACATCAAGAGAAGCAAGAAAATTTATGAGATTCTTCTTTGCAGGAGCAGCCACCTGTGAGGTGGACAAGCAGGGCAGAATCCTCTTACCGGCGAACTTAAGAGAATACGCAGGTATAGATAAGGAAGTAGTATCTGTCGGAGTATACAGCAGAGTAGAAATCTGGAGCAAGGACAGATACCTCGAGAACTCTGATTTTGACGATATGGATGAGATAGCAGATCATATGGCAGAGCTTGGTATAGGAATTTGATTTTAAATGGAGAGACCGCATGGAATTTAAGCATTATTCAGTCTTAAGGGACGAGACAATTGAAAATTTAAACATCCGTCCTGACGGCATATATGTTGATGGTACTCTCGGAGGCGCCGGGCACTCGTATGAGATTGCAAAGAGACTTTCAGGCAAGGGCAGGCTGATTGGCATAGATCAGGATGCAGATGCCATAAAGGCAGCAGGAGAGAGACTTGCAGAGTTTGGCGACAGGGTAACGATAGTCAGAAGCAATTATTCTGATATGAAGAATGTACTTCATTCTCTCGGTATCGAAAAGGTGGATGGTATTATGCTGGATCTTGGAGTGTCATCCTTCCAGCTTGACACACCAAACAGGGGGTTTACCTACAGGAGTGAGGATGCACCGCTTGATATGCGTATGGATGACAGAAATGCCCTTACCGCAAGGGATATAGTAAATACCTACAGCGAAAATGATCTGTATCGTATCATCAGGGATTACGGTGAGGACAAGTTTGCAAAGAATATTGCAAAGCACA
>ERZ1026854.1954-NODE-1954-length-12287-cov-5.798970_pt1 | contig 12287 bp, 12 predicted proteins | sample MGYA00380157_ERZ1026854 | MGnify/ENA primary metagenome ERZ1026854 (study PRJEB33269, sample SAMEA4719793) | human gut metagenome | biome: human-associated habitat; feature: organic feature; material: feces | place: Cameroon | collected 2013-10 ...
AGAGCCAACTGTGAACTTTCGTACCAGAAAGAGTAGTTACCGGCAAACATGGTTACCTTGCCGAAGTCGATATCAACAGTCTGTGTGCTCACAGCATCGAGGAAGTGACGGTCGTGAGAAACCACCAATACGGTTTGCTCCACATTGCTCAGATATTCCTCCAACCATTCAACGGGGTCGAGGTCGAGGTCATTGGTAGGCTCATCGAGCAACAGGTTGTCTGGGTTTCCGAAGAGGGCTTTTGCCAGCATGACACGTACCTTCTCTGTATTTGAAAGCTCGCCTACGAGCTTGTTGTGCTTGTCTTCCTGTACACCAAGGTTCTGAAGCAGCTGGGCAGCATTGCTCTCAGCCTCCCATCCGTTCATCTCGGCGAACTTCAACTCCAGGTCGGCAGCACGGTTGCCGTCTTCCTCGGTCATCTCTTCCTTAGAGTAGAGGCGCTCGCGCTCCTTCATGTTTTCCCAAAGAGGCTGGTGACCCATCAGAACGGTGTCCATGACGCGGAACTCATCATATTTGAAGTGGTCCTGCTCCAATACCGAGAGGCGCTCGCCTGGTCCTAATTCTACGCTTCCCTTGTTGGGCTCCAAGTCTCCGCTGATGGCGCGAAGGAAGGTAGACTTACCGGCACCGTTGGCACCAATAATACCATAAATGTTACCGTGAGTGAACTTGAGGTTTACGTCCTTATAGAGGACTCTCTTTCCAAATTGTATCGCTAAATTGGTTACAGTTATCATTAACTTAAAAGTTTATTGTATGTTATTTTCAAATTTGGATGCAAAGGTACAAAAAATATTTGTAAATCAGAAATTTAGTGATGAAAAGGACTTAATATTTAGTTAAAAACATGGATATTTTTTGTCAATCGGACAAAAAGGCATAATTTTGTAGACCAAAAAACGATTTACAACTGATATGCGACAAGAAAACAATAAGTGGCAGAAGCGCACTGACAGGGGAGGGTATGGAATCCCCAATGAGTATGACCATTATGTGGTCAGCAAGCCTGCGCCTCTGTTGGAATGGCTGTTGGAAAACGTCAAGAGTTCGAGCAAGACCAAAATCAAGCAGATACTGCAGGGCCGTGGCATCCGTGTGGACGGCAAGACAATTACCAAGTTCGACTATCCTCTGCGACCCGGCATGAAGATTGCCGTCAGCAAGTCGAAGAAGAATCAGGAGACCTTCAAAAGCAAGTATCTCAAGATTGTCTACGAAGACCGGTATTTGGTGGTAGTGGAAAAGCAGATCGGCATACTGAGCATGGCGGCAGGACATTCATCGCTCAATGTGAAGACCGTGCTCGACGACTACTTCCACAAAACCCGTCAGAACTGTCAGGCTCATGTGGTGCATCGACTCGACCGTGATACCAGCGGACTGATGATTTATGCCAAGGATAAGCAGACCGAACTTGCCTTGGAGGATGACTGGCATCACAACGTATACGACCGCCGCTATGTGGCTTTAGTATCGGGCGAGATGGAGCAGGATGAAGGAACGGTTGCCAATTGGCTGAAGGACAATAAGGCGTATATCACTTATAGCAGTGATACTGACAATGGCGGCAAATATGCTGTCACTCACTATCATACGCTTCAACGTTCAACTGATTATTCACTTGTGGAATTTAAATTGGAGACGGGTCGTAAGAACCAGATACGTGTTCATACTGCCGATATGGGACATCCTGTATGTGGCGATATCAAATATGGAAATGGAGATGATCCTTGCCATCGCTTGTGCTTGCATGCCTATGTGCTTTGCTTCTATCATCCCGTTACGCATCAGCCCATGGAGTTTGAGACTCCTATTCCAGCAGAATTTCGCCGAGCTTTGAAATCATAACATCTAAAGTAAAGACATGAATCATTTTGAATATTACGTTTTTGCCCTCATCGTGCTGATTGTGGGCTTCCTGATAGTGAAGAAAGTTGCCACCTGCTTATTCAAGACAGTAGTTGCCGTCATCGTGCTTGCCATTTTGGCCGGCATTTATTTCCTGGCAAGTTAAAAAAACGAAGCCGGCTTCGTTCGCCAACGAAGTAGCTTGCGATAGTCAACGAAGCTGCTTGCGATGGTCAACGAAGCCGGCTTCGTTTTTTCCTTTTACTACAACTACTTGCTTCCGAAGTATAAGAAGAGCATACCGATGAGCACCAACAACAGGTCGACAAACTTGGCCTTGAGGTTTTTCTCGTGGAAGAGGGCTGCTCCGAAGAGGAAGCTGACGATGACACTTCCTCGTCTCACCATGCTCACGATGCTGATCATGGCTCCCGGCAGACTCAGCGCATAGAAGTACACGAAGTCGGCAGCACTCAGGAAGATGCTGATAAAGATGATGGACCAGTGCCAGCGGAAAGGAGTTGTCTTGTGGCGTGCCGGCCACCATAGAATCATCATCATGAATCCCATCATCACTAACTGGTAGATGTTGTACCAGCTCTGCACGATCATGCGGTCGAGTCCCACGCCTCCGTTCTCGGGCGGAGCCATGAGATATTTGTCATACAATCCGCTGATGGCTCCCAATACGGCAGCCAGGACGATGAAGTATATCCATTTGTCGTGCTTGAAGTCGATGCCTTCCTTTTTTCCGCTTTTCGACAGCATGAGGAATGATACTACGGCTAAGATGACACCTGTCCATTGGTACAGGTTGAGCACCTCGCCATATACAAGCATGGCTCCCACGAGTGTCATCACAGGACGTGTGGCATTGATAGGTCCCACAATGGTAAGGGGCAGATGCTTCATACCGAAGTAGCCGAAAGTCCAGCTGCTCAGCACGATAAAACTTTTCAGAATGATGTACTTGTGTACTTCCCATCCGCCAGAGGCGACATGGAATATTGTTCCGTCGAGTGCATTCGTCGTATAACTCGTCACGATAAAAGGAACGAAGATGAGCGACGAGAAGAGCGTGTTGAGAAACAGTACCGGAATAACTGCGTTACCTGAAAGTGCCTTTTTCTTGAAAGCGTCATAAAATCCCAGCAAGGTGGCTGAGAGAAATGCTAAAATTAACCACATATTATATCATGAATTCTTTTTACCCTTTTGTCTTTACAAGTCGTATCTCACCTCCTCCAAGAAGAGGGCGTGTCCTGGCATACTCTCGCCTGCATCGCTGCGGGTTCCGTTGTGCAGGATGTCGAGAAACTGACTTTCGCTTATTTTCCCTCTTCCCACATCAATCAGCGTACCCACTACTGCACGTACCATGTTGCGGAGAAAGCGGTTGGCGGTTATCTCAAAATACCAGGTAGAGGGTGAGGTCTGTACCCATTGGGCTTGTGTCACCTCGCAGAGGGTTGTCTTGTTGTCTCCTCCCGCCTTGCAGAAGGCAGCATAGTCTTTGTGGTGCAGAAAGTGGCGTGCCGCCTGGTTCATCCTGTCGAAGTCGAGCGGAAAGTTCATCTGCAACGAGTAGTGGCGCTCGAAGGGGTCCTTGCACGTATGTATATAATAATGATAGGTACGCGAGGAGGCAGAGAAGCGCGCATGCATGTCGTCGGCTACCCGTTTGATGTCTTTTACGGCAATATCTCTTGGCAGGATGCGGTTCAGACGATAGGTGAGCTGTGGGGCGTCAAGTTCTTCGCCTTCCCAATCGAAGTGGGCTGCCATCTTTCTGGCGTGTACTCCCGTGTCTGTTCGTCCTGCACCCACAACCTCCATGTCGCGTCGTAAAAGAGTAGACAGAGCTTTTTGCAACTCCTGCTGTACAGAGTTGGCGTTGGGTTGGATCTGCCAACCATGATAATTGGTTCCGTCGTAACCGAAGAAAATAAAGTATCTCATTTTACTGCCCTTGAATTCTCACATGCATTTTTTGCTTCAATCGGCTGCAAAATTAATAAAAAACTACGAAATATGCGAAAATAGTACCGATTATTTTGCAAAATGATATAATCTTGAAAGAAAAACGCAAATTTGTTTTGCAAATTGACAATAAAATTGTATTTTTGCCAACGATTTTGTATTAATAGATTATGGCACAGAATATATTCAAAGGCTTAGGTATAGCCCTGATTACCCCATTCAAGACCGACGGAACAGTTGACTATCAGTCGCTGAAGAAACTGGTTGAGTTTCAAATAGACAATGGTGCAGACTTCCTCTGCATCCTTGCCACTACTGGTGAGGCTCCTTGTCTCACCCAGGATGAGAAAAATAAGATTACCGAGTTGGTGAAAGAGGTGAACCATGGACGAGTTAAGATATTGAAATATTGCGGTGGCAACAATACTGCAGCCGTGGTAGAAGAAATCAAGTCTACTGACTGGAGTGGTATTGATGGTATCTTGAGCATTTGTCCTTATTACAACAAGCCTTCTCAGGAAGGACTCTATCAGCACTTCAAGGCTATAGCGCAGGTTAGTCCGCTGCCTATCGTTCTTTACAATGTGCCTGGTCGTACGGGCATCAATATGAAGCCGGAGACAACCTGTCGCATCGCCCGTGACTTCCCTAACGTGGTAGCCATCAAGGAGGCCAGTGGAAGTTTGGAGCAGGTGGATGAGATTATCAAGAACAAGCCTGATAACTTTGATGTCATCAGTGGCGATGATGCTCTTACTTTCTCTATGGTGGCAAGTGGTGCTGCCGGTGTTATCTCGGTTATCGGTAATGCGCTGCCCAAGGCTTTCAGCCGTATGATACGTCTCGAGTTCCGTGGCGAGTATGAGCCTGCGCGCAAGATACATCATGCCTTTACCGAGCTGTACAGTCTGCTCTTTGTAGATGGCAATCCTGCCGGTGTAAAGGCGCTGCTCAATGATATGGGCTTTATCGAGAACGAACTGCGCCTGCCGTTGGTTCCTACCCGTATTGCCACCAAGCAGAAGATGAGTGACATATTGAAAGACCTTCGCATTTAAGCGATGAGATATTCTCAAAACGCGGGTCTGATGTTGTGAATGACTGCATGAAGATGCGTTACACAACATCAGACTCGAACTTTTTCTACTTTACAGCACTTAAATCCCAATCTATTATTTAAAATATGTCAGAAGAAAGAAGAATCATTCATGAAATCACGCCTTTGATGGGTAAGGATGTCCTCTACATTGCCGACAGGCACAAGAAGGAGTTTACTTATCCCATTCACAATCATTCTGTTTTTGAGCTCAACTTTGTGGAGAATGCACAGGGAGTGCGCCGTATCGTAGGCGACTCGCAGGAGGTAATAGGCGAGTACGACCTTTGTCTTATCACCTCTGCCGAACTGGAACATGTATGGGAGCAGAATGAATGCAAGAGCGAGGATATTCGCGAGATAACCATACAGTTCGATTTCAGTATGGGCGACGAGACGCTCTTTGGCCGCAATCCTTATTCCAGCATTACCCGTATGATGCAGGAGGCACGCAAGGGTTTAGTGTTCCCCATGAAGGCTATCATGAAGGTCTACAGTCTTCTCGACACTCTCAGCAGCATCAAGGATGGCTTTTATGCCGTGCAGCAGTTTCTTACCATTCTTTATGAGTTGTCGCGTTGTGACAATGCACGCACGTTGGCTTCCAGCAGTTATGCCAAGGTGACGGTAGAGGACGACAGCCGTCGCATCCTGAAGGTAAAGAACTATATATCCAAGAACTATATGGACGACCTGCGCTTGCCGATGCTCGCCGATTTGGCTGGTATGAGTCCAAGCGCTTTCAGCCGGTTCTTCAAGCTGCATACAGGGCGTAACATCAGCGAGTATATCATCGACCTTCGTCTGGGTTATGCAGCCCGTATGCTGGTGGATACAGCCAAGTCGATCAGTGAGATTGGTTTCGACTGCGGTTTCAACAATCTCAGCAATTTCAACCGTATCTTTAAGAAGAAGAAAGGCTGCTCGCCCACAGAGTTCCGTGAAAACTATCACAAGACCCGAATTATTGTGTAGGTATAGAAGTTGCGGTAACCTGTTATCATAAGAGGATAAAAAATGATGCCTGTCTCGACAAGCGAGGCAGGCATCATGCTTTTTTAGTAGGGTTACTACTACTTATTAATAGAACTTGAAGTAGTTGCGTGCGTTGTTGTAAGAGATATCCTCTACCATGCGTGAGAGGCTCTCCATATCGTTAGGCAGCAAGCCCTTCTCTACATCGTTGCCAAGCAGGTTGCAGAGCAAACGACGGAAGTACTCGTGACGTGGATAGCTCAGGAAAGAGCGAGAGTCGGTCAGCATACCTACGAAGCGGCTCAACAGACCGAGAACAGAGAGGGCGTTCATCTGGCGTGTCATACCGTCGAGCTGATCGTTGAACCACCAACCAGAACCAAACTGAATCTTGCCTGGACAAGAACCGTCCTGGAAGTTGCCAAGCATTGTGGCGATCACCTCGTTGGCGCATGGGTTCAGCGTATAGAGGATAGTACGTGTGAGCTTGCCTTCCATGTTCAACTCGTTGAGGAAGTGGCTCATAGCCTTGGCTGTGGTGAACTCACCGATAGAGTCGAAACCTGTATCAGCACCCAACTTGTTGTACATCAATGTGTTGTTGTCGCGGATAGCACCATAGTGGTACTGCTGTGTCCAGTCGGCAGCATAATCCATCTCGGCGCATACCTTCAGGAAGGCGTGCTTGTACTGGCGAATCTCGATAGCAGAAAGCTGCTGACCGCGCATAGCCTTGGCGAAGATGGTCTCAATCTGAGAGTCTGTGTATGGCTCATCGTAGAACTCCTCGATACCGTGGTCGCTCAACTTGCAGCCATTCTCGGTGAAGAAGTCGTGACGCTTCTGCAAGGCATCAACCATATCCTGGAAGGTAGTAACAGTAACACCAGCTACCTCGCCCAACTTGTTCATGTACTCAGCGAAGTCTGGCTTCTCGATGTTCATGGCCTTGTCAGGACGCCATGCAGGAATCATCTTGATCTCGAAGCCGCTCTCGCGAGTCTGCTTGTGATAACGCAAGTCATCAATTGGATCGTCTGTAGTACATACGCACTCTACATGGTAGCGGCGCATAAAGCCACGTGCTGTATACTCAGGCTGCTGCAACTTCTCGTTACACTCATCGTAGATTTCGCGTGCTGTCTTAGGGCTCAACTGCTTGTCGATACCGAAAGCTGTCTTGAGCTCAAGGTGTGTCCAGTGGTACAAAGGATTACGGAATGTGTAAGGCACGGTCTCTGCCCACTTCTCAAACTTCTCCCAGTCGCTTGTATCAGTACCTGTGCAGAAACGCTCATCTACACCGTTGGTACGCATGGCACGCCACTTGTAGTGGTCACCGCCCAACCAAAGCTCTGTGATGCTCTTGAACTGATGATCATTGGCAACCATCTCAGGGATGAGGTGACAGTGATAATCGATGATAGGCATTTTAGCCGCATGATTGTGATACAAATCCTGCGCAGTTTTGGTATCGAGCAGGAAGTTTTCATCCATAAATTGTTTCATAATTGTAATTTAGTTTTTAAAGATTTGCTTATTCGACTTGCAAATATACATTATTTTTTTGCAATCTACCAAAAAAATACGTAATTATTAGGTTTATTTTACTAAAACGATTACGTATGCACGTGAGTGGTGTGAGAAACGAAGTCTTTCAATCACTCAGGTCTGCGTAGTTCTTGTTTCTATTTTTCTGTCATTCCGTGTTTCTCTATGCATGTAAGTCAAAAAATATAGTTGGAATCCTTCTGTATAATTATTCATCAATAGGCGTTACTTAACTGTGAAAAAATTATTTCCCAGTTAGGAAATTTTTTTTTCTCAGTTGGGTAGATTCTTTTTTCCAGTTAGTCCATGCTTTTTTGACAATTATTGAATAAATATGCCGTATAATTATTCTTTTGTTTGCTCAGTTTTTTCAGTGGACTCAGTACCTTATTATAAATAAATAACCCCTGCCAAGGCAAGACAAAGGCTTGCGTTGACAGGGGTTGAGTGGGGGAGTTTATTAATTATTGTTTGTATTGTTCGTAATATTCGTAATAGAAAGTACAGGACGAACGTAGCATTTAGTGTCTTTAGATTCAAATGGGGAATTGCCAAAAATTCCTATAATGCCTTTATCTATCATAATTCTATACATACAACCACGATCATCTATCCCTTCCGAACTTGTCCAGAAATTAAAATGACTATAACCACCTTCTATCTTGTTGTACAGAATCAGCGTATTTTTAGTATAGCCTGGCTGAACACCTGTAAACACAACAGTTTCTTCCTTGCCTCCTTTGGTCGTTACGTTTATAGAAGGAGAACCTTTTGGTACTACCCATTTTCCTTCTTTTTCATCCCATTTGGCTTGAAGTCCTCCTTCTTCAGTGATTTCTTCTGCTGTAGGCGTGCGCCAGTTCTCTCCCCAATACTTCTCACTTGTAGCTTCTGTCCAAGTCTTTTCCTTAGCTACATTCTCTATGGCGAATCTTGGACCACCAGCCCAAAGCTGTACCCAGTCTTTAGAAGTCACTTTGCCATCGATAAGCGCATCTTCTGTACCCGTGGTAGGACCAGTGGTGATGGTGTAGTACTTGCCTGCAGTAAGACCAGCGTCTTTGGTCTTTTTGAGGAGCTTGCCACCATTATATATTTCTATTTTCACGCCAGCAGGCACTGTCACATAGTAAATTTTGCATTCCTTCACTTCGTTTTCTCCTTTTTGGAGCAAGCTTGCCTTGGTGTCGCTTTTGCTGACAGTGAAGTCGGCTGCATCTTTTTTGGCAGTAAGTCCTGTTACCCACTTGCCGTCAGTCTTCACGTTAATGTCTAATATACCTTCCTTGTCCACTTCCACTATGCACAGAACAGCCACCTTGGGTTTCAGAGTGATCGAAAGACCATTTTCACCTGTTGTAGCCTCGGCAGTTCCTGCTGCTGCAAATTTGTTAGCAACGTCATCGAATGTGCCTGATTGGTTTGTCAGGTTTACTTCATTGCTTGGGAAGTAAGCGTACCAGTTGGCAGGCTCAGTGGTAGCCACGGCATCAGCACAGGTGAATTGTACCCCCCGTTTGTAAAAGTATAGTAAGATGATATTTTGCTGTTGATTACACTCACCTTGTCGTTCTCGGCAAATGCAAACTTCCATTTGCCGCTTTCATCTTCTGTCAAAGTGGCACGCGAGCTTAGATTTTCTACTGAAGCATTGAGGGTCAGTCCTCTCTTGGGCTGTGTTTCGCCATTGTCGTCATTGCTACAGGCTGTGAGAATTACAACAGCCAACATAAATGCAGAATACAAAAAATTTTTCATGTTCTTAATCTGATTGCCAATTTGTGATCTTGTGGTTAATTTCTAATTGTTCTCATGCTATTCCCAAACGTCTTCGCCATCTCCGCTTGTAATTTCATCGTCTCCTTTTCCGAAAGAAAAACCAGGATGTACAGGTTTAGCTTGATTGTTACTGTCGGCAAGAAAGGTCGATGTCTCTATAGCATACACGCAAACAAGAGGCATCATGTAAGTTTTTTTCTTCATAAATGTCTTTTAAAATATTAAATAGTGAATACGAATCTTTTTTAGCGGCTGCAAAGATATGACAAAAATGTAATTTATACAAATATTTAATGTTACATTTCTGTTACAGATACTAAAAAAACTTAAAGCAACTCTTGCTCAACTTTTGCAAATGGGGAAGTTCGAGCCATATGCTTATGGTTTGGGAAGTTAAAGAAGTTATAGAAGTTAAAGCCATATGCTTTAGTGGACTTGAAATTGAACACAAAACACTAAGCATGAAAGCTGTTGATGGTTTCCGCTATATACTTAGTCTCTTCCGAAGTCATCATCTGATGGCAGGGCAGACTGAGTTCCTGCTGGTGGATGCGTTCGGTGATGGGAAGGGAAAGACTGTTCCATGATTTGTAGCAGGCTTGCTGATGGGGCGGGATGGGGTAATGAATCATCGTACCTATGCCATGCTGGCTTAGGTAAGTCTGCAGTTCGTCGCGTTTCTCGCAGAAGACGGGGAAGATGTGAACCACGTTTCGGCTCCAGTCGTCATACATCTGATGGGGAACCATAACCTTGGGATTGTTGATGAGCGAGAGATACTCTTTGGCACGTTGGCGGCGAGCCTCGTTGAGCATATCGAGGTGGCGAAGCTTCACCGTAAGGACGGCAGCCTGCATCTCGTCCATGCGCGAGTTGGTGCCTAAGTATGGAAATACATATTTACGGCTGCTGCCATAGTTGCCCAAGGCTCTCACAACCTCAGCCAACTCATGGTCGTCGGTAGTCACAGCTCCTGCATCGCCCAAGGCACCAAGGTTCTTGCCCGGATAGAAACTGTGGGCTGCCGCATTGCCTAAAGAACCTGTCTTTCTGTTGCCATACATGCATCCATGAGCCTGTGCGTTGTCCTCGAAGAGCAACAGGTTATGCTGCTGGCAGAAACGCTCTATCGTCTCGGTCATGGCACATCTGCCGTACAGATGGACTGTCATTACCGCCTTGGTGCGGGGTGTAAGAACCTGATGGAGCAGACGGTCGTCTATCTGCAAAGTCTCCCATCTCGGTTCTACGAGTATGGGCATCAACCGGCATTCGGTGATGGCAAGAATGGTGGCGATATAAGTGTTGGCAGGTACGATGATCTCGTCGCCCTCATGCAGTCGGCCCAGTTCCATTTCGCCTCTGAGCATCAGCTTCAGAGCATCCAGTCCGTTTCCGCACGGTATGCAGTACTGTGTGCCGATGTACTGGGCGTAAGCCTCAGCAAACTGCTGGTTGGCTTTACCCTGCAGATACCATCCGCTCTCCACCACCTGATGGATGGCATTGAGGATATCTTGCTGTAATGGACTGTTGATGTCCTTGAGGTTGAGATAATCGATGTGTTGCATAAACAATTTTGTAGACTTTGCAAAGATACATATTTTCTTTGAGCTACGGGCATGCTTTGCCATAAAAATTTCAGATGTTTTTATGGCTTGTGCATGGCTGGTTGAAAACTTTTGCTTATCTTTGCGCCTATGAAGCATAAAAATCTTTTCAGTCTCTTGTGCCGTATGGTGTGGCTGTGGGTGGCTGGTTTGACAGCCATGCCAGTCATGGCACAGCGTCATGTGATTTATAATCAGCGTATTGCCAGTCTGCAGGTAGTGGCAGGACAGCGATGGCAGGAAATGCCCGTTGCCCAGCTTGGCGAGCCTGTGCACATCGATTTCGATGACATGACCCACGACTATGAGCGTTATTCCTACAAGATAGAACATTGTGAAGCCGACTGGTCGGAGTCGCGAGAGATCTTTACCAGCGATTTCCTACAGGGATTCAATGGCGAGCTCACCATCGACAGCTACGAGCAGTCGCTCAACACCAATCATCTCTATACGCATTACAGTCTTACCATTCCCAACGAGCATTGCCGGCTGACGATGAGCGGCAACTACAAGCTGTCGGTCTTTGCCGATGATGATGACAGCCATCCTGTCTTCACCGCCTGTTTTATGTTGGTAGACCCGCAGATGAAAGTCTCCATGTCGGTGACGGGAAATACAGATATCGATATTTATCACAGCCATCAGCAGGTGGCGATGGCGATAGACTATGGTGAGGTGAAAGTGACCGATCCTGCGCGACAGTTGAAGACCATCGTGCTGCAGAACGGCAGATGGGACAATGCCGTGACAGCACCGCGTGCGGAGTATGTGAATACAGAAGGGCAGAGTTGGAAGCATTGCCGACAGTTGATATTCGATGGTGGCAACGAGTATCACAAGTTCGAGATGCTGGACCTCAGTCATACCACCATGGGGCTTGACAGCATCTTCTGGGACGGAAGCGAGGCACATGCCTATGTGATGGCAGACCTGCCGCGTCCCAACTATGTGTACGACGAGTCGGCGAACGGAGCTTTCTATATTCGCAACAGCGACAACATTGACAACACCTTTACTTCGGATTACGCCTGGGTGCACTTCTTGTTGCAGGCGCCTCGCCAGCAGGGTGATGTGTATCTGAACGGAGCATGGACTCAGGACAGTTATCTGCCTCCTTACCGAATGGAGTACAACGAGGCTGCCAAAGCATACGAGGGAGCCGTCCTGTTGAAGCAGGGCTACTACAGTTATCGCTATGTGGTGGTGAATGCCGATGGTACTACAAAACCCGTAACCACTGAGGGCAGTTTCTATCAAACGAGAAACAAGTATCAGGTGTTGGTATATTATAAAGGTGTAGGCGACCGTACCAACCGCTTGTTAGGATACGGCGAAGTAATGGTAAAAGTAGAAAGTTAAAGAAGATTTCTTAGAAGTCAAAGAGGGAGTGTCATAAGCTTCTTAGGATATAGATAAGGCACGGATTACACAGATTACACGGA
>ERZ1026854.1959-NODE-1959-length-12276-cov-5.907864_pt1 | contig 12276 bp, 9 predicted proteins | sample MGYA00380157_ERZ1026854 | MGnify/ENA primary metagenome ERZ1026854 (study PRJEB33269, sample SAMEA4719793) | human gut metagenome | biome: human-associated habitat; feature: organic feature; material: feces | place: Cameroon | collected 2013-10 ...
AACAGAGAGTTCTGAGACGAAAGTCTTGGGACTCTTTTTTTTATGCCTTTTTTTAAAGAAGACAATCCTCTTTTTTAATTGTAGAACATTACGCCCTTTTGCTTGCGTTGTTTTAAAACCAAATTGGTCGTTAGGGCTTGCTTGGATTTTGGATTTTTAGAAGAATGGATTTTGTTTGGCTTTTAATGAGTAATAGCGAGTTATTGCGAATTAAAAACAAGCAAAAGACAACTTATAAAAACCAAAAGACAGCAAGCAGTTATAAAATAATACATAAAACGGCCTAATGACCGATTTGGGTTAAAGACAATAGAGACAATAGGGACAATTTTTAATTTGCTTGATTATAACAATCAAATTTGTTCAATTATAACAATAAATTTTGCTTAACCATTACAATTTAAAAAATTGTCCCTATTGTCTCTATTGTCTTCAAACCTTCTCAAGTGTCTTTGTTGAATGCTTGTTTTTTATTGTTTTAAATACTTTTGGATTGCAAAAAGAAAGCTAAATTTATTTTCCTATTTTTCTGAACTTCTCTAACACGTCACATCTTGTGGTATATTGGTCAACAAGGGTGGGATGTGAAGAAGCAAAGAGGCTCAGCTCTTGAAGAGCTTTATATTGCAGCGATTCGGGTCTGTAGAGCCACACCTCGTTCCAGTTTTTGTCGTAGGTTGTGGTGAACCACGGGTCGGAAGGAATGAAGGCAAGGGCATAGATGGCGTGATAACGCATGGCGTTGTCTTTGCTCTTCTTGCAGACGGTCAGATATTTTATTGCCTCTTTCGCATAATCCATCTCCCATGAGCGTGCGCTGTCGCTTACGCTCTTGTAGTGATGTGTCAACCACCAGCAGTCGCCATAACATGAAGCTTGGTAGAAGCGTGTGGCAAGCTTATATGCTATGTCTTCAAGCGGGGCTCCTTCACGGGCTATGCTTGCTTGCGATTGCAGAGTGAGCATCTCTTTGCAGAATTTCAGCTTTTTGTTCGTTGTGACCTTGGCAAAATCCCAATCGTCGTTTGTCTTCTGGCGATGGAACCACCGTTCAATGTCATACTGGCGCGTTGCTTCATAGATGCTTATTGCCTGGTTTGACATAAACTCGGTCGTGAGGTCTTGTAGATAAGGTATCGCTTCGCTGAAACGACCTTCGGCCATGTATTTTGTGCCTATCAGGTCGTTGAAATATTGCTCGTCTTTGAATGTCCTTGTCACGACATATTGCTCAAGTGCGTTTGAAGGTGTAGAGGTTATATATTTGTAATAACTCAACAGTTGGTCTGCCGTGAGCGAGTCCATCTGTACATAGACCTCGTCTCCTGGCCAGTGGGTCATCATCTGATATCTGTTATAACCTTCTCTTTCCTCAAGATTGTCGACTTTTCTATAATAGTCGTTCTCCTCTTTTCGCATCATGTCGCACACGGCGAGAGCGACCAGTGGCTTGCCGCTCTTGACAAAGAGCGGTTCTATGCCCTTGTGTATTACGCGGTCTTTCACGTCGCTGTAGTGGTTGTCATAGACAGATGGGTTATGGCGTTCTGTCTTGATCTTGCTGTCGAGCCATCTCAGTTCGCCAAGAAGATAGGCCGTATAGTTGTCGTCAAGCTGTGAGCTGCGTGTTGTAATGAGCATGCGTATGGCCCTTGCGTTATCGCGCATTCGAGGTGTGCCGTTGGCGTTGATGGCTTGTGCTGCCTCGTTCATGGCTTGCTGTTGGTTTCCCAACAGATAGTTGACCATTGCTGCGGCAGATAACCACAGACAAGGATATTTGCTCTTGTTAGCATTGCCCACAGTGTTGGCAAAGTTTACAAATTCGAGAGCTTCTTTCCTGTATATGCGTTTCGCGTCAATGAGGTCGAACCATTCTGTGTCGTTGGCATCTTCAGGCTTTGTGTCAAGCGTTTCCTGAACGTTGTTTACAAAGTCTTGAACCAGATAGTTGAGCGACGGCGAGTTAGGGCTTTGTTGGTAGATCGTCTTGATGCCAGCAAGGCTGCGATAGTTGCCAATAACCCTTTTTATAGATGCCATATCTCCCGACACCGCATATTGGTCGCATGCAGCAAGACGTTTGCCACTCTTGTAAAGGGCGCGTGCGTAGATGTTTTGCATGGCATCGCGCCAACATGTCTTTGTAAATTTCTTTGCTGTGTTGTTCCACAGGTTGGCGTTGGCGGTGTTATAGCCGAGAATCATGTTAAGGCGCATCTGTAGCAAGACATATTGTTGCTTCAGCTTAGAGCCACGATAAGCCTTGGCAGCGGCAAGAATGGCGAGAGCTTTCTGTTTGCGTTCGGCTATCTCTTGCTTTGTGGGATAGTGCCATCCGTCAATCGTGAACAGGTCGCACACGCTGATGTAGCGGTTCAGTAGTTTCAAGTAGGTCACCATGGCGTTGTCGCCCTTGGCTTGAGCAATCTTAAGAATCTCTTCTGAATGGTTTGCGTAGAAACTGTTGGTGAACTGTTCGTAATAGCTTTGCTTTATCTTGCCTTGGCAATAGTCAATCCAATAACTGTTGATGTCGGCCAGATAGGTGGGGCCGTCAAGAGCGTCGCGGTGGAAGACGCTAAACATGTATCTGTTGTGTGTGGGTCCTTCTGATATGCAAGCCAACGGTTTACATGTTGGAAGGGTTGTGAGCAGACAAACCGCGATTATAAATTTCTTCATATTTGTATGTGTTGAATGTTTTCAGATTGTTGTTGTTAAGATCGAATAAAATTATCTCATTGTTGGCATCTGCGCGTCTTTGGTCAACAGCTTTTATGGCATCTGTGATGTCGGCCATTGACGGCTGACGTGTGCAGATGCTGTCGGTGGGCAACAGAGGATATTCATCGTCCGAGTGGATGATGCCAACAAACTGTCTGCCGCGGAAGAGAACACGCCATGCGAACACGGGATAGGCGGTCGACAAAGGTAGCTTATAAACCTTGAGATGTTTGAGGTAGGGTGCTGCATCGCGCATGTCGAGGATGGGCTTGTGGCAGTTGATATCGGCCACATTGCCCGTGTTATACATCATGAGCACGCCACGGTCTGCAGGTGGAGGTGTCTGTGCGAGCTGGTGCAGGCGGATGGTAGACGACAGGTTGATGCCTCGGGCGTGGCACAGCTTCAGCATTGTTGCCATGAAACGATGATAAGCCTGACGGGTGGATGAGGTCCAGTCGCAGTCGATCTGCATCTCCTTGACGCCCGTCAAATCATTGGTTTCACACATCTGCATCACCCTGTCCACTATCTGCTTTGCCAGTTGTTGCCTGTCGCCCCGCAGACATTCGGGCATGAGAAAGACCGTTGGCACGATGTCCATGTTTTTGGGCAATGGTGTTACAAACCTCGCTGTGGCGTTGGGTGTGGCGTTGCCCTGTTCGTCAAGCACGACATCAAAGAATCTTACATACATACGGCTGATGTCATGGCTTTTCAGAAACTGTAGCTTGGTGCTGTCCATGTTTATTTGTGTCGTCCATAGGTAGACGGCACGTTTGCTTGGCTGAACAATCGTGTTACTGTTGCATCCTGTCATGAGCAATGTTGACAGAAGCACAGCAAAAAGTGAGAAAAAGATGTTGTTGCCATCTCGCATGGTTCTTCGTTTTTGGTCTATCCTTTTTTTTGTTTGTGTGAAGATAAAATCTTTCTTATGTTCGAAGGAATAATCCTTCTTGTGGGAAGAAACAATCTTCCGTGTGTGCGAAGATACAAAAAGAATTGTTATAAATGGTTCTTTGTTGTCTTTTTCTTAACGAAAAAAGGTTTAAGTAGGTGTTCAAAATTAATCGCATATATGAATCTAATAAAAGAGGTTATGCTTTCAAATGCCTCTACGCCCTCTTTTGGTCCGTATGCCCAGCTCTCATCGGTCGTGTAGCCCGCTACACTCCCTCTTCGGAGCTGAACATCCAGACCAAAATAGAGCATAGAATCATTTAAATTAATTTTGAACACCTACTTAAAATAAAAAAAGCCGCTGAACGATCAGCAGCTTTTTGTCGTTAAGGGTGGAGCTGGAGGGATTCGAACCCTCGTCCAAACAGGGAAACCATATGCTTTCTACATGCTTATTCTGGCCTTCGGTTTTCGTGTTGCGACAAGACCCAGACCACCAATCGCAACCTTATCCTCTAAAATTTCACCCGTGCAGCGAGGCATACAAGAGCTATTTCCGATTTACCTGCACCGCTTGATCCTCAGATTCGGAACAACATCCTTGGAGCGGTGTCTCGTTCTGCCACCTTGTGGCGGAATAAAGCTAATCTACTGTACTTCGATTAAGCAGCGAGAGCGTAATTGTTTTCGCCAATTAAATTTGTGACCATTGGGATTAGGGAGCCAACAGACGACGCTCCGCATGCTTACATACCATTCCAACCCGCTGTCAAATCCAGTCAACCCCGAGATGTCGCATTTATTATGCAAAGATAGCGCAAATGGTTGAAACCACAAAATAAATTGACAACATTTTTACCACCAGCTATTATTATCTTAAACACTCTTCTTCCGTTATTACCACTGTCACGCCGCGTGCAGCCTGCGCTCCCATTACCAGCGCCTGCTCTATGTCGGCAGTCTTTGATGGTCCAGAGATGAATGTGCCGAGTCCGGTTTCTGGCATGCATATGCGGTCGTATGCCTCGTGCATGTTGTTCACGATGCCGCTCTTCGGGAGGACGATGACCAGATATTCGCTGATGAAGCATACTGCTTTCTCCTTCATGTCTTGCGGAATCCAGACGCAACCATTCTCTGCCACTCCAATCTGTCCGTACACCACTCCTACGTCGGTGCCGTTAAGGTCTTGCGCCTCTGCCACGGTGTCGGGATTGATGGTGGCGATGGTGAGTTCGGCGATGTTAGAGGCGATGGTCTTTGCTTGCGGATAGGCGTTTCTTACGATGTCGTCGAGCTTTTCGTTCGGCTTAGCCATCACCACTTTGCTGCCCACCGACATGCTCATATCCACAAACTGCTTTATCGTGTCGTCGTACGATATGCCGTCTATCGGTGTGTCGGGCATCGGATACTGTTCGTGTGTGTTGCGTCGCAACTTCTCCAATAGTTCGTCTTTGTATGTCATTGTTCTTTCTGTTCGTTTTGGTTCAGTTTTCCTTTCTTCCACATTGTCTGGAACGACTCGTTCGCAAATTTCGGCATTGCGTGTCCCACGCCCCACGGATTGAGTGAGCGTATGTGCGTAAGGTTGTCAGGTATGAGGTTGGCAAGAGGAGCCAGTCGCAAGGCTGAAGAATAGAGTAGGGGATGGTTGAAGAGTTCTTCCATTCCCTTTGACATGCACTTCTTCATCATGTCCGCCTTGTGCAGCGAGTCGAGCTTCTGTCTCCACAGATAAACCTGCGAACCGGGATTGACCTTAGCCGGGCATACATTGTCGCACGACAGGCAGAGCGTGCAAGCGCTGACGTTGTCGCTGTAGCGTGACGCATCGTGCAGCATACCAAGGTTGATGCCGATAGGACCGGGGATGAAGTAAGTGTATGAGTAGCCTCCCGAGCGGCGGTATACGGGGCAGGTGTTCATGCAGGCTCCGCAGCGAATGCACTTCAGCGTTTCCCAATGCTCGTCGTTGGCAAGGATGTCGCTTCGTCCGTTGTCCACGAGTATGACGTGCATCTCCGCTCCCGGTCTTGCCTGACGGAAGTGTGAGGTGTAGGCCGTTGTGGGCTGTCCGGTAGCAGAGCGGCAGAGCAGTCGCTGGAATACGGCGAGCGACTTGTAGTCGGGCACAATCTTCTCTATTCCCATTGCCACGAGATGCAGCTTAGGCATTGACGTTGACATGTCGGCGTTGCCCTCGTTGGTGCAAACCACGATGTCGCCGGTCTTGGCCACACCGAAATTGCCTCCTGTCATTCCTGCTCCTGCTTCCATAAACTGGTTGCGCAGATGCTTGCGTGCGCATTGTGTAAGGTATGTCGGGTCATAATTGCCTTTCTCCGTGCTGATGCCTTTCTCCTCAAACATCTGTCCCACCTCTTCTCTCTTTAGATGTATGGCAGGCATGACGATGTGGCTCGGCTTCTGATGGAGCAGTTGCAGGATGCGTTCGCCAAGGTCGGTCTCCACGACGTCGATGCCGTGGCTCTCAAGGAACGGGTTCATGGCACACTCCTCGGTAAGCATCGACTTGCTCTTTACCATTTTGTTCACGCCGTGGCTCTGCAGTATGTCGAGCACGATGTTGTTGAAGTCGTCGGCGTCCTTTGCCCAATGCACGATGACGCCACGGCTCTCCAGCTGCGTGCTGAACTCCTCCAGATAGTCGGCCAGGTGCGTTACGGTGTGCTGCTTTATCTGGCTGGCATGTTCGCGCAGCTCCTCCCATTCTGGCAACCCTGACGCCATGTTGTCGCGTTTTTGTCTTAACGACCAGAAGGTGGCGTCGTGCCAAGTGGTCTTTTCTCTGTTGTCGTTGAAGCGTCGCGCCGCTTCTGAATGTAGTGTGCTCATAGTCCTGCTGCTAATATCTCTACCACATGTATGAACTTTATAGGCTTGTTCTCCTTTTTTGCTATGCCCTGCATGTGCATAAGGCATGACGAGTCGGGACCGGTGATGTATTCCGCTCCTGTAGCCATGTGGCGTTCTATCTTGTCCTCTCCCATGCGCTTCGACACGTCTGGTTCTTCTACGGAGAACATTCCTCCGAAGCCGCAGCACTCGTCCTTACGCTCCGGCTCACGGATGGTGATGCCGTCAACGAGTTGGAGGAGGTCGATAATCTTGTTGAACTGCGGCACCTGTCTTTCTGACGGCGACGACAGTCCCAGTTCGCGTACGCCGTGACACGAGTTGTGTACGCTGACTATGTGCGGGAAGTGAGCCTTGAGGCTTGTCGGTTTCACAACGTCATGCAGAAACTCCACCACGTCCATAATCTTCTTTGACGTGAGGCATTCGTGATTGCCATCGGCAAGTCGTGGATGATAAAGCTTGACAAAGGCTGCGCACGATGCTGACGGGGCAACCACATAGTCGAACTCCTTGAAGAGGTCGTCGAAGTGGCGTGAGATGTCCGTAGCCATTTTTTCAAAGCCTGCGTTTGCCATTGGCTGTCCGCAGCAGGTCTGCTTGAGAGGGTAGGTTACGTCGAGTCCGAGGCTTGTCAGGAGCTTGTAGGTGGCCACTCCCACTTCCGGATACAATGCATCAACGTAACATGGAATAAACAATCCTATCTTCATAATGTCTTTATAACTCTTTAGCGTGTAAGAGCTGTTTTTTATATTTTTTTTATGATTATTTTGTCGTCAAGGGCAAATTTGCCTGCAAAAATAACAATAAAAAATGAGAATGTTTGACTTTGACTGATTTTACTTTACACATTTCTCTTACTTTTACAAAATTTCTTTACTACAAATTTATTCCTTTGTCTTACCCTGAAAACCTCAAATCATGTCAACCCCTTGTTACTGTTCACACCACTCTTCATGAGCTTTGTAATGACATTAGATAATAATGATTATCTAAGTAGGTGTTCAAAATTAATCGCATATATGAATCTTATAAAAAAGGTTATGCATTTCAAATGCCTCTACGCCCTCTTTTGGCCCGTATGCCCAGCTCTCATCGGTCGTGTAGCCCGCTACACTCCCTCTTCGGAGCTGAACATACAGACCAAAATAGAGCATAGAATCATTTAAATTAATTTTGAACACCTACTTATAAACTGCAAATTTACTATTCCTTTCTTTCGTTGCCAAATCTTTAGCTGTGTTTTTCCTTTTTGCGCGAAAATTTATGTAATTTTGCAGCCAAAACACTAATTTAGGGTATGGAAAGAGGCTTATTTAACCGCACGGAGCGACTTGTCGGTAAGGATGTTATGCACACCATTAAAAACAAGCGCGTTATAATTTTTGGCGTTGGTGGAGTGGGTAGTTGGTGTGCCGAGTGTCTGGTGCGCTCAGGAATCAGTCATCTCACCATTGTCGATTCCGACTGTGTGTGTGTGACCAACATCAATCGTCAGCTTATGGCCACAACCAAGACTATAGGTCAGGCTAAGGTCGATGTGCTTAAAGCAAGGCTGCTTGACATCAATCCTCAGGCAGAGATTGTTGCTTTACAGCAGATTTACAGTGACGAAGCGGCTTCCGAGTTTTGCTTAGACCATTACGATTACATCATCGATGCCATCGACTCGCTTAAAGACAAGGCAAGCCTCATTCTTCGGGCATGTCAAACCCAAGCGGTGTTTTTCTCATCCATGGGTGCAGCGCTGAAGATGGATCCTACCCAGATTAAGGTTGCAGAGTTCTGGAAAGTGCGTGGTTGTCCGCTTGGTGCTGCCATTCGAAAGAAGTTTAAGCACATGAAGGTGCGTCCTGCACATAAGTTTAAGTGTGTCTACAGCGAGCAGGTTCTCGAAAACCGCGGCGATGATTTCGATTGTTCCGCATGTGTGTGCGACTGTCCCAAAGCTAAAGGTGGTCAGGCAGACGGTTCTCTTTCAAGCCACGATTGGAACGCCACGAAAGCGCAAATCAACGGCAGTATGGCTCACATAACAGCCATCTTTGGTTTCACCATTGGCGGTCTTGTGCTCGATGATATCTATACCAAAGCACAGGGTTTAGAAGAATAAAAAGTGAGAGAATTGTATGAGCAGCAAAAATTGAGCACTTGCAGATACAACATTTTTCGTTTTTTATAGTTATATAATAATAGGAAGGTGTGCCGTTGGTGCGAAGAGAGGTTGTGCCATTGGTGGTTTTACATCTTTATAAATGAAAGACAACCAAAAGAACAAAAAAAGTAATGAATCAAACGATAAGTATCGAAGCCTCACATGACAGAATGGGAGCGGTAGAGCATTTCATAAAAAGGCTTGCCGACATCATGTGCTCGTTGTTGGGGCTGATACTCTTGTCGCCTGTTTATGCGGTCATCGTGGTGTTGATGAAGCGTCAGCACAACGGTTCGGTGCTTTTCCGTCAAGAGCGAATAGGCTACAAAGGAAAGCCGTTCACCATATATAAGTTTAGAACCATGAGCAGCGTCATTGAGGATAAGGGGCCGCAGCTTGTTGCAAAGAGCGACAGCACATGCTCAACCCCGTTGGAGATGTTCCTTCGCGATCATCATCTCGACGAGCTTCCGCAGCTGTGGAATGTGCTGAAAGGCGACATGTCGCTGGTGGGTCCACGCCCAGAGCGCCGCTATTTCATAGACAAGATAATGGAGCATGATGCCAGTTATCCGCTTATCTTTGAGATGCGACCTGGTCTCACGTCAGAAGCCACCCTCTACAACGGCTATACCGACACCATGGAGAAGATGCTCACGCGTCTGCACATGGACATCGCATATCTGAAGAAGCGCACGCTTTGGACAGATGTGACAATAATATTCAAAACCTTCGCAAGCATTGTGAGCGGACGTAAGTTCTAACTCGCTGCTCTGTGAAAGGAAACGAATCAGACATCTTAAATATTCGATATTATATTTTTCTTTTAAAGAAGACAATTTTATTGTGGTTATGAGAAAACTTGCTATATTCTTCTTTTTTATGCTTATGGCGCCTCTGGGCATCATGGCACAGTCGTCTATGACAGACAACCAGGTTATGGAGTTTGTCATGAAGGAACATGAGGCTGGCACGTCACAGGCGCAGATCGTGACGAAACTGATGCAGAGAGGTGTTGACATTCAGCAGATAAGAAGAGTGAGACAGAAGTATGAGGGCATGGTTAAAGACGGCAATGGCTCAGGTGTTAAAGGTTCCGCTGCGTCAACCAACAGCCGCATGCGCAAGAACAACGGCGCGTTGAAGAACCCTGTTGAGGGCACGGGCAGTCTTGATAACGAGGTGAAAAGCCGCAACGCCAACAACTATCGCTCAGCACGCGTGGCTCCGTTGTCAGAAAACTATTACATGGACGAAAACGACCGCTTGCAGATGGAGGCAGAGATGGGTAACCTCTTGCCTGTCGACTCGGCAACCATGATAAAGCAGCTTCAAGACCAGCTAACCAATAACCACAGAAAGGTGTTTGGACGTGACATCTTCAACAACAAGAATCTTACGTTTGAACCCAACATGAACATCGCCACACCACAAAACTATCGTCTTGGCCCTGGCGATGCCGTCATTGTTGACATCTACGGCGCTTCACAGAAGACCATTCAGAGCGAGGTGTCGCCCGATGGCGAGATCAATATTGAAGGCTACGGTCCCGTTCAGGTTAGCGGTCTGACTGTGGCACAAGCCAACGCTCGTCTGCGCTCAACGCTTGGTAGCCGCTATAGCAGCAGCCGCGTGAAGCTCACAGTGGGCCAGACACGCACCATCATGGTAAACGTTATGGGTGAGGTGATGGCCCCTGGCACATACACGCTGTCGGCTTTCGCCACCGTGTTCCACGCTCTCTACATGGCAGGTGGCACGAACGAACTTGGAACGCTGCGTAACATTAAGGTCTATCGCCATAACCGTCTGGTGTCGGTGGTCGATATCTACGACTATATTCTCAACGGCAAGCTCACGGGCAACGTGCGTCTTGCCGACAACGATGTTATTGTTGTAGGACCTTACGACTGCCTGGTCAATATCTCAGGCAAGGTTAAGCGCCCGATGTTCTATGAGATGAAGCAGAGCGAGAGCATTGCTTCGTTGCTCAAATATGCAGGCAACTTCTCAGGCGATGCCTATCGTAAAACCGTGCGTGTGAACCGCAAAACGGGTAAGGAGTATGCTGTCTTCAACGTGGGAGAGTTTGACTTCTCAAGTTTCCGCATTGCTGATGGCGACTCTGTAAGTGTCGACTCTATCATTCCGCGCTATTCAAACACAGTAGAACTGAAGGGTGCCGTGTTCCGTCCGGGCTTGTATAACATAGGCGAGCAGGTGAACAGCGTCCGCTCGCTCATTGAACATGCTGACGGACTGAAGGAAGAGGCGTTCACCAACCGTGCTGTCATCCATCGCATGAAGGAAGACCGCACGTTGGAGGTGGTGAGCGTTGACGTGGCAGGCATCATGTCGGGCAAGGTGGCTGACGTGCCGCTGAAGGAGAACGATGTGCTGTTCATTCCTACCAAGCGTGAGCGCATGTCTGACCGCACCATAACCATTCGTGGAGAGGTGCAGTATCCCGGCGTTTACAAATATGCAGAGAACGAGACAGTTGAAGATTTCGTGCTTCAGGCAGGCGGACTGACCGACAAGGCCTCGCTTGTGAACGTCAGCGTTAGCCGTCGTGTCAACGACCCGAAGGCGCTGCGTCCAGACAGCATCATTGCTAAAAACTACACCATGTCGCTGAAAGACGGCTTCGTTGTGGACGGCACACCGGGCTTCGTGCTCATGCCTTTCGATGAGGTGTTCATCAGAAAGAGCCCTGCTTACATCGAGCAGCAGAACGTGAGCGTGGAGGGAGAGGTTATGTTTGCAGGAACCTACACCTTGTCGCGCAACAACACACGCTTGAGTCATCTTTATAAGAAATCGGGCGGCAGCAACGGTCTGGCTTACATCAAGGGTGCCAAGCTCATGCGCCGTGCTACCGAAGCAGAGAAAGAACGCATGCGTGCAGCGCTGAAAATGCAGCAGGAGCAACAGCAGAAGAACCTGTTGGAGCTGGCCGCAAGCAGCAACAACTCGAGTGGCATACAACAAGCAGCTGAGGGAGCAAAGGAGGCAAACCTTGCTAAGTTTAATGTGCCTGATGAGTATCCTGTAGGTATCGATCTTGAAGAGGCCATTAAGTACCCGGGCAGCGATGCCGACATCATTCTTCGTGAGGGCGACCGACTGGTCGTGCCTCAATATAACGGAACGGTGAAGGTCAACGGCGCTGTGATGTATGCCAACACCGTGGCTTATGAGAAAGGCCGCCGCGCAAGCTATTATATTGACCAAGCCGGTGGCTACGCTTCTGACGCTGTAAAGAAGCGCACATACATTATCTATATGAACGGCAAGGTTGCCAAGCTCACTCATGGAGCAAAGGTTCTGCCAGGCTGCGAGATCGTGGTTCCTGCCAAGCTGAAGCGTAAGATGAGCGTTGCTGAGACCATGAGCCTCGGATCAAGCATGTCGTCGATAGCAGCCATGATAGCTACTATTGCTAACATGTCGAAGTAAGAATAGTAAAACATTTCTTGGAAAGGAGTCATTCTAATGAAATATCCTATAGGAATACAAGATTTCAAAAAGTTACGTACAAATGGATATTCGTATGTAGACAAGAGCCGATTCGTGTACAAGTTGGCGACAGAGGGAGAATACTATTT
>ERZ1026854.1961-NODE-1961-length-12271-cov-4.668631_pt1 | contig 12271 bp, 14 predicted proteins | sample MGYA00380157_ERZ1026854 | MGnify/ENA primary metagenome ERZ1026854 (study PRJEB33269, sample SAMEA4719793) | human gut metagenome | biome: human-associated habitat; feature: organic feature; material: feces | place: Cameroon | collected 2013-10 ...
CGCGTACCGGTGGCGTTTTTTTGCGTATACAATCCATCGCGCGTGCCGGTCGAACTCGATGCTTTGTACTCGCGTGGGAAGAAGGCGCCATCGTTAAAATACATATGTGAGATATACTTCCAACCTTCTGCGTCCAGCGGTTGATTAAAAAGTAAGTTTAAAGGCTGCTTATAGTTGCTCGTAATACTCGTCGCTTGCTGTGTCGATTTTGACACGATGCACGGTCTAGTACCATAGACGCCGTCTGAGATCTCGTAAAGCCGCAGGATCGTATCAGCAAGCACCTCATATCCGCCGACCACGTATTCGATTCCTTGCAACTTGGCAGGGTATTTTCCATTTTTGCAATCAACCGGGCTGCCGTCGTTGCCTAGCACGCCGTCGCAGCTGCCGCTTGGCCAATGGAATGTCGAGATGTAAGTTGTGCCTGCCGTATCCGCGCCATTTGCAGCTGTGTCAAACGCGCTGCTGACGTCAAGATTAACCGCCGCATAGTCTGTGCCGGACACGCTGACAGTCTCGATACTTGTAATTTTCGCACCGGCACTTGTCGTGATTTTTTGCATATTACCATCGCCGCGATCTTTATTGCCGTTGTAATTGCCGACCAACACTCCCGATCCGACCGTGAGGTTTGCAGCCTGCGCAGCGGTCAGCAGAACGCGCTTGACACCGGTCTCAGACACCGCAGCCGGGTACTGATAATTATAATTGCAGCAGCCCTGCAAGGTTCCGTCGAGTGTCATAGATGCGTATTTGACATACGCCATCAAGATCAGCCATGACAGATCAACAATTGTCCCGCCGGAATACTGCGCGCCGTTTTTGACTGATAATGTATGCAGATTATTGTGCGACGTGTTGCACGACGGAATCAGCCCTGCACAGCTTGTCATTTTGCTGTTTATTGTTTTTGACATATATTTACCGTGTACCACCCACGGCCGCATAGTGCCGTCCTGTCGCACCGATTCCGGTACCGGCGCAATGTTTGTGTACGTTGCTGCGTAGGTATCCGCGACGCCATGAGTAAAGTTGTGAGCGTCGTTGTCGTCATCGACCCAGTAATGCCACGGGGCCATTTGCAGCACGCCGACGTAGGTGTTAGGATCGTCACGCACAAAATTGTCCGTGACGCCATCAATCGCCGTGACGATCGGTTCCAGCGTGTCCGGATCGACAATCCAGTTGCAATCCTTGATAGCAAACAGCGGAAGGCCTTCGAAATCATCTTTATTTTTGACGGTATCAGTCGACGGGGTGCACGTTAAGCCCTTCGCGTCGCCGATGCGAGTTCCGGTGCTGACCTGCGAAATCGACCAGCCGTAAAACTCCGTACCGCCTGCCCAGCCGGTACGCGTGATGGTGTACCATTTGTCGCATAGTGCTGTTAAATCCGCTGCCGTCCAGCCGTCCGGCAAACGCTCGCGGAACCATTGGCGCATCGTCGCACGGTAAGTATTGACATTGCCGCTCGACACAGCAGCAACGACCGTTAAGGTGTCGTCGCTGTCGGTTTTGCCACCAGCTCCGCTCAGTGCTCTCGCTGCCATTGCGCGTGCAATATTATCCGTTGCCATCACACTCCACCTCCAAATTGTGTCCACGTTTTTGACGATTGCTCATACCTGTACAATTTTCCGCTGTCCCACTCGACAAACTTGCTGCCAGTCGCAATTTGTTTTTCGATATATTTTCCAGCCGGTTTTTTGTCTGCTTTTAAGCCCTCAAATTCAAATCTAGCAAAATCTCCGACGAGATACTCTATATTTGTGACCACGACCATATTACTTCCACCGTCCCTCCGCAATTAAATAAAATGTACCGTTGTTCATGCCGCCAGTTGCGTCCGAACTTGGTGTAAAACAAAATTTTGGTTCTGGCGGCAATTTATAAGTACCGTCACTTTCGTCAGCGGTGCAACGTTTATAATCGGTATATAGATATATTCCAGAATAATCTGTACTTCCCGCTGTATGCATCAAAGAGACTGTAGGCGGTTCAGAAAAGCCGACAGGAAACACTTCTTTTTCCGCAACAGTTGAGCTCGAAACCTTTACGCCCGTGACTTTATTTATTGCCCACGCATATAGATATGAGTTCTTTTTGACGCTTTTTAACGTCATGCGACCGTCTGCATATTTATAACCCGACCAGTAAGAGTTCGAAACCGCTTCCGGTTCGGAGCTTCCGCCTGTACCGCCCAGCTGGCTTTTTGGTATACTTGCAATTACCTGTGATTTTGTGCCGCGCAGTACAAAATTGTCGTTATTGTCAATTGCAAACTCGACAGGGCGCACCTTGAGTTTGCCCGCCGCGTTAACGACCGGAATTTCGCCCGTTGCGTCCGTGTAGTCTGCTGCGTCAAGTTTGTTTGCGACCTGCTCTTTCAGTGCGTCCCATGCTGTAATTGATGCCTGCGTTCCGTCGGTCAGTTCTTCCACGCTTGCCCCCTGCTCGATAGTGCAAGCATATTGCATATTTGTGGTTCTAACCACTTTGCCTGTGGAATCATAGCCAACCGCACCGATATATAGATTATTGCCAGCATGCAGCACAGAAGCATTTTCAGCTGTCAGCGTGCAAGAACCGCCACCGTCTGTGGTATTGCGTGTGGTAATCTTTTCAGACACAACGCGCTTTTGTTGATACTTAGATAACCGTGGATATGCAGCAGGTGCAGACATGAGCACCATTTCCACAGTTGTACACGCCTTCCAGTTTGTCTGGTTTTGTGTGCCATTTACTTTCAAAACCAAGTCAATTGTGCCGCTTTGACCGCTCAAAATGTAATCCTCAGAGCCAACGACCGAACCCTCATTGATATAATCAACATGGTTTTCGTTTGTGTTTGTTGAGCCGATAGAAGCGGTAAATGTCCATGTTTTGTATGCCATTTAATCAGTCCTTCCAACCCGCAGCCGCGCGGGAAATTGTTGCTTGTGTCGCGCCCAGCGTGACAGTAGACTTTTCAGGATGCGTTAAATCAATGCTTTTCTCTTTACACAGCAGCCATACATTCAAATCGTGCGGCTTGCTTATTACATTGACATATTGACCAACTTCGATGCGCGAAATATCGCTGTCCAAAATCGACAAGTCAAATGCGGTGATAGTCAAAGACGTTTTGAGCGATTGACCGTTAACCATGCCCTGAGCAAGATTTTTAAGCGTTTGCGGGTCGTCTATATCATCCCAAGTTGCCGTGCCTATGATTCTGCCATATAGAGATTCAAGAGTTTCGTTTTTGACATATCGTGTAGTTGACACGCCGCTCGCCAAAATGGTTCTTCGTTCCTGCCAGCCTTCGTGTTGCTTGTTTGGGTCATCAAGCAGCTTTCCGACCGGATACAGCCATGTATAAAGCGATTCTCCATTTAGGTAGTTTTTAATATCGAGGATGTTCTTGCCAAACTCGATTTTCTGTGTACTGCGAATCTGTGCGCCTGTGGAATCCACAAAGTCTGACTTAAAGTCAATGTACTGCTTTCCGTCACTGCCAACACGCAACACCAGATAGCCGTCTATCTTTTCAAGTAGCTTTTTGCAAAGTTCAAACGGCGTTGTCGGCTCTTGCGTCTGAAACAGCAAAGTGCCCGTTTTGTCACTAGTTCCTGCATAAAACTTGCGGAAATCGTCATTTACCATCTTGTTATGTGCAGTATTTGCTGTTTCCAGCCAGAACCGCAACCAACCAAGAATGGAATCTGTTTCCGGCGGACTGGTATATTTACTGTTGCCCTTTGTGTAAATCGGCTCGATGACCGTATCACACAGAAACGCAAGCCTGTCCTCACAAGTTACGGTAATTGTGTTATCGAACGCTTTGTCTACACGAATAACGCGCCCTACAAAAAGTTCGCCGTTGCCGTCATACACTTTGACACGCGACCGCAAAACATGCACTTTGTTATATGCAGGATGCTTTTGAGACATTTTGAAAGTAAACTGGTTAATCTCCCAGTCGATAAATTGAGAGATAACCATGTCCTCGCAAAATAACCCTTGCTGCGCTGTAGCTGACGGATTGTGTATGATGTTGTCATCAAGGTATACTCGATACATTTACAACCACGCCTTTCTGTAGGTAACCGTCACGGATGCGGACGTATTTTTAAAGCACAGCTCTGTGCCTTCCGGCGGGATTTTGATGTCTGCGCACTCATAGGTGCCGCTCTTGTAAGATTCAGAGACATTTCCGGCAACCACAATACCCGCTTTAGAGGATTGTATAACCGGATTGACGGAAACCGCACCGCCTGGGCACTGGATAAAGTGACCGGAAATGACACCTTGACAATACATACCAGAAAGCAAACTTGTTTCAATTCTCCAAACCTTCGTCAAATCTTCAACCGATTCTTTGATTTCGCTTGTTGGTATGTCCACAAACCACCTGTGCGTTGCGGAAGATGGCACAGTGTAAAACTTAATAAAAGCACCGCCGACCGAACCCGCGATAGTTACACCAAACTGCCGCGCTGTAGACCACAGTTTACCGCCGCGCGGAACATCATACCAAATTCTTAGGCTATCATATTGAGATAAATCAAGTTCTGGAAACGTAGTTGTTCCAAACCGCAAGTCGGTATCCGTCTTACTTTCATTTCCCGCATGAACACCTTTAAAAGAAATCACACGCTCGTCTGTTGTAGACCAAGTTTCATTAAAAGTGGTATATTCGTTTTCATACCAGAACGGCTGTAAAGTTGCGGAAATGTTGAGATACAGCACTTTATCCTTGACTGTATGCGAATCTACATAGCAAATACCCTCATAATATCCGTTTGGCTGTTCGTCCAACCTGATTTCGAGGTATTGCCCGTGCACGCTTCTTGCAATGTCGCGCATGATGTCCGTCCAATCGTCCCGCTGCGCGTCAGTCTTAAACTTCCATGTCTTTTTGCGGCTCTTGTAAGTCGGTTCGCCGGTCATTACTTCCGTCAGATTGATATATCCGTTGCCGCCGTCAATCTCCAACAGGTTTAGATTCGGGTCGGCGGAATCGACGAACGGAGCCTCTACCAAGCAGAGTCCCCAGTCGTCAAATGTGTGTTTATCTCCAAACGTGATACCTTGCATTTTATGCCAGTCCCCTCCTAAATCGTTGTCTGTTTTCGCCCAGCTTTTGGTCAATCGCCTTGACAGTCTCACCGACAAGGACATCCTTATCAATATAGATGCTCTGACCGGTTGCACCTTGCTGGATGATCTCATTCAGCTGGCTGATAATCGTGCTCAGTCCGGCAGAAAGCGCGCTGTCCACCTGCTCTCTGACCGTGTTGGCAAGGCTGCTTTGACCGACAATGTACTCGTTGCCAGCTTCGCCGCCGCCCGCGAGACCGTTCGCGGTTGCGAACAATGTCGGATTGTCCAGCAGGTACGCGCCTTCCATTGCCCGCTTATACCATTTTACGCTGATGTGCGGCACGCTGGGCGGGTCAAGGCTAAAGCTACCGGATATAGAAAAGTGCGGCAGTTTGATTGACGGAAAGCTCAATTTCAAGCCGCTGAAGAAGCCCTTGATTTTATCCAGACCACTCTTGACAATATCCTTTGCGCCGTTGATAACGCTGGAAATCTTCTCTTTTACAGCGTTAAAAGCGTTAGATACCGCGTCTTTGATGCCGTTTACAGCACTCGATGCAAACGACTTCATGGCATTAAATCCGTTAGACACAGCGGTTTGTATACCTGTTACAACACTAGATACCGTGCTTTTGATAGTATGCCAGATACTAGAGATTACAGCCATTACATTTGCCATAATGCTTGCAACTGTCGCTCTGACATTGTTGAATGCATTTGTCACAGCAGTCCATACAGCGGATGCCGCGCTGGTCACCGTCGATGTGATAGTCGACCAAGCGGACGCAATTGCGCTGGTAATGCCGCTCCAAATTCCGGAAATAAACCCGCCAAATTCGGAAAACTTTGCTTTTAGGAAATCAACAATCGTACCCCAATTTTGGAATATCAAGATAGCCGCTGTGATAACTGCGATCACAATCAAAACGGGACCGGCTACGGTTGCAAGCACGCCACCGAACGTCGTAAAAGCGGTTACAACCACCGTGATAATCGGAGCGAGCAGGGCAAACGCTGTTACCGCAAGACCTATCGCAATAATGACGTTTTGCAACGGTTCCGGCAAATTGGTAAAAGCCGTTGTGATTGTCTCTACCGCCTGCGTAATAAGCGGCAATACCGTGTTTGCAAGCTCTGTCAGCTTGTCACCGAGAGGTGAAAACGCGTCGTTTAACTGCCGTGTGTTTGCTTCCAGCTGCTGTGTAGGCGTTAGGGACTGCTCGGCAAACTGTGCCGCCTTGCCGCCGACGTCGTCATACTGAGTGCCGACCGCTCCGAGCGACTCGATGACCTTCAGTCCGCCGTCTTCTGCCAGCGTGCCGAAGGCGGTCGTCGCTAAGTTAAGAGCTTGCTGCTGATTGTCGCAGTTTTGTATATCTTGTACGATGCTCTGTATTACCTCTTTTTGCGATGCGCCGCCGGTTTGCCATGACTCAAACAGCTCTTTCGTCCGGTCAGAAAACTTGCCGATGTTTTCCTCAATTGAGCCGTCTGCGAGTTTGTTTGTTACCTCGTTGATTGCATCGTTGACCTTATCAAGCTGGTATGCGCCGTTTTCCACGCCGCTTGTTAAGACTGTAAAATACTCGCTTGTGCTATATCCGGCTTGTGCAAACTTGCCGGAGTACTCTGCGATATTGTCGCCCAGCTCATCCGTCTTGTCCAGTCCGTTTTGCGTACCGGCAACAAGGTAGTTCATTGCGTCTTCTGCCGACAAACCAAAATTTACCATCAATGCAGACACGCCGCGCACGCTCTCGGACAGATCGATGCCGAACATATCCTCCATCTGCATCAGCTGCGTTGTGAGATTGCTCAATGTGACATTATCCACATCACCGAGGTTTCGGCGGATTGTAATAATCGCGTCAGCAACAGCGTCCATACTGTCGCCAACGCCGCTCTCAAACACAGATTTGATAACTTCCGCGCTCTCACCGGCTTTTGCGCCGGTGTCCGCAAAATATGACGATACCTTTGTTGTAGCGTCCTCGATTTGCAGATAGCTGTCCATTGCTGCGCCGCCAAGCTCTCTCAGCTTGTCTGCGACGTTTGCCAGCTGATCAGCTGCTTGCAGGAGCACACCGGCTTTAAAAAACTTGCCGATGCCGCTCTCCAAGCTGTCCCCAGCGTTGCCTGCACCGCTGGTCATGTCGTCCATTTTGCCGGACAGATTGTCAAACTCTCTTTCGGCTGCACTTAGCTTTTGAGCAAGTTCCTGCGACGCGTCGCTCTGTGCGCCGGTCTTTGCAACAGACTCGTTAAAAGCCCGCGTCAGATCGTCTACGTTCTGCTGTGCGGCGTCCAGCTGCGCGGCGAGCACCTTGACTTTGTTTTCCGCCGTCGTCGCTGCGCTGCCGTAGTCGTCGAGAGCAGCGGAAGTCTTGCCGATGTCATCCGCACTCTCTCCGATTCCGTCCGCGCTCTCTTTCGCGCCATCGAGCTTTGTCTTAGCCTTGTCCGCACTGTCTGCGCTGTCTGCAAGGTCTTTGCCCATGCCGTCGGCAGCATTGCCAGCGGCATCCAGCTTTGTTGCCATGTCGCTTGCGCTGCTGCCAGCAGACTTAGCAGCATTGCCAACCTCGTCCGCACTGTCTCCGACGCCTTCAAATTTCTTTTCGGCGGCATCGGATGATTTGCCAGCCGCATCCAGCTTTTTGCCAAATTCTTCTGCTTGCTTTCCGCTGTTTTTGATGCCCTTCTCATAACCGGATGTATCGAGTGAGATGGTACCAAACAACTCCAGCACATTATTCATCGCTCGTCACCGTCCTGTTGTATTTTGATAAAAGGCTGTTTTTGACCTGTGTTTCGTTCAGTTCGCGTTCCGGCTGCGGATTGTCGATAGCCTCGTAAGCGTCATACCATCTACGATTTGCACCGCACAAGAGTTTCAGGCAATCTGTGATATAAGTATCGTAAGACAATCTCTTGATCCGCTCTATATAACAGTCTGTAATGTGCTCAAAAACAAACCGCCTGCCGAAAATGCGCACCTGTTCAAGCGTTATGCCCGCAACGTATCTTTTTACTTCTGCGACCCCAACGACGCTACAGACGTAAAAAAATCCATGATTTCCTTATTATTCAGCACCTTTACGGCGGTTGTAAGCAGCTTGACGCCTTTCGGAAACTCCTCGCCGTCATCCAGCACAATCAGAGAGTGCAGTGCCTTGATGGTTTCGTCTGGGTGTTCCTTCATTGCGCTTTTTGCAATGTCAAGCATGTTCTTTTTCGACTGAGTTTCAAGCTTTGCCTTGCGCTCAGCTTCGGTTTCAGTTCCGTCAAGCTCCGGCATGTGCTTTCTGATCTCCGCAAAGCCCACCGCTTTTACCATATTTGCCACAGCTTCAGCGGCATCATAAACCGCGCCAAGAAACTGCGTGTCGTCCTGTACATCTGTAATCAGTCTCATTTATTAACCTTCCGCCTTTTTCACATAAAATTCCATCGGTACTACGTCCTGAGCATTGATAGACACGTGACCAGTCAGCTCTACGGAGACCTGACCCTTGCCCTTCTTCGTTGTCTGCAAGCTAAAACCGCCGGTACCGAGCGCATTCATCAGCTTACAGCACGCCCAGCCGCCGTCCTTCATGTCGCCAACCCAATAAATGTCAGCAAAGTCTGTAGTCTTGAGCGACGCTCTCGGTGTCACCTTTGTGTCGGTAATATCAGCCGCGCCGATCGCCGCCTTAATCGCTTTAAGAGATACAGACAGACAGGTAAAGGACATCTTAGCCTCCCAGCTCTCAATCTCTTTGAGTTCCATCATGTTAGTTGGCACATTGTCGATGTCCTCACCGTAGTCCGTGTAGGACGGCGTCAAAGATACCTGGATGCCACCCGACGTCGCGCAAATAATATCCTCGTCTGCAATCTCAGCAGCGCCGGTAAGGTCAAACTTAGACAGCACCATGCCCGCGTCAAACTGGATTTCTTTGAACGCGTCGGTAGAAATTTTCGAAAACTTTCCCATGTTGTCACCTTTTTAATATGTCATAATGTAATCAAGTACTCTGCGTCTATCAAAATGTAAATCCGCTTGATGTCGGGAGATACATCATCACGCAAAGCCTGCGCAAACGGCGTGCCACGTGTAAACCAGACGCACCCGTTGTCACAGTCCACAGTTTCACCACCACAGCCCAATCTTTCAAAGATTTCACGCTTTTTAGCGTTAATTTCCGTGTTTTTTGTGCTGTAATAGTACAAATTCACCGTACCTGTAGCTTTCCCGCCGTCCCAGTCGGACAGCGGGAAATTGTACGTCAGGTACGGAAAAACCACATCATCAGGCACGCTTGCCTCCGGATAGGCGGTCAGCCCGAACCCAGAGAAATATGCCTGAATCGCTGCATCAATCGTCATGTTAGTGTCCATTCCTCAGCGGTTACTATAGACATTTGCGGCATGGCAGCTGATGCCGCCGCCGGTGTCTGCTTGTCATCTCCGTCAGAGGTTGCGCGGAACACCTTGCCGTCTTTAACGCGCCGGAACACGTCGTGGTATTCCAACTTTGTAGCTGTCGGAGTAGTCACAGTATAGGCAGATGTGACACCCTGCGCCTGCGCCCTGCGTGCCTCGATGCTCGTTGAGAACTCGATTGTTGCCTTAAAGTGCGCGCCGTCCTCCCACTGAGTAGTCCAGCCGCCTTCTGGATCGGCAACCTTGTGTTTTTCCACAAGCACGCATTCCTCCAAAAACGCATCGTATAAACTCATAGACACCTCCATGGTTTCAGCCGCGCCGCAAATGCCGTCTGCCAGCTGTACGCGGTTCCGTCCGCACTCGTCGCCTTTGAGTAGGTGTAACCGGCAAAGCTCTCGGAGGTGTACGGACTTGCCAATTTGTCAGCATTTGCCGACTGCCAAGCCTCGATTTCCTCCGTCAGCTTTAGCAGCGAGACGGGCACGCACATCGGATAGACCGCACCGAAAAATGTCTCGTCGGTCAAATCATAAGAGGGATAGCGATAGACGCCGTCGTTAAGAGACGAGCCGACAATGCGGTAGTATTGTCCGTCTTTGACGTTTGACAGATCAATCGCGCCGCCGGTAATCTCAAAATCCCCAACTCTAGCATTTTGCATATCCTCAAAGTAGTTGTTTAAATATGCGCAAACCTCGTCAAGCATTATTTACCTCACTTAGATACAGACTCGGTCGCCGAGATTGTCTCTACACAGATAGCATCAAGGTACTCAGCAAACAGCGTCAAGCCGGTGATTGCAAAGACCTCAGACACCGCAGTGCTGTAGTTGCCCTGCGTGTGGAAACCAATCAGTGGGGTTTCTCCCCAAGTGGTGTAGGACAAGCCAGCCTTGTTGAAATCGCTGTCAGCAGGGTCGACATAATATAGCACGATGTTGTTTACCGGTGTTGCAATGATAGTGCCCTCTGCAATCTCGTTGGAGCCGAGAATAAACACGGTATCATAGCCCATAAAGTCCTTAATGTACTGGAAACCAAACTGATTTTGGATAGTAATGTCCGCAGTACCAAGGTACTTGTGCACGTCCAGAACATTAACAAATGCGACTACTCCAGTAGCGGAACGGTGCATCGACTTAAACTTGTCAATTACCTTGCCGCGTGCCATGGCCAGCGCCATCTGGAACGTTGCCTGCTTGTCCTTAAGGGAACCGGTTTTCAGGTAGTCGTAAAACTTCTTTGTGACCTTTTCCTGCAACTCGTAGCGGAATTCGTCATCTGTCATCTGCACCGCAGTGTCATAACCGTAAGCCTCGATTGCCTCCAGCGTGACAGCCTTTGCATACTTGGAAATCTCGATTGTGCCATATTCTTTCTCGGTTACAGTAAACTGAGAGTACGGGATAACAGCGCCTTCCTCGACCGTTCCGGTGTCCAGCGTGCCGCTCGCAGTCTTAGACTTGAGCACAGTGCCAGGCGCCTTGCGGATAACTCGCAGGGTGCCGAGAATCTCCTGCAAGTGCTCCCAATTGCGCTGGAACTGGGTGACAAAATCAATTTCTCTTGCTGTCGCGGTAATATTCGCCTTTTTTACTTCGTTTGCCATAAAGCTATTTATTCGTCCTTTCCTTCGTTTTCAAGGTAATCGCTCCAAGCCGCCTGCCGCTTGCCTGCGTCCTTGATTTCCGTGATTTTTTCGGGCGTCATGACCTTTCCGCCGCCGTTTGGCTTCGGCGGATGCGCCACGTCTGCGCCCTGCTCGTGTGCTCTCTCAACAAAGTCCGCCCATTCCGATTTTGCATTTGCGATAAAAGCATCCGCGTCCTTTACCTTGCCGCCGTCCATCTCGATGCCGTCAAGGTCGGTCAATCGTGCAATGTTGTCGATATACTTTGCTGAGATTCCCGCGCTTTTCAGCGCGTTCTTTACGGCAGTTGCCTTTGCCGCTCTTGCTGCCTTTGCGCTCTCCTGCTGCTTATAGGTCTCAAACTGCTGTTTCAAATCCTCAAGTGCCTGCGTGAGCTTTGTGTCATTTGCTTTAGACTCCTGCTCTCGCTGTCGGATGTCGTTGAGGTCATCTGTGTGCATGTCACACAGCTTGTCAATCACATCCTTTTCGAGCCCCATTGCCTCAAGATTCTTTCGCGTAAAATTGTTAGGCATAATGTGTTATTTCTCCTTTGCTTCGTCCGCAGTGCTTCGCGGCTAGAAATATCTTTGCAAAAAAACAAAGAGCCGAGCACACTACATTTAGTAATGTGTTCGGCTCAAGGCTCTTTTTGTATTTTATAACCTCATAAGCTGCTCTTTTTTGCACTTTTTGCACCACAGTGCAACTCTACCAGATGCATCGTAGTTCTTGCCCAGCAGCTTTCCGCATGTCGGGCATACAATTATACTAACCATCACTTACCTCCAAGCTCGTCATTTGCGATTGCCTGATATGTCTTGATGTTATTTTGCAATGCTGTCTTTAAAAACGGCTGCGCACGCTGACCGTGCGTGTAATGCCAGTTGCCTTTGTCATCTTTATACACCCATGGCGTGTTTCTGCCGCCGCTGACGTACTTGCCGGTGCCGAACTCAACACACTCTGCATACTCAAGCGGGGAGCCGACGTCAACCGCCCTGTCATCGACGCGTACTATGTGCGTCATTTTTTGTCTCAGCAATCCCGAGTCAGCCGGTGCAAGGTCTGCTGCAAATCCTTCCGCTGCGCTGCCAACACGCTCAAGGGCGGCGGCAATGGC
>ERZ1026854.1963-NODE-1963-length-12269-cov-6.608482_pt1 | contig 12269 bp, 10 predicted proteins | sample MGYA00380157_ERZ1026854 | MGnify/ENA primary metagenome ERZ1026854 (study PRJEB33269, sample SAMEA4719793) | human gut metagenome | biome: human-associated habitat; feature: organic feature; material: feces | place: Cameroon | collected 2013-10 ...
AATTTTGGATATAATACTGACACTCATTAAAATATAATTGATTATTTGTGCATATAATAAATGCAATTTTATTCTGATTCACTTATGTTCTCTCTATTATTAGTGCAATTTAACTATCTACCATGATTACCGGCCTTTGCAGTTTTCTACTATCTTTGCAGTTATTTCATGATAACCGTATTTTTGTGTCTACACATTATTTTACGGCTTCATGCAGCATTTTAGCCATATAATCAATCATCTCGTCTGTCATTCCCGGATATACTCCAATCCAAAAAGTATTTTCCATTATAAAATCCGTTTTTTCCAAAGAATCAGCAGTCCGATAACCAGCCTGTTTTTTTCTCAGTTCATCAAAACAAGGCTGTTTTGTAAGGTTACCAGCAAAAAGCATCCTTGTCTGCACACCATGTGATTCCAGATATTGCACCACCTGATTTTTATCAACGCCGTCTTTACATGTTATCAAGAAGCCAAACCAAGATGGTTTTGAGTCTGGACACGGTTCCGGTAAAACAAACTGATCAGTCAGATCCAGCAGCTGTCCTTTCAGCCGTTCAAAATTACGTTTTCTTTTTTCTACAAAGTATGGCAGTTTTTTCAACTGCGCACATCCAATGGAGGCCTGAAGATCTGTCGCTTTCAGATTATAGCCAAAATGAGAATACACATACTTATGATCATACCCAAGTGGAAGTTCCCCATATTGTTTATCAAACCGATGGCCGCACAGATTATCCTGACCAGGAGGGCACATGCAGTCCCGTCCCCAGTCACGCAAAGAGCGAATGATCTTATGTAATAATGGATTATCTGTATATACTGCACCACCCTCTCCCATTGTCATATGATGCGGCGGATAAAAGCTGCTCGTTCCAATATCCCCAATACTACCTGTTTTCTTCCATGTTCCGTTCAGACAATACTCACTTCCCAACGCATCACAATTATCTTCCACCAACCACAAATCATGTGCATCACAAAATTCCCGAACTGTTTTTAAATCAAACGGATTTCCCAGTGTATGAGCAATCATTACTGCTTTCGTCCTCTCACTCAATGCCTGCTCTAACTGTCTGACATCAATATTATACTGCGGAATCGTCAAATCAAGAAAAACAGGTACTGCACCATACTGTAAATAAGGAGTCACTGTCGTAGGAAACCCTGCTGCAACTGTAATCACTTCATCTCCCCGGTTAATCCTTCTGTCACCCAGCAGCGGAGATGTTAATGCCATAAATGCCAATAGATTTGCAGAAGAACCTGAATTTACCAGGGAACAGAATTTTACGCCTATATATTCCGCCAGCTCCCGTTCAAACTGTTCTGTATAACGTCCGGAAGTCAGCCAGAATTCCAATGCACTATCTACCAGATTCTTCATTTCACTCTCATCATAAACTCTTGATGCATAAGGAATCCTGTCCCCCTCGTGATACTCTTTTTCTTTTAAATGAAACGTTTTGCAGTACTCCCCCACCATGGAAAGAATCTCTTCCCGCGCCTCTGCTTCTGTCTTATGTTCAAACATTGTGTCCACCTCTTATTCTCAAACCTTCCATGGAGCCTTTCCACTGCTCCACAATTTTTCCAAATACTCTCTGTCATGGATATTATCCATAGGCGACCAAAAACCTTGATGTTTATAGGCTGCCATCTGCCCTTCGTATGCCAAACGTTCAAATGGCTCTGCTTCAAGCATTGTGCTCCCTTCTCCAAGATAAGAAAACACCGATGGCTCCATAACCATAAATCCAATATTTACCCATGCCTGATCTGATCTGGCTTTTTCTTTAAATCCCAGGACCTCATTTCCAGACTGATTCAACTGCAATGCACCAAATCGCCCTTCTGGCTGCGTTGTAGAGATTGTAACAATCTTTTTGTGTTCCTTATGAAATTCCAACAGTCTGTTTATATTTACATCCGAAACACCATCTCCATAAGTCAGGAAAAACGGTTCATCACCGATATAATCACGTACCCTTAAAATTCTCCCTGCAGTCAGTGTCTCAAGACCAGTATCTACCATTGTTACTTTCCATGGTTCACTGTTTCTTCTTAATACCCTGGCTTTCTGATCTTTCAACGAAATTTCAAGCTGACTGTTATTCTGGTAATAATTTACAAAATACTCCTTTATCATATGCCCCTTATAGCCACAACATATAATGAATTCATAAAAGCCATAGAATGCATATTGTCTCATAATATGCCATAAAATCGGTTTCCCACCAATCTCTACCATGGGTTTTGGACGAAGTCTTGATTCTTCACTGATTCTGGTACCCTTACCACCTGCTAAAATAACAACTTTCATATCTTACATCTGCTCTTTCGTCATAAACTCTTTGATCTGTTTCTCCATGCAGGCTCTGACATCTCCCTGCTTCTCATAAACTCTCGTCCATTCGATTGTCTTTTCAACAGCAGTCCGGATATCCCAGTGTGATCTCCATCCTAATTTTTGTTTTATCAAAGAACAATCCAATTTTAAAAAGGATGCCTCATGTGGTCCCTGTTCACAAATATTTTCCCATGATGCTCCCTGCCAGTTTTCGCAGAAAATTTCTGCCAATTCTCCCACGGTAATGCAGTCGCTTTCTTCTGGTCCTACATTATAATATCCCTGTTTCTCTATATTTTCTGCCTGTTGTTGCGCAATCATAAGATATGCATGCAAAGGTTCTAATACATGTTGAAATGGTCGGATGGAATACGGATTACGAATCAAAATTTTCTTTCCCTCCAGACAGGCACGCACGCAATCAGGAATAATACGATCCCTTGCAAAATCGCCTCCTCCGATTACATTTCCTGCCCTTGCTGTAGAAATCGCAATCTGCTGTTCATTCAGGAAGGATTTTTTATAACTATGCGTCACAAGTTCAGAACAGGATTTACTGTTTGAATATGGATCATAACCATCTAGTGCATCCGTTTCCCTGTATCCCCAGTCCCATTCTTTATTCTCATACACCTTATCCGTCGTAACATTCAGCACAGATTTCACGCCAGACGTTATTCTTACACACTCCAATATATTTACTGTTCCAATTACATTCGTTTCATATGTGTAAACCGGGTTTTCATAACTTTCCCGCACAATAGGCTGAGCCGCCAAATGAAATACAACTTCCGGATGAAACTCATCAAAAACAGCTTTTAAATGATCCAGATCCCGGATGTCTCCTTCTATGGAATGAATCTGTCCCTCTATCCCTGATAGACGAAACAAATTCTGATTTTCTGCTGGCTTTAAAGCATACCCAACCACATTTGCCCCCGCCATCTGTAACATCACGCAAAGCCAACTTCCCTTAAATCCGGTATGTCCAGTAACCAGCACTGTCTTCCCCCGATAAAAATCGAAACTTCCCATATATTATTGTATCCTCCATTGTTTACTCACAACCTTACAGACAACAACTTTATCTTAACCTATATTTTCTTGTGTATCCCCCCACACTAATCTTCCCATACTTTCCACGGTGCCGTTCCAGAAACCCACAGATTTTCCAGTTTTGTTTTATCACGAACAGTTTCTACCGGAGACCAAAATCCTTCATGACAGTAAGTCTGTACCTTTGTCTCGCTTGCAAAACAGTCCATCATGCCAACCTCTCTGTTTTTTTCCATTCCAGCTTTCAGTTTCATAAAAGCTTCCGGTTGTAACACCATACAACACGCATCTACCCATGCATCCTGTTTTGTCTGATATTGTCTGATTCCATGATAATTTCCATCTGGATCAATTGACAAAATCTCGTTTCGTCCGGTAGGATGTGCTACAGTAAATGTTACCAACGTTTCTTTTCTATTATGATGTTCGAGTAATTTATTTACATCAATATCAGATAAACAATCGCCATATGTCACAAACACTGGCTCTCCCTGCGTATATTCATGTGCCTGCATCAATCTTTCCAGCACAGATGCATCCCTTCCTGTATCAATAATGGAGACTCTCCAATCCTCTGTCTGTTTCCTATGTACCTGCACTTCATTCGATTGTAAATCTACCGTAATATCAGATTGATAGATATAAAAGTTCATAAAATAATCTTTAATCACATTTCCCTTATATCCTGTACAGATAATAAAATCATTATATCCATAATGAGAATATTGTTTCATGATATGCCATAACATAGGCTTTCCACCAATCTCCGCCATAGGCTTTGGCATTTTTTCATCTTCCTCAATTAAAGTACTGGGCAGTCCTCCGGCTAATATTATTACTTTCATTTATGACTCCGTTTTTCTTTTTCAAATTTTATTACACGTTCAATTCCTTCTTCAAAAGATATTTCAGGCTGCCAGCCTGTATCTCTATATAACTTGGATATATCCGCTTCTAAATGCATGATCTGCTTGTCCGAATAAGGGACTTTCCCTATAAACTCATTGGGATTTTCTCCCAGTTTTTCGCATAAAATGTCAATATATTCTTTCAGGGGGCGCGCTTCTCCACTTCCGATCGGATAAATTCCTTCGCTTTTTTCACTTTGTGCAAGTAAAAACATTGCTGATGCTATATCGTCCATATATACAAAATCCCATATCTGCTCTGCCTTTGAAAATGCTAACGTTTTTTTTTCTATACTATTGATTATATTTGAAATAAGCATGGAATCAGGATTGTCAAATTTTCCATAACCACTTAAAATTCTGGTCCATATATGCCTGATATGATAGCGTTCACATAAAATTTTGGTCGTATAACATGCACATAATTTCATAACTCCGTAAGCAGTTTCCGGCTCACATAACGTATCTTCATCAAGTGATTTCTCACATCTTCCATATTCCGCCTGGCTTCCTGCTCCAATAAAAGTATGACACCCCATTTTACGGGCAACTTCAACCGCATAACATGAATAAATTACATTTTTATTCTGCTCATCAATATTGTCACGCATCTCACGCTGCGTATTGGCCCATCCAAGATGAAAAAAAACATCATACCCAGTTTCTTTTGGACAATAATCTTTTAGCTCCTCCAGAGAACAGTATTCTATTTTCAACAGTCGATGTACCGGCAAATTGTTTTTTCTTTTGGAATCTTTTCTTTGGAATACAGTAACTTCCACATTTTCAGAAAGTAATTTCTGTATAAGAGCAGTACCTACTCCCCCACTTCCACCTGTCACTGCCGCTTTCCTTATCTTATACTGATCCATTTTTCTATCCCTCATATACAATTTTTTCAAATTCATCTCTCGGCAGAAATGGAGCCATGTCATCTAATGATGGAGAAATAATTTTCCCATCTGGAAGAATCTTTGATGACGATTTCGGTTCAAATTTCTGTTTGCTGTCTACAAAAACTTCACAAATTACAGGGCCATCTGAATTTAAAACATCCGATATTACTTTATCACACTCTTTTTCGCTTTCAATTCTATAATAATTCATATGAAATGCCTTTGCAATATACTGAAAGTCAGGGAAACCTACTCCACTGCCTTCATCTATTCCAATATATGGTTCTTTAAAAAGATTTTGCTGTGTTTGTCTGATCGAATGATACCCATTATTGTTAATTAACATTATTTTAATGTTAAGTTTATTATGGACTACTGTTGCCAGCTCCTGAATATTCATCATAATGCTACCGTCTCCATCTATACAAATAACTCTACGTGAATTATCTGACACTGCAACTCCCAATGCTGCAGGCAATCCATATCCCATAGCTGCACAACCTGAGTTTGTAAACATTCTTTGCCCCTGTTTTATCTTTCCAGCCTGAAACGAAATTACGCACGCACTTCCATTTCCACAGACAATCCTGTCATTTTCATTTAACAGATCAAATAACCTGTCAATAAACACATACGGATTAATCATTGCATCTCCATGATTGAAATATTCCGGTAAAGTACTTGGATATTTTTGCAATAGATTCTTACACCACTTTCGCCACTTATCATGGTTTTCATTAGGAACATATTCAATGTCATTACATAATTGTAAGAATTTTTTCACATCCGCTTGAATTGCAATATCCGGTTTGATCGTTGGTTTGATCAACTCATTTTTATCTATATCAACAATTATTTTATAGGCTTTCTTTGCAAAATCAAAATGGTTATACCCAATCATACGTAGATTTAATCTGCATCCAAGACTCAGTAATAAATCACAATTCTGCACTGCAAAATTACCAGAACGTGTTCCCAATGTACCAGGCATACCAACAAAATACGGATTGTCAAATGCAAGTTCATCATTTGAATTCCAAGCTGTGACAACAGGAATTTTCAATTTCTGCACCAGTTCCAGAAATTCATTTTCCGCATCACCCAGTCTGATTCCTGCACCCGCTAATATCAACGGTGCTTTTGCTTCTGTTATCTTTGCCAATACTTCTTTAACAGTTTCTTTCCTCGGATCAGGGATCTCCCATACTTTCTCATTTTCTATATTAAAATGTCTTAACTTATCTGTTTCTATTATGGCTCCCTGTATATCCAATGGAACATCAAGCCAAACCGGACCTCCCCGTCCCGTTGTTGCAGCATATAAAGCCTTTTCCAGATGGTATGCTACTTCATATGGATCCATTATCATAGCTGCATATTTTGTCATATTACAGACTGTATGAATAATATCAAATTCCTGATCACCCAACTGCCTTAACTTTATATCCGGACAAGAGTAAATTGTTACTTCTTTTTTTACCTGTCCGGATATTACAAACATTGGTATAGAATCCAGCCATCCTCCCATCACTCCCGTAATGGCATTTGTTCCTCCCGGTCCGCTGGTCACACATACTGCTGCAATTTTTCCGGTCATCCTGGCATAAGCTTCTGCAGCAATCGCACATCCTTGTTCATGATGATTAAAAATACATCGTATTCCCTCCTGATGTCCTATTGCATCATCTAAATGCATAGCTCCTCCACCAGTTACCATAAAGCAATCCCTGATACCATGTTCTACTAAAAATTCTGAAATATATTTTGAAACTTTTATTTTCACGATCCCACTCTCATTTCTTTTCCAAAAAATTCAATAAATATGTTACGGCATTCACAATCTCACTTACCTTAACATCATTCACAATTCTTAACTTCATATCATCATACATCAATACCGCTGTAATCTGATTGCCAATCTGTTTCTTATCTTTATGAATTGCATCTACGATATCATCGATATTTAACCTGATATTCTCTACATCAATGTTGATAATAAGGTCGAGCACTTTTTCTATTCTCAACACATCATCCTCTTTCAGCCACTTTCTTTCCAATGAAATCCGGTTTGCAACAATAGTTCCCATTGCCACTGCCGTTCCATGTGGGATTTTATAATGACTGACGGTTTCAAACGCATGCCCAAACGTATGGGCAAAGTTCAAATGTACTCGAACACCCTTATCAAATTCATCCTTCTCGATAAAATCTTTTTTAAACTCCAATGACGATTTTACAAACTCACATAATTTTGCATCATTTCTCTGCAGCAGGAATGGTATGTTTTGTTCCATCCGTTCGATTCCACTGCGGCCAAACATTATATTAAATTTTACGACTTCTCCTAATCCGCTTTGAAAATCTCTTTCTTCTAATGTGTGAAAAAATGGTGTACATATATTAATCTGATCCGGAGGATAGAAAGTTCCCAGAAGATTTTTATATCCTTTATAATTTAAAGAAGTCTTCCCTCCTATACAACTATCACACGCAGCAAGCAAAGTCGTCGGATAAAATTCCCATCTTATCCCTCTGTAAAGAAGATTTGCAACAACTCCTGTTACATCCTGAACAATACCTCCACCAAAAGAAATTAATTTTGCATTTCTTTTTGCAGGTATATTGGTCATGCGTTCGCAGATTTCCAATACTGTATCCATTGTTTTATTCTCTTCCAGTGCTTCTAATATATAACACTGCTCAGGTGTAATACATTTAAATAATTTTTCTCCATATAATCTTATCAGATTCTGATCGATCACCACAAATGTTTTATCATCTATTTCAAGTTGTTCTATTGCTGAAAAATCTTCAAAAATATTGACCTCATACTGTTTTGTACTTGACTTGACAATCATCTTTCTGCATATCCCCCATCTACTGTTATTTTTTGTCCTGTTAAATATGTGTTCTCTTCACTACATAAAAAATAAATAACCTGTGCTATCTCTTTCGGATCAGCCATTCTTCCTACAGGTATTTCATCCGATATTCTTTTTATCTCTTCTTCCGTATTATTCTTCTTCGTTAATTCCGTCAATGTAAATCCCGGACATACCGTATTCACTAAAATATTATACTTTGCAAGTTCTACCGCCAGTGTATTGGTCACTCCATGAATCCCATTTTTCGTAGCACTATAAACGCATCGCCCTTCTTTCGATACGACCCCCCAGATAGACCCAATATTAACAATCCGTCCGTATTGTGCGCGTTTCATATTTCCTACAAATCCTCTGATCAACTTTATAGGTGCTATCAGATTAATGGCAATCATGTCTTCAATTTCTCTGTCAGTTATATTTTCAATCTCATTTATATCATTAATTCCTGCATTATTTATAATGATATCATATGTAACATCCTGGTGTAATCGTATAAATCTTTCAAGACTTTTCTCATCGGCAAGATCTAATTCCTGATGACTCGGAGCACTTACCTCATATCCATGTGTTCTGAATATCTCCGCAGTTGCTGCACCTATTCCTCTGGATGCCCCTGTAATTAACACCTTTCTCATTTTCATTTCTCACTTTCACACTGATTCTTTTTATTTATTATGTATTTCGATTCTGTCAACTGATCTATCTCTATATCTTTTTGAAACTGTTTCAAAAAAGTTTGGGCATATTCGTTAAAATAATCCGCCATATCTCTTACAAAATCATATTCCATATCTTTTTCGGCATAATTTTCATTGCAATTTGAATATCCATCAAATCCGGCCAATGTCACTTTTTCAGAGCCTAAAACAATCAATGCTTTCAGTATCATCCTTAAAGAATGATCACATATTTTTGCATCCGGATCCATCAGACGACTAAAATTTAATTGATACCGGAATGCTGTTTCAGAAATGCCCGCAACATTTGATGTTGCAATCACTATATAATTTTTCTGACTCAGCGATGTTGCCAGCTGTACATATCTTTTCGAGTTACTGACGAAAATATAATCCGGCTCTATGTCATTTGGAATATAATTAACGGAAATCACAATCGGCTCTGCCTCTTTGATATAATCTTTTATTTTATTCTTCTCATGCTTAACTGAAATACCAGGTCCAACCAGCAGTATTTCTTTCCCTGTCAGCTGACCTTTTAATCTCTCAATATCATCCCTGTCATTTATCTCCTGATTCTGATATTGCACATATAATCTTTCTATATAATTCTGATCATATAATAGTTTTTTTTCACCCTGCAGTTCTTTAAGAATCTCATTCACAGATTTGATTGAAAGAGTCCTCTTGTCCATCAGATATTTTACATAATTCGGATGACAATCATTTGAAGCAGCAATATAATAAAACATATTATATCCCCAGGTAGCACTCTTATAAAATTGTGTAATATTAGCATCAATCGCTTCCAGCATCTGATTGATATCATATTTTTTTCCATAAGTATGGTTCATATGCATTGCAATCAGTTCAACAGGCGCATTTCCCGCACTCTTTCCCATCCCATAAAGAGTTCCATCAACAAGAATCGTACGATCTGTTTTTTTTGCAAGCATGGTAATACAATTCGCATATCCCATCTGGAAATTGTTATGTCCATGATACCCCAGACCTATCTGTTCATCCAGATTTGCATTTAACAATTCAAAATAATGTGTCAAATTATCCTGATGCATCAGACCATAGGTGTCCACCATTGATACTGCATATGGTTTTACCTTATTTGCCAGCGAAATCAAATCCAACATTTCTTCGTCGCTATAACTCGTAACAGACACCAATTGTGCAAAAACTTTATATCCTTTATCCTTTAATCCCTGACAAAACTGCATTGCTTCATGACGAAGATGTTTTTTAAAGATCACTCGTATTCCATCTAAATAAGAATCCCTGCAATCCTGTACATGCTCCAATCCGCATGTCCCATAATCTATCATCCCCACTATCATACTGTTTTTTCTGTCAAGATTTCCATATATCTTTTGCACTGCATTTGTATCTGGCATAATACTTCTATTGGGCTCATATTCTCTTCTCTCATCTAAGAAGCCAACCTCAACAATATCTATATCTGCCTCCACCAATCGTTCAAAAATACTGACAATATTATTATGCTCAAACTCCCAGTCATTTACATATCCACCATCACGCAGTGTACAATCCAGTAATTTTAATTTACCCATTTTACATTGATTTCCTCTCGTTTTCAAGAAGTTCATCGTTATAGTTAATCAGATCAATGGCACACTTTCTTATAAACATTAACATTTGCGCCTGTTCTTTATTTCCAAGTTCAAGTTCATCCATTCCATTTTCACTAATTTTTACAAACTTCTCCACTACATCTTCAAATATTTCTTTTTTATAGCCCTGCGAGCGGGCCAATTTCAATAAATATGCAAGCTTATGAATTGCCATTCTTAATCCCAGCAATATTCCATTTTGATCATCTTTCATAAAAAATTCTAAAAATTCAACCTGTCCCCAAAATTGCTCAAAACGACTTTCATATGTTGCATAGAATACCAATTTATTAACCTTATCTATCAGAGTTCCTTCTTCCACAAGCCCCATTTTTTCATACATTGCAATTTCTTCTTCAAGTACATTATCATTTTCAATAACCAATGTCACCGTTTCCCGCAAACAGTCTCCAGCCATACTTAAAGCCGCACACCACCATTCATGCGGATAATTCTGATAAAAAACATTATCCTTATATTTCTCATATTTTAAAACATTTTGTGCTAAAAATATCTCTCTATTAACAATTAAGCCCGACAGATAATTTTGTTGCAGAAAAACCTTTGAAAATGCATCAATGCCCTTTTTTCCGTATGCTTTTTCTAATCTAGCATATACTCCCGTTGTTTTTGCGCGTATCTGACTGAGCTGCGGATTTTTCTTCAACAGGTACAGATAATGCCCTAATGCATCAATATTCAGATCATCCTCATCTGAGACAAATAATACAAACTTTCCTCTGGCATTTTTTATAACATTATACCAGTTCTCATGTGGTTTTAACTCCCGATCTATATTAAAATACCTTATTCTCGCATCTTTAATCTCACTTGCCCTTTTATATTCTTCCTGATATAATGCAGTTCCATTTTTAGAGATCACAATCTCCACTTCAGTATCATACGGAATTTTCACTAAATTTTCCAAGCGTTTTAACAGGATATTTCCTCTGTTATGTGTTGGGATTCCAATTGTCAACAGGATATTGTCGGAATTTCTTCCCTCAGCAGTAATTCTATATTGATGTTCTTTTTCTATTAATTGGCTTAATTCTTTCAGCCTTTGATCATTTTCCGTAAACACCTGTCGTGGAAGATATACGTCAGTATGAGTATGAAAAAAATTTTGAAAATTATCCGCACTATCAAATATCTTTACTTTTTTCATTGCCGCGGCAAACTCCGGTACTTTCCAGAAAGAATCAGCACGTTTATGATCCGTAAGAATCAGATAAACGCTTTTTTCACCTGCTACTGATATGATATCTGTAATTTTTCTGTAATCCCAATCGATTTCCACTATCACACTGCTGAATTCATCTTTCATAAATGCTTCTTCTGGATTTGAACTGTAACACGCCTCTGTATCAAAAATTCCTAAAAAAATTTTTAATTCCTGATCAAAAATAAAATATTTTCCTTCCTTATACGGCAAAAAATCCAGAATGCATTCTTCATACTTACATTGTATTCTAGATCTTTCGCTTTGGAAATTTTTATAAAACTCATCCTCATTAGGATTTATATAGCACTCATATAAAGTCTGTAAAATCCATTCTTTTTCATATTCCTTCTGATATGTCAATATAAATGCTTCCAGTGCTTCGTCATACCTGCCTGCTTCAAACTTTAGACATGCATACTCCAATAACTCTTTCTCATTCATATTAAAATTTCCACCTTTCCAAATACTCTCATCTATATTTTCCTACTTTTACTAACTTAACTCTTTATAACTATGAGTTTCAACACAGTTTGTACTATCTCGAAAAAAAATGGTTCTCTTCTTCTCCCCGAATTGCAATTCTGATTTACTACTTTCCATTCCGGCATTGTACCCTGCACACATAGATG
>ERZ1026854.1964-NODE-1964-length-12269-cov-6.069756_pt1 | contig 12269 bp, 8 predicted proteins | sample MGYA00380157_ERZ1026854 | MGnify/ENA primary metagenome ERZ1026854 (study PRJEB33269, sample SAMEA4719793) | human gut metagenome | biome: human-associated habitat; feature: organic feature; material: feces | place: Cameroon | collected 2013-10 ...
GCTCGCACAGGGTGTCGCCGGTCTTGACCTTGTCCATCTTGCCGATGGCGCCGATGTCGCCGCAGCAGATCTCCTTGGTCTCCTCGGCCTTCTTGCCCTTCATGGTGTACAGGCGGCCCAGCTTCTCGGTGTTGCCGGTGGTCATGTTATACAGGGACATATCGCCGGTGACCTTGCCGCGGATGACCTTGATCATGGAGAACTTGCCGTACTGGTCGGAGATGGTCTTGAACACGAAGGCAGCGGTGGGGCCGTTGGGGTCATAGGCGACCTCGATGGCGTTGCCGTCATCGTCCTCGGCAGCCTCGGCGGGCATATCGGTGGCCACGGGCACCAGATCCACGATGGTCTGCATCAGCATGTCCACGCCCATGCCGGTGACGGCGGAGCCGCACAGCACGGGGCACACGCTGCCGTCGCGCACACCGATCTTCAGGCCCTTGGCCATATCCTCGGCGGACAGCTCCATGGTCTCAAAGAACTTCTCCATCAGCTCCTCGTCGGCGCCGGCGGCGGCCTCCATCAGCTCAGCGCGCAGGGCCTCCACCTCGTCGGCCATGTCGCCGGGGATGGCGCACTCGCCCTTGGCGTCGTAGGCCTTGTTGTGCAGCAGGTCCACGATGACGGTGACAGCCTTGTTGGCGTCGGCCTTGGTGGCCACGATGGGGGCGATGGCGGTGCCGTACTTGGCCTTGATGGCCTCAATGCAGGAGGCGTAGTCGGCGTTGGCCTCCTCCACGCGGTTGATGAACATCATCCGGGGCTTCTTGCCCAGCATCTTCCAGGTACGCTCCATACCCACGGACAGGCCGTCCTTGGCATTGCCCACGATGACGGCGCACTCGGCGGCGCGGATAGCGCACACGGCCTCACCGGAGAAATCGAAGTTGCCGGGGGCGTCCATGACGTTGATCTTCTTGCCCTTGTACTGCACGGGGGCAAAGGCCAGTGAGATGGATATCTGGCGCTTGATCTCCTCGGCATCATAGTCGCAGGTGGTGTTGCCGTCGGCGGTCTTGCCCAGACGGTCAGTACCCTTGGTCATAAAGAGCATCTGCTCAGCCAGAGAGGTCTTGCCGGAGCCTCCGTGACCCAGCAGGGCGATATTGCGAATGTCGTTAGCAGTCATAGTGATGATGTTCTCCCTTCATTTTCTTGAAGTCCGCCGCCCACAGCCGCGGACAGTAGCTCAACGTACCGATTATATAGTATTTCTTCAAGCCTGACAACCTCTAATTTAGATATTTGTGGGAAAAGTGCGGGATACTCCCGCACTTTTCGTCAGGTTGTACAATGCCAGCCGCTATTCTCTGGGCAAAGCGACGGGGACACCGTCAGTAGTGCTTCACCAGCCCCGCCAGCAATAGCGTCGGCAGCAGCCACAGCACCTGATACAGCACCATGGCAATGGGCGTCAGCAGGGCAAAATTGCCCACAGAGGTGAGATAGTAGGCCAGCGCCACGCCTGCCGCCGCGCCGATATAGCTGAGGATGGTGGCGGTCCGTACAGCCTTCACCGCCCGGCGGCTCCCGGCCACAGACTCCACCAGCGGCATAAGCCCCTCCCGGCAGATGGCCACGCAGGGCTGCTCGCCCTGCTGCTCCGCCAGCTGGGCCAGCGCCAGCCGCGTGGACACGTCCGGATACACCGGCTTGGCGTCCACGCCGAATTTCCGCTTGATCAGCCCCGGTGTCACGTTGCCGCTTCGCACGGCCAGCACCGGCACGATGTGAAACCGCTTCAGCGTCCGCAGGGCCCATTCCGCGTTGCGGGAGGGCTGATATTTCACGGCAAACACCGCTGTCAGCGCCCCGTCTACCGCCAGAAACACACCGGTAGACAGCTTCATATCCCGGGGCAGGGCCACCTTGCGCTTTTTCATAAAGTACGCGCTGCCCATGAGCACCGTTTCGCCCCGGATATTGGCCTCCACGCCGCCCTCCTCGCAGTAGTTCACCCACTCCACCGGCAGGCGGAAGCCGCCCTCGGCGGTGAGCTGGCGCTCCAGCAGCGGCGTCAGGCTGCTGCCAGCCGCCCTGGCTACCGACGCGGCGTAGGACACCGCGCGGCTGCGCTCCTCGCCGAAGACCTTATAGCCGTTCAGTGTCACCGTTCCCGCCGGGAACAGATCGTCGTCCGTCAGCACCAGCCGCCGCGGCCGGCTGACCGCCTTCGCCCCGGCATAGCCTGCGGCGGCGCAACCGCTGCGGCTCAGCCGCCGGGACAGATAGTACATGGGCAAGGCCCCGCTGAGGGGAATCCCCAGCCCCGCGCCGGCGGTGGTCAGCGCCGTCAGCACCCAGGGGAAATCGCTCATATTCCCGCCGGAAAAGCACACCACGCCGGACAGCACCGCCGCCGTAGCCAGCACCAGCGGCAGGGCGTAATTCTGCCATCTCCGCGCCGGATCGGGCTTGCTGCACAGACGGTAAAAGCCCTCTGCCGTCCCCTGCTGCCTGCATACGCCCGCCGCCGTCACCGACGCCACATAGGGCACGGTGCCGTTGAGCACCAGCAGATGGTAGGCGTTCCGCAGCGCCGACGCCTCCAGGTACAGCCCCCACTGGCAGGCCAGGATCAGCAGCGCGCCGGCGGCGGCATAGGGTGTGGCCCGGGTACTGCCCGTGACCATGCCGCACACGCAGCAGATCAGCTGCGTCAGCACGGCGACAGCGGCGCACAGCTCACAGCCCGCCTCTCCCTCACGCAGCAGCGACACGGCCTGCTTCCACACCGGCATACAGGCCAGCGCCGTCAGCAGCAGCCCCGCTCCCAGGGCGGCGCACCGCAGCAGCGACTCGTCCAGCCATGCCGACGGCAGCTTTTCCAGCTCTTGCAGCACCGCCGCGGCCACCAGTGCCAGCGCCGGGAGCATCCCCCATATCAGTCCGCCGCGTAGTCGGCTGCACCGGCGCTTGGCCTCCCGCAGCACGTCCTCCGGCAGGGGCTCCGGCTCCGGCGGTTCCTCCGGCTCCGGTTCCTCCTCCGGCTCGTCGAACAGCTGCTCGGTGTCCTGAAAAGCCGGACGGCGCCTCTGCTCCGCTGCCGGACGGTGGAACCTCTCCAGCACCGCCGCAAGACGCTCCCGCAGGGGCACCGGCTGGGCGATGACGCCATCGTCCTCGTCCTCCAGCACCGCGTCCACCGTCTGGGACATGATATCCTTCAACGCCACCCGATCCGGCGCGGGGGATTCATATTCCGGTCCCGGGACCCGCTCCTCTTTCTGGACCGGTTCCGGCTCCGGAATAGGCTCCGGTTCGGGAACGGGCTCCGGCTGGGACGGAGGCCCCTCCGACGGCTCCTCCAGGACAGGCTGACGCCCACCCTTGCCGTACTCGGCAAGGATGGCCTCCAGTGAAAGCTCGTCCTCCTGCTCGTCGAACGCGCCGTATAGTTCCTCGTCCCGTCGCCTTCTCATGCTGTTCTTTCCTGTTTTCGTCCTGTTCCGCGTCGCTTTCCGTTATCCCCGCTGCCGCACAGCCTCGTACAGCAGTATGGCCGCCGCCGCGCTGGCGTTCAGCGAGGATATCTTTCCTTTCATGGGGATGCTCACCAGAAAATCGCAATTCTCCGCCGCCAGGCGGGTCATGCCCGTCCCCTCGGAGCCGATGACAATGGCCGCCGGCCCCTTCAGATCGGCATTGTACAGCGTGGTATTCCCGTCCGCCGCCGTACCGAACACCCACACGCCCTGCTTTTTCAGGTCCTTCAGCAGTGCCGGAATGTTGGGCACCCGCGCCACCGGGATATAGCTCACCGCGCCGGCGGAGGTCTTTGCCACGATGGCCGTCAGCCCGGCGCTGCGCCGCTTGGGGATGATGACCCCATGGGCCCCGGCACACTCGGCGGTACGCAGGATCGCGCCCAGGTTGTGGGGATCGGATATCTCGTCGCACACCACCAGCAGCGGCGCCTCGCCCTTGTCGGCGGCAGACTGCAGGATCTGCTCCACCGTGGCGTACTCCCGCACGGCCGCCAGGGCGATGACCCCCTGGTGGGCATGGGTGCGGCTCATGGCGTCCAGCTTCCGCCGGTCGGCGTCCACCACCACGATGCCCGCGGCGCGGGCCTTGGAGGCGATGTGCCCCAGCGTCTTGTCCGTCTCGCCCTTGGCGATGTAGATCTTGTCGATGGCCGTCTCCGTCCGCAGGGCCTCGATGACCGCGTTGCGGCCCTCGATGATGCCGTCCGCCTCGGCGTCGGGCAGCGGCCGTCTGTTCTCGGTGTCCTTTATCTCTCTCATGGGGCATACCTCGCGATCCATATAATTGTCACCAGTATACCACATCCTTTCGTCAATATAAAGGCACATTCATAGAAATTTTACAGGAAAACCCTCTGCCTTTGCCTTGAGACTTTCGGGCAGGTGTGGTATACTGATTAGAAACTATATTCCCCTCACAAGTCAAACGGAGGATAAATATATGTCCAATAACAACAGCAGCAACAATAGCAACCGCGGCGGCAAGAACGGCAAAAACGGCGGTTTCCGCGGCGTTCTCACGCTGATCGCGTGGGCACTGGTGCTGACGGTGGCGTTCCAGTATTTCAACGCCTACAACAACAACGCCGCCAATAAGAGCACCAGCCACGAGATCAAATACAGCGACATGATCTCCATGATCGAAAAGGATCAGGTGAAGGAGGTCCTGTTCAAGGACAGCACCATCTATGTCACCCCTGTGGACGGCTATGTCTTCACCGAGGAGGTCACCTCCGGCAGCAAGACGGAGACAAAAACCTACACCCAGTCCAAGGACTCCGGCCTGACGCTGTACACCGTGTACCTCTCCAACGCCGATCTGCTCCCCCTGCTGGAGGCGCACAATGTGGCCTATACCGGCTTCTACGAGGCCGAGATGAGCCCCTTCCTGATGATCATGATCCAGTATATTCTGCCCACCATCTTCATCGTGGGCGCGTTCATGCTGGTCATGCGTCTGATGAGCAAATCCGGGGGCGGCGGCTTTGGCGGCATCGGCAGTGTGGGCAAGGCCAACGCCAAGGTCTACATGGAGAAGTCCACCGGCGTCACCTTCAAGGATGTGGCCGGTCAGGACGAGGCCAAGGAGTCGCTGGAGGAGATCATCGACTTCCTGCACAATCCCGGCAAATACACCGCCATCGGCGCCAAGCTCCCTAAGGGCGCGCTGCTGGTGGGCTCCCCCGGTACCGGCAAGACCCTGCTGGCCAAGGCCGTGGCCGGCGAGGCCGGCGTCCCCTTCTTCTCCATCTCCGGTTCCGACTTTGTGGAGATGTTCGTTGGCGTGGGCGCCAGCCGCGTCCGTGACCTGTTCAAGGAGGCCGCCAAGGTTGCCCCTTGCATCATCTTCATCGATGAGATCGACACCATCGGTAAATCCCGGGACGGCAGCCGCTTTGGCGGCAACGATGAGCGCGAGCAGACGCTGAACCAGCTGCTGGCCGAGCTGGACGGCTTCGACCCCAGCAAGGGCGTCATCGTGCTGGGCGCCACCAACCGCCCCGAGGTGCTGGACAAGGCGCTGCTGCGCCCCGGCCGCTTCGACCGGCGCATCACCGTGGACCGGCCCAACCTGGCCGGCCGTCTGGCCACCTTGCAGGTCCACACCCGCAACATCCGCCTGGCCGAGGACGTGAACCTGGAAAAGATCGCCCAGGCCACTGCCGGATGCGTGGGCGCCGACCTGGCCAACCTGGTGAACGAGGCCGCCCTGCGCGCCGTGCGTAAGGGCCGCCGGGCCGTAAATCAGGACGACCTGCTGGTGTCCTTTGAGCTGGTCATCGCCGGCAGCGAGAAAAAGGGCACCGTCATCACCGAGGCGGAAAAGCGCATTATCGCTTACCACGAGGTGGGTCACGCGCTGGTGGCGGCCAAGCAGAAGAATGCCCAGCCCGTCAGCAAGATCACCATCGTGCCCCATACCCAGGGTGCGCTGGGCTACACCCTGCACCTACCGGAGGAGGAAAAGTTCCTCATGTCCCGCGAGGACATTCTGGCCGAGATCCGTACCCTGCTGGCCGGACGCTCCAGTGAGGAGGTGGTGTGCAACACCATGACCTCCGGCGCCGCCAACGACATCGAGCGCGCCACGGAGATGGCCCGGAACCTGGTGGCCCGCTTCGGTATGTGCGACGAGTTCGACATGATGGCCCTGGGAAGCGTCCAGAGCCAGTATCTGGACGGCGGCTACTCCATGACCTGCGCCCAGGAGACCTACGCCGCCGCCGACCGCGAGACCATCAAGATCCTGCGCCAGTGCCACGAGGAGGCCAAGCAGATCCTGCGGGAGAACCGGGAGCTGCTGGATAAGATCGCCGCCTATCTGCTGAAGAAGGAGACGATCACCGGCCAGGAGATGATGGCCATCATCGAGGGCCGCGACCCGGAGACCGTGGACAACTACGGCGCCAGCAAGAGCAGCCAGCCCGCCTTCCGGCCCAGCGTGCCGGAGACCATCGAGGCCCCCGCCAGGCACATCAACATCGTGTCCGAGCCCATCCCCATGCCGAACTACGATGAGAAGCCGGAGGATAAGGACCCGGAAGGCACCCCCGCCGGGGACAGACCGGCGGAGCACGCGGACGGCGACCCCGAATAAATGCACAGCAGCCCTGCGGCAGCGCCGCAGGGCTGTTTTCTTTTCAGTTTTCCGGCAGGTCCCGCACCCGTTCGCACAGCAGCGGCAGCGCCTTTTCAAACTCCACGCCGTACCACCCGGCCTGCGGGTCCCGCGCAGTGGCGTCGATACAGGCAAGTACAAATTCCACCGCCAGCGAAGCCGCCTGCTCCAGCGTCATGCCCCGCATGAGCCCGCCGGTGACAACGGCGGAGAAGATATCCCCCGTGCCGTGGAAGGATGCCGGGTTCCGCGGGCCGAGACAGGTGAAATACGTCCCCGCGCCGCTGTCATAGCCCATAGCGCCCAGCTTGTCCGGCGTAAAGGACACCCCGGTGAGGATCACCTTCTTCGCCCCCAGTGCAGCCACTCCCCGCAGCAGCTCACGGGCAAAGCCCTCGTCCACATCCTCCCGGTAAGGCGTACCGGTCAGCAGACAGGCCTCCGTAATATTGGGCAGCGCCACGTCCGCGCAGGCCACCACCCGCGCCATCGCCGCTGGGAAGTCCTCACCGAACCCAGAGTACAGCTTCCCGTGGTCTGCCATGGCCGGGTCCACGATCAGCAGCGTATCCGGGCTCTTCACCGCGGCGAAGAAGTCCAGCACCTGCTGCACCTGGGGCGCGGAGGCGATGTAACCGGTATAGAGCGCGTCAAAATGCACCTGCTGGGACCGCCAGTGATCGGCGATGGCCGGCAGCTGGTCGCTGAGATCCCGGCTGACAAAGCCCGGAAACGCCGTGTGGGCGCTGAGCACCGCCGTGGGCACGATGGCGCACTCCACCCCCATGGCGGAGATCACCGGCAGCGCCACCGTCAGTGAGCACCGCCCCAGACAGGAGATGTCCTGTATGGACGCTATTCGTTTCATCGAGCCGCCTCCTGTTCATCATACCAAAAAGGGAGAGACACACGAATATGTGTCTTTCCCTTTTTGGTGCGGGCGGCGGGACTCGAACCCGCACGCCTGTTGGCAATGGAACCTAAATCCATCGAGTCTACCAATTCCACCACGCCCGCATATCCACGCCGTATTGTAGCACACTTCACGTCGGCGTGCAAGGAATGTTTTGCCTTTCCCCTCCACCTCATGCTATACTATCATCAACAGTACATGAAAGGACGGTGCCCCATGAACAAAACCACCATCGCCCTGGCGCGTCAGCACGCGCCCTGCTACATTTACTCCCGCGAGATCCTTACCGCACAGGCAGAGACTCTCCACAGGACCTTCCCCGGCTTTGATATTCTGTTCTCCGTGAAGGCCAACCCCTTCCCACCGGTAATACGGCACCTTGCGGCGCTTGGCATCGGCGCGGATGCGGCCAGTGCGGGTGAGGTCTGCCTGGCCGCGGAATGCGGGATCGCGCAGGAGGATATCTACTTCTCCGCCGCCGGAAAAAGTGATCGTGCACTGGCCGCCGCGTGGGATAACTGCCATCTGATCGCCGATTCCATCGGCGAGGTGCGGCGAATCGCTGCTATGGCCGCTGCCCGCGGCGAGACGAAGGCCATCGGCCTGCGCGTGAACCCCGCTTTCAGTATGGACGGCGGTGCGGGCGGAGCGTCCAAGTTCGGCATCGACGAGTCCGACCTCCCGGCACTGAAAACTCTGCTGCAAACGCTGCCGATAGCCGTCTGCGGCCTCCATGTCCACCTGCGCTCCCAGAATCTCTCTGCGGACACCCTCACCCGCTACTACAAAAACTGCTTCGCGCTGGCCCTCCGCGTCCGCGATATTCTGGACTGTTCCATCGAGTATATCAACTTCGGCGGCGGAGTAGGCATCGTTTACGACCCGGCGTGCCAACCGCCGCTGAACATGAGCACCTTGAAGCAATGTACGCAGGCCGTGGCAGAGGAAAACGCCCGTACCCTCCGCGCACGGCTGCTGGTGGAGTCCGGGCGGTTTCTGACAGCACAGGCGGGAACGTACTATCTGCCTGTGGTAGACAAAAAGACGTCCCACGGCACCACCTATGTCATCGTAGAAAACTGTCTCAACGGCTTCCAGAAGCCCTCTCTTGCCGCCATGCTGCGTAACGCCGCCGGAGAAGGGCCCCTTGCGCCTCAGGAACCTCTGTTTACCGGCGAGACCTCCTTCCCCATCACCGCCCTGCCTGCGGAGGATACCGGCATCACCGAGACCGTAGACATCGCAGGAAACCTCTGCTGCGCCGCGGACGTGCTGGCTAAGAACTTCACCGGTCCGGCGCTGGCGGTGGGAGATCTTGTGGCCGTGGGGAACACCGGGGCCTACGCCAGAACGCTGTCGCCGCTGCTGTTTTCCTCTCACGACGTCCCTGCGGAATTCTTGATCTGAAAAACAGGGCAGCCCAATGGGCTGCCCTGTTTTCTTATTTCTCCCGCCTGATGGGCCGGATGTACTTGAAGTACTGTCCCGGCACAAAATAGAAATACGTCTTGACGCCCTGTTCACTTTTGACCATACCGATCTCTCCCAATCCAAAGATATAGCGATCGAAGGGATGGATGCGGGTGCGGAGCACTACGGGGCGGGGCCGGCGGCGGTAAACACCGGGGGTAACGCCGTAGAGCGCCTTGAAGGCGCGGGTAAAGGCCTCCTGCCCGGAAAAGCCGTAGTCCAGCGCGATGTCCAACAAAGGCCGGTCGGTATCGCGCACCTCCTTCAGGGCAAAGGCCAGGCGCCGCTGGTGCAGGTAGGTACGCAGGGACATACCCGCGATCTCGCGGAATTTATGGGTGGCGTGGTACTCAGAATAGTGCAGACGTGCCGCCAGCGCCCGCAGTGTCAACGCCTGATCGTCCCGGCACATAATGGCGTCGTCCATCTCATTGACGACGGCCTGGATCAGCTGCTGCCATTCGTACATAGGCTTGCTCCCTTCTCTCGCTGTGAACAGAATACACCCTTTCCGCCCCAAATGTTTGATACGAGTTGCTGTTAAAACAGGGACGGCTCCCGCCGTCCCTGTCCGCTTATTCCACTTCAGCAGCCTCCGCCGGCTCCTCCTGCCCCTGCTTGGGCAGCTGCTCGGGCCACTTGGCCCAGGTCTGGCGGATATAGGGGATCATCTGATCCCGGGGCATATCCAGTGCCGCGGCCAGCTCGCCGTAGAGCTGGTCCTCAGCCCGCTTGAGATAGCGCTCATCCATCTGGCTGACCTTCTTACCATGGCGCAGGGCCCACGCCCGCTTGCGGCAGATACCGTGGATCATGGCGGCCAGCTCGGCGCAGTCACAGCGGAGCACCAGCTGGTGGTAGAAATCCTTGGCAGCACGCATACCGCGCTCGGCGGGCTTCTGCTCCGGCAGGACCGGCAGCGCGGCGATCAGCTCCAGCGCGTGGGCGCGGCTGATGATGGGGCGCATGAGGACAGTGGTGTCCACAGGAGTCATAACGGTGCCGCCGCGGTACAGGGGAGAGAGATGATAGTAGACCTTGTCGCCGCCGTCATAGGCCAGACCGGATGGCCCTATGGACTCCACCCGGCAGACGCCCTCGCCGCCGTATACCACCAGATCACCCGCTGCAAACATCACACACGCTCCTTATCCGCAACATACATACACATATATACACAAAAAGGCACATGGCACACGACCATGCGTTCCCCTTTTGCTCACCATTACCTGACATCAGTATAACATATTCTGACGAAAAATGTAAGCACAAATTTTACCGTGACTGTCGATTTTCCCGGAAAGTTGTGATACAATGCAGAAAAACTTTTGCGAGGTGCAGCCATGAAAAAACCTGTCATCCATCCCTCCGCCTTTGTGGCGGACAACGCCACCGTCCGGGGCAGCGTGACCCTGGGCGCCAACAGCAGCGTGTTCTTCGGCGCGGTGCTGCGGGGTGACCGGGCGCCGATCACCATCGGTGCGGGCACGAATATCCAGGATAACTGTGTGGTGCACGTGGACTACGACCATCCGGTGACGGTGGGCGAAAACGTAACGGTGGGCCACGGGGCCATTCTCCATGGGTGCACCGTGGGTGACAACACCCTCATCGGCATGGGCGCCATCGTGCTGAACGGCGCGAAGGTCGGCAGCAACTGCCTGATCGGCGCGGGGGCGCTGGTACCACAGAACGTGGAGATACCGGACGGGTCTTTGGCCTTCGGCTCCCCCGCCAAGATCAAAGGCCAGCTGGACGAGGCCGCCATCGCCGGGCTGCGGCAGGCGGCGCTGGACTACCAGAAGGAGGCCATTGCATACAAGGCCGAGCAGGAACAATAAAAAAATATGCGCTCCGGCCAAGAGCCGGTGCGCATGGCTGAAAAGCGGCCCCCGGCTGTGCCGGGGGCCGCTGACCGTTTAGACGACGGCGAAGAACTTGATGATAAACAGCAGGGAAATAATGTAGGTCAGGACAGACACATCCTTGGCACGGCCGGAGAACACCTTGATCACGGTGTAGGAGATCATGGCAATACCGATGCCGTGGCCGATGGAGCCAGAGATGGGCATGGCCAGCAGCATCAGGAACACGGGCACTACCTGGTCCAGATCGTCGAAATCCACGTTCTTCAGGCCCTGGAGCATCAGGATGCCCACGTAGATCAGGGCGGAGGAGGTAGCGGCAGCGGGAATGACGGCCGCCACGGGCGCGATGAACATACAGGCCAGGAACATGAACGCGGCGGTCAGGCTGGTCAGGCCGGTGCGGCCGCCGGCCTCCACGCCGGAGGCGGACTCCACGAAGGTGGTAACGGTGGAGGTGCCGCAGCAGGCGCCGGCCACGGTGCCCACGGCATCGGACAGCAGGGCCTCCTTCATGTTGGGCATATTGCCGTCCTTGTCGGTCATGCCGGCGCGGGAGGCCGTTCCCACCAATGTGCCGATGGTGTCGAACATATCGATCATGCAAAAGGTGATGATCAGGCTGATCGCCGTGAACCAACCGATGTTGAAGAAATCAGCGAAGTCAAACTTGAACAGCGTGGTCTCCACCATATCGTGGAAGGGCGGCAGGAAGGACGCACCCTCCAGAGAGGCAAAGGGATTGGTACCCAGGAAGATGAAGCAGCCAGCCCAGTAGATCACGGAAGCTACCAGCATACCCACCAGCACGGCGGCCTTGACGCCCTTCTTGGCCAGCAGGATGATGACAAACAGGCCGATGAACATGGTGACGACCGTCAGCACCATCTGGCTGTACTCGGCACCCATGTGGTCCTTGATCACGCTGGGGGTCATGGCGCCGAAGAAGTCACGCATGACATAGAAGGGGGAGGTATAGCCATTGCCCTCGGCATAGATACCCACGTTGGAGCCCAGGCCGATGTTCATCAACATAAGGCCGATGGCGGGACCGATACCCAGACGGACACCCAGAGGGATAGCGGTGACGATCTTATCACGAATGTTAAAAATGCTCAGCAGAAGGAAAACGATACCCTCCACCAGAATGATGCACAGCACCGCCTGGAAGGCGCTGGTGTAGTCGGTGTTCAGCATGGCGGCCACATTGCCGGCGATGACGGCGAAGAAGCTGTTAAGGCCCATACCGGGCGCCATGACAAAGGGCTTGTTGGCGAGGAAGGCCATGACCACGGTGCCGATGGCACTGGCGATGCAGGTGGCCAGGAACACACCGTTCCACAGGGGTGTGCCCACGGCAAAGTTGGTCAGCAGGTTGGGGTTCAGGGCGATGATGTAGGCCATCGTCATGAACG
>ERZ1026854.1968-NODE-1968-length-12258-cov-5.806359_pt1 | contig 12258 bp, 10 predicted proteins | sample MGYA00380157_ERZ1026854 | MGnify/ENA primary metagenome ERZ1026854 (study PRJEB33269, sample SAMEA4719793) | human gut metagenome | biome: human-associated habitat; feature: organic feature; material: feces | place: Cameroon | collected 2013-10 ...
TTTGACAGAAATATTAGATGGAATCAGACCATTCTTACTACCGCTGAATAGTTACGAGACAAAACATAACTTAAATGGCCCATTTCATACAATATCCAAACAATCAATGCTGTAGGAGACGTTTTTTTCTTAATTTTGTAGATGCTAAAGCGAATTGAATAAGTAAAAGCAAATTAACAAAAAAAACAAGATAATCATGAGATATTGTCCAAACTGCGGAAACCCCATACCCGATGACGCACGCTTCTGCGGACGTTGCGGAAGCGACCTGCAGCCGTTACAAGGCGGCCAACGCACACAACGAAGCAACAACAACGGCAACCATGCCCAAGGCAGAGGTCAGAGCGCCGCCAGCTCGTTTGTGGACCATCTTAACGAGTATGTGGGCAACGACAGGCCTGCCGACCTCAACTGGCGCATGCTCTTCACCGATGTGTTTAAGAGCCACACCGTGGAGGAGGCCGAAGACATCTTTATATGCGGCACACACGCCACCACGCCATCACCGCAACTGGTGTCGAAAGAGTGGCCGAGACCATGGCTCTACAGCCGCGTGTTCCTCATGTTCACAGCAGCCTTTGCCCTCTTGTGGCTCTGCTGCAACCTCTTCGGCAACCCTAACGCCCTACCCGGCATGATTGTGGTTGGCTCGTTCACCGTGCCTCTCTCAACGATGATCATGTTCATGGAGGTCAACGCATGGCGCAACATCAGCCTGTATAAGGTCATACAGACCTTCCTTGTGGGAGGATGTGCCTCGCTGGTGGCAACGCTGATGCTCTTCTCCATAGTGGGCAGCCACGAGCTAAACCTCATAGGTGCCATCGTGACGGGCATTGTGGAGGAAGCAGGCAAGGCTGTCATCGTGTTCTGGTTCCTCAGCAAGATGAAACGTCTGAGCATTCTCGGCGGACTGCTCATAGGCGCAAGCGTGGGAGCGGGCTTCGCCGCTTTCGAGTCGGCAGGCTATGCCTTGCAACCTGTGCTCGCCTTTTTCCAAAACTCGGGCTATTATGCCGCCTATGGCAGACAGCTCGATGCCTCAATGATGATGGATGCGATAAACCAAAGCATCATCATTCGCGGTTTCCTCGCGCCCGGCGGACATGTCACCTGGGCAGCAATATCGGGAGCAGCCTTGGTCATAGCAGGCAAGGCCTTGCGACGTTTCGACACGTCGCTCTTAACCGACAAGAGGTTCCTGCGTCTGTTCATCATACCTGTCATTCTTCATGCCGCATGGGACTCACCAATGTCTAACATCGGCAGCAGCATATACCTCGTTCCGATAGCCCTCACCGTCATCGTGTGGATTGTGGTGATGATTCTCATTAACATGGGATTGGCTGAGGTTGAACGGGTGACAAAAAGACAATAGGACATTGCCTTGTCTATAGTAAAAAAAATGAAAACCAATTATGAAGGAACAGCCTTTTCATAGTTTACCGATTAAGAAGAATAAGAACAAAAAAAGCAGGGAAGAAGAACGAAGAAAAGCCAAAGAGGAGAGTAAGAAGAAAAAACGAAACGACAATCAACAGTTATGAACAGCAACACGACATCAAGCCTCGCATCTGGAACCATACTCCACGGCGAGGTTTACAACTATAAGATAACAAAGGTGCTCGGTCAAGGCTCATACGGCATAACCTACCTTGCGGAGACGGTAAACAGCAACGAGGCCACATGTCTGGTTGCCATCAAAGAGCTATTTATAAGAGAGGCTTGCACTCGCACAGGCACAACGGTGAACACAGGCAACGCAGGAACCGATTTTGCCTACTTTAAACAGAAATTTGAGAAAGAAGCACTTCACATAAAGACACTCAAGCATCCTAACATTGTGAGAAGCGCAGAGACGTTCAAGGGCAACAACACGGTCTATTTTGTTATGGAATTCATTAACGGCGAAAGTCTCTCTAACCGCATCGCCCGACTGGGACGTCTATCCGAAAGCGAAGCTCTCAACATAACTCGACAGATAGGCGCCGCACTAAGACACATGCACGCTCACAACATGTTGCACCTGGACGTGAAGCCCGATAACATAATGATGAGAGGCAACGAGGCGGTGCTTGTTGACTTTGGACTGTCTAAGCAGTATGACCGCAACGGCAAGGCCATGACCATGACGCTCATAACATCGGGCACCAACGGCTATGCACCAATGGAGCAGTTCAGCTACCGCGAGCACAACGGCTTCCCTGCCACGCTCGACATCCATGCCCTCGGTGCCACACTCTTCAAGATGCTCACAGGCTATGGCAACATGCAAGACTTGGTGTTTGAGATTGATGAGGAAGGTTTTCCTTCACAAAAACTTTTAGCGTTCAACGTCTCTGCCCACATTGTCGCAGTAATAGAAAAGGCCATGGCACATCTCGCAAGAAACCGCTATCAAAGCATTGATGAGATGTTAAAGGCTCTTGACACACAAACAACACAAAACCACCAAAGCAACGAGGCAACAACATTTGCTTCGTCAAACAACTCGTTCTCTTACAAGAAAGAATTGGATGAGGAAGAGGAAGAGGAGGAAGATATTGAAGAAGATGATGATGAGTTTGAAGACGATTTTATAGATGATAAATTTCCACCAACAATTAAACACGGTGATGAGATCAGATTCCGATTTCATGAGGGAAACATTGAATATAATTTCAGTATTACAATTGAAAGAGAAGAAAAAGAAGACGTGTCTAAAATTTGGGGAACAGCATCACGCCCACACGCCGACTTGCTTACACACATAAAGTGTGAGCTTTTTTGGTTCAAAGACCCAGACAGGGCTGAAGACCTTGAATATATTTTTACGGACAAACTTTTAAAAGATATCCAAGACACAGGCATGCTAAAAGAAGAATATTGGTGTGAAGGAAATTATGAAATCTTTGGTGAGGGCAACTACGGATTGAGGTTTCATAAAAAGGGGTCTTATTCATCTTTTTCTATGAAAACAGAGAAGGCCTCTATCTATGTTCCTGCCCTTATGAAAAACGAAGATATAAGCAATTGCTACAAGGCGCTAAAGGAAAAGATGAAAGCTCAAGAATATTAATCGCAAACCTTTGCTGCCCATGTGGAACGGTTCACTCACATTCTCTTATTTCGCGCTCTCTATCTTGTTCGCACCGGCCTCAGCCTTGCTTATTATGATAAGAAAGGATTAGAGAATGATGACAAGAAATGATTAGAGAACGGAAAGACAAGGCGGAATAGTTATGAGCCATCACCCATCAAAAAGAAAAAAGACGGAGAAAAAGTGGTTGGAAACAAAAAAATGCGTAAATTTGTAACATACAAACAATTAAATAAAGAAAGGACATTTCATTATGGACAACTACATACGATTTGACTGGGCCATGAAACGCCTATTGCGCAACAAGGCCAACCATGCCGTGATTGAGGGACTGCTCGAGTCGCTGCTCGGAAGAAAATACACCATTGAGAGATTTCTCGAAAGCGAATCGAACCAAGAAACAGAAGAAGACAAGTTTAACCGTGTGGATATTCTTGCCGAAAGCGACAAGGGAGAACTGACCATCATTGAGATTCAGAATAACCGCGAGCTCACTTATTTCCACCGAATGCTCTATGGCGTGTCGAAAGCAATAACCGATTATATTGACCTCGGCAACGACTACGACAAGGTGAGAAAGGTTTACAGCATCAACATCGTTTATTTCGAGCTTGGACAGGGCAACGACTATGTGTATCACGGAAAGACCTTTTTCCGTGGTCTGCACAACACGTCTGACATTCTGAAGCTATCGGTACGCCAAAACCAGAAATTCTTCGGGTTTGGATTGGCTGATGGCGAAAACGTGCTCGAACGCAAGGAAGCAGGCGACCTGTTCCCTGAATATTACATCCTGAGGGTTAACGACTTTGACCGAGTGGCTACAACCCCGCTTGACCAATGGATCGAGTTCTTGAAAACAGGATCTATTGCTCCCGATGCCACAGCACCAGGTCTCAGCCAGGCACGCCAATGTCTAAGAATAGACACTCTAAGCTCTGCCGACAAAAACGATTATGTGCGCCACATGGAGTCTATACGATACCAACGCAGCGTTCTGGAAACAAGCCGAGATGAAGGATTTGCTGAAGGAAAAGAAGAAGGGTTTGCTGAAGGAAAAGAAGAAGGATTTGCTAAAGGAAAAGAAGAAGGTATCGCTAAAGGAAGAGAAGAAGGTATCGCTAAAGGAAGAGAAGAAGGTATCGCTAAAGGAAGAGCCGAAGGAAGAGCTAAAGGAAGAGCCGAAGGAAGAGCCGAAGGAATTGATGAAGGCAAGAAAAAAGAGAAAATGGCTATCGCAAAAAAACTGTCTTCATTAGGCATTCCGACATCACAGATTGTGCAGGCCACAGGTTTGACGGAAGAAGAGATTAATGAACTTACATAAAAAAGCCTGTTTCTTCATGACCAGATAGCCGAAAAAGGCTATTAAGCAGGTGTTCATAATTGATCGCATATATGGATTTTATAAAAAGATGATATGACCAACAACACGACCACATCCCTCGCTATAGGCACCATCCTCCACGGCGAGGCCTACGACTACAAGATAATGGACGTGCTCGGACAGGGCACGTTCGGCATAACCTATAAGGCTAAGGTGGAGATGAAAGGAGCACTTGGACGACTCGACAGCAACATGTATGTGGCCGTAAAAGAGTTTTTCATGAAAGAGGTCAACGGCCGCGAGAACAGCTCTGTTACAAGTGGTTCTACATCCAACGGCGGCCTGTTCTACTACTACCGCGACAAGTTTGAACGCGAAGCACGCAACCTCAGCACGCTCTCACATCCCAACATTGTCAAAGTGTTAGAAGCCTTTCATGCCAACGGCACGACCTACTACTCGATGGAATATATCGATGGTATTAGCCTTGACAAGAAGATCGCCCAGTCGCCACAAGGCCGTATGCATCTGACCGAAGCCATAGAGACGCTGAAACAGATTGGTGCAGCCATCGCTTTCATGCACTCACGCAACATGCTCCACCTTGACGTAAAGCCAGGCAATGTGATGATGCGAAAGGACGGCACAGCTGTGCTCATCGATTTTGGCCTGTCCAAACAGTACACCTCTGACGGAGAGCCAGAATCGAGCACTAAAGTTGGAGCCGGCACACCAGGTTATGCGCCAATAGAACAGGCAAGCTACCATGAGGGTAAAGGCTTTCCCACGATGATGGACGTGTATGCGCTCGGCGGCACGCTCTTCAAGATGCTCACAGGCCAACGGCCACCTGAGGCATCAGAGATTCTGAACGAAGGATTCCCCACTGACAGTCTGCGCCAGCTTTTCATTCCTGACAACATCGTCAACAGCATCAGCAAAGCCATGGCTCCGCTGAAAAAAGACCGATGGCAAACGGTAGACGAGTTTGTCAAACATTTAGACGAGCATGGGGAGCATACAATATATGAAGACACGAGCTCAGAAAGCGCAAGGTCAGAATCAACAACATTCGACGACAGAAAGTTTAGCCACAAGTTGCAAGGCGACTTTGAAGACAACGATGAAGACCAAACAGAAAGTTGGTTCACACGAAACAAGGTTGTATGCACCGTGGCAGCATTGATTATAGCGCTTGTTGTTGGACTATATGTGACGAACTCAAGAACAGACAAAGAGCCACAAACAGCAGCCACGGAACAACCGACACAGCTTGCTGACAGCATTGCTGCTTCACAGGAAGAAGCTGGCGAGACACCAAATGGGAAAGTGGCTGACAACAACGAGACAAGATCTGACGGAAAACCGACAAATGGCAACAACAACGACAGACAACTCTCACCATCGCAAGCTTCATCAAGACCCAACAAAACGACACAGAACGGGCAAAATGCGCCTGAGCCTGTAAGGAGTGAGCCTCTAAACATACCACAGCCTGTCAACAGCAACAGAGTGTATGACGTGGTGGAGCAGATGCCCTCTTTCCCTGGCGGCATCTCTGGACTCAGGACCTACCTCAACCAAAACACACGTTATCCCGCTGTAGCACAGGAAAACGGCGTGCAGGGCCGTGTGGTTGTAAGTTTTGTGGTTGGAAAGGACGGACACATTTCGGATGTCACCGTGGTGCGCTCTGTTGACCCTTCGCTTGACAAAGAGGCTGTAAGAGTGATAAGAAACATGCCACGCTGGACCCCAGGAAAGCAAGGAGGAGAACCGGTCAAAGTAAGATATAATGTGCCAGTATCCTTCCGACTCAACTAATAATTCTTTCACATTTTTCAACGACCATATCATAACAAAATAGATGAACGAACTTAGAAGCGGTGCCGTCCTTCAAGGCGGCAAGTACCGCATTGAACGTGTGCTGGGACAAGGAGGTTTCGGCATAACGTATCTTGCCACGCAGACCATGTTAGGCTGCAAGGTGGCTATAAAAGAATTTTTCTTTAGCGACTGCTGCGAGCGCAGCAGCGACCGCTCACGGGTGAGCGTCATTACGGACAGCAAGAAAGAACTGGTTGACAAGTTCCGCACAAAGTTTTTGAAGGAAGCCCGACTGCTGCTAACCATCAACCACAGCAACATTGTGCGCGTGATGGATGCCTTCGAAGAGAACGACACAGCCTATTATGCCATGGAGTTTATTGACGGCATTTCGCTCTCACAGCTCATCGAGAGCCGCGGCAAGATCGCTCCCGACGAGTCAATGCGCATAATGGACACCATTGGAGCAGCACTCGTCTATCTCCACTCGCGCAGCATCAACCACCTCGACATCAAGCCAGCCAACATAATGGTTGAAAACGGCACGGGACGAATTATGCTTATCGACTTTGGCGTGTCTAAACAATATGACCCCGAGACGGGACAGAGCACAACGACCACACCTGTTGGCGTGAGCCATGGTTATGCTCCCCTTGAGCAATATAACAACGGCGGCGTGAGCACGTTCTCACCGCAGAGCGACATCTATGCTCTCGGCGCCACTTTGCTGAAAATGCTCACGGGCACAACGCCTCCAAACGCCGTAGAACTGTCACAGCAAGGGGGACCAAGCATACCCACAGACGTGCCACGCAACTTTGCTGCCGCCATACGCGCTGCCATGCAGCCTGTGAAAAGCAACCGTCCGCAAAGCGTGCAGCAGTTTCTGCATGTCATGCACAACGGAGGCAACGACAACGAAGCGACGGTGATAGGCAACGGAGCGGCAAACCAAACCAGCAACAACGGACAAAGCGACAAAAAAGGCAAGAACAAGTCGACAAACTGGTTCCTGATAGCTTGCATCGTGGCCATCATTGGCGGCATGGTTTTCTTTATGGCGAACAACCGCAACAAGACCAATTCTACTGCAAGCATATCATCTGCCGACAGCGACACAATAGTTGCGGACACCGTTGCCGTGGAGGAAGACACGAACGTAGGCACCACCCTATACACAAAATCGGTGAAGGCAACAGAGAGCGAAAACGTCTTCCTGACCATCGAGTACCCCACCGAAGGGTCTGACATCCTTCTTCAAAACATACGCGAATGGATTAACGAGTCGTTAGGAGGAAAATATAACGGCGACCTTGCCGACGGACAAGCTCTCTTCAACCACTACTGGAACGAGTTTGTAAAAGACAAAGATGGCGATGAGCGCTATAATCATGCAACCATAAAAAAGGTGTATGAAGACAGCAAGGTGGTGACATTCACAAACGAGACCTACGCGTATGTCGATGGTGCCATGCACGGCATGGAAAGCACAAAAGGCGTGACCTTCCGCAAGTCGGACGGCCGCAAGTTTACGGCCGACCTGCTTGACGGCTCATACAAATATCAGACCGAGATAAAGAATGGCTTGCGCAAGTATTTTGAGATCAATACAAACGACGAGCTGATGGAACGTCTAATGCTTCGCGACAACACGAGCGGGGAGGTGCCCTTCCCCAGCACCGATCCGTGGATAACGGCAGACGGCGTGGTGTTCTGCTATCCATCTTACGAGATTGCATGCTACGCCGATGGACTGCCCACATTCACCATCCCCACAAGCGTGGTAAAGGAAAAGAGTGCCGCAACAACACAAACGTTCTTCGAATAGACCCTTGCGGCTTACAGATACATAACCGTTTCGTGAAAAGGTGTAGCCATTGCGCGTTTATAGATAAAAAACAGCAATTGGCTACACTTTTTTCTATAAAAACGCACATTTTTTATCATAGTGTGAGCAAAAGATTGTAACTTTGTAGCAGCAAATCTATTAATAGCCACCATTGGCAGACATAAGCAAACAAACAGCTATGAGCGAGCAGAGACATCAATCAACGCAGCAAGGTAACAACGAGCCACCAAGCAGCCCGTATGGTTACAACGAACGCAACATCCACAGCGAGACGACAGAGCTGGGCGAGTTCACTGACACGCTCAACAGCGACCGTGTGAAGCTGGAATCGTCGTTCTTCAACGTTAAGCATCGTTGGCTGACAGGAACAGGCGGCAAGACCGATGCACGCCGCACAACAACCGACATCAACAATTTCGGCATTTCCATCATAACGCTCACCAGCGACAATGAGGTTCTCATCTACCACGACGGACGAATATACAAGCCCGTGAACCAATATTGGATTGACAACCTCGCCGATGACCTAAAAAACGGAACGCTACCGGCTTATCTGCCCAACGCGCTGGCTTTAACCGATTTCTCCACACATCCCCTCGGCAACTATATCATAGACCATTGGCGCACACTGGGCGACGGACAAAACATCATAACCTACTGCCGCACATCGCAGCTGTGCAAGGTGTCGGAGATTATAAGCCGCTACCCTTTCGCGTTCAAGCATTACCGCATAACACGCCAACAACACATCACCGCCTTCGGAGCGCCCAATCATGGCGACAGCCAACTGTTAATCTACAACGGCATGTTCTGCCAGTTTGACTATTCGGACCATCTAATGGAGATTCTCTCATCTGGCGTGATAGACGAGTGTGGCGACGGTCTCGACTCGTTGGCACAATGCAAGGCAAAAGAGCTCGACAACAGCACGGCTTTCTTCCAGTTTGTATCAGGTGCCATGCGTCTGCTGTTTTGCAAGAACGACTCGCCGTTCAATTTCCATGTAGACGACGTGTTGCTCGATGCTTTCCCCGAGGCCTTCGGCCTTTGCAAGGCTCATCCGGAAAGCAAGATACAGATAACCGAAGAGATGCTGCCGCCATTCCATTTAATCCCATGCAAAGTGTCACGCGAGCTTGAACTGGCAGAGAGCGATGAGGTGTTTATTGGTGCCAAGGGCGACATGCGCCCGCTTGATGTGCGCCGTCTCTTCGGACACCAGCCAAGAAGCGTGGAGATAACCGTTGACATGCACGCCAACCTGCGAACATTCATCATCGCCAAAGACATGGACACGGAACAAGAGGAAACCACAGAGTTTATATATCTAAGAAGATAAGAACTCGAGAAACAAAAGGCAGGAAAACAAAAGACAGGAAGACAAGAAAATAAGAGAACATCCCTTAAAATACTTGTTTAAACAAAAAACAGTCGACCAATTATGAATGAACTACATGCGAACACGTCGTTACACAACCGCCGCTACGCCATACAAAAGACGCTCGGTCAGGGTGGCTTCGGCATAACCTATCTGGCTTACGATAATGTCAACCGCAAGCAGGTAGCCATAAAGGAGTTTTTCATGAAAGAGCTCTGCAACCGCAATGGCAAGACACACCACATGTCGGTGCCATCTACAGGCAGCAAAAAATTGGTTGACAAGTTCAGGGCAAAGTTTCTGAAAGAGGCCAACACCATAGCAAACCTCAGTCACCCCAACATCATAAAGATCTACGACATTTTTGAGGAAAACGCCACGGCCTATTATGCCATGGAATATATCTCTGGCGGCTCACTTGCCGACTTGCTTGAGAAAGAGCCTGAGAAAAGGTTTTGCGAAGTAGACGCTCTTCACTATATTCGTCAGGTGGCAGGAGCGCTCAACTACATTCACATGCTTGGCATAAACCACCTTGACATCAAGCCCGACAATATCCTTAACGACAACGGACGGGCGGTGCTCATCGACTTTGGCGTGGCTAAACGTTACGACAACGACGGCCATCAGACCAGCACCACACCCGTAGGTCTCAGTCATGGCTATGCCCCTTTGGAGCAATACAAGAGTGGAGGCGTGGCAGAGTTTTCACCCTCCACCGACATCTACTCGCTCGGTGCCACACTCTACAAGCTCATCACAGGCCAGACCCCTCCCGATGCCAACGACGTTCTTGAAAAAGGTCTTCCAAACATTGAAGACATGATGTCGACCCAATGTGCCGATGCCATAAAGAAGGCCATGCGTTCAAAACGCGCTTACCGCCAACAAAGCATCGACGAGTTTCTTAACATGCTGCCTCAAGAAGAAACGATAGAAGCAACGGCTGATGATGACGATGTAGAGATTGTGGAAGCCGAAGACAAGCTCGGCAACACCGTAAATCTGAGCCCCGGGAAACAAAAAACGGGAAACAAAAACGACACAAGCTCAACCGACACAAACAGTGAAGGTAGCGGCTACGGTGTCGTGATCTTCTGGATTCTGGTTGTCATTGTGGCGGGTGTAGGCATCTGGATGGCTACCAACGGATCAGTACCTTCTTGGTACAAGTACTTGGCCACTGGATTGTTCGTTAGCTATAAGGGATTTAAGAGTTTATAAAAACATATTGTGACCATGCACCGTTGCAAAGGGAATGAGCACAAGACAACAAAAAGTCACAGAGTTAAAACACATGAGAAGATAGAAAAAACTATCAATTCAACAAATAAAAAAATATCGAACTTATGAGAAACAAGGCTCTTCTTCCAGGAACAACACTCAAGGGCGGCAAGTATCGCATTGAGCGTGTGCTCGGTCATGGCACTTTCGGCATAACCTATCTCGCGTCGTGCAGTGTGACGGTTGAAGGTGAGTTAGGACAGATGTCTGCCAACATCAATGTAGCAGTAAAAGAGTTTTTCATGAGCGAGATAAACAACCGCAACGAAGGCAGCAACGCGGTTGAAGGCTCTACAGGCGAATTGTTCACAAACTATTGCTATAAGTTTAGGCGCGAAGCTGAAAACATGGCTAAGTTGCGACATGAAGGCATTGTACAGGTAAGCGATGTGTTTGACGAAAACAACACCGCATATTATGTCATGCAATACATCGACGGCGGGTCGCTTGACAGCTACATCATAAAGAAAGGACGGTTGGCAGAGAGCGAGGTCGTGCGCCTTACGTCTGAGATCGGTGACGCGCTACACTACCTGCACTCTAAGCGTATGCTGCATCTTGATCTCAAGCCAAGCAATGTGATGCTTGACAAGAACGGACATGCACATCTCATCGACTTCGGACTGTCCAAGCAATATGACGCCACAGGCAATCCTGAGTCGAGCACCTCTGTAGGTGCAGGCACGCCTGGATATGCCCCTATAGAGCAGACAACACATAACGACAGCACGTTCCAACCAACAATAGACATCTACGCCCTCGGTGCCACAATGTTCAAGATGCTCACAGGGCAACGTCCTCCTGAAGCATCAGACATTCTCAATGAAGGTTTCCCGCGCAGCCTGCTGTTGCAAAACGGGGTGTCGCCATATCTTGCCACAATAGTGGAGAAAGCGATGTCGCCACAACGCAACAACCGCTATGCCGACATAGAAGACATGCTCACGGCCATTGGAGATAAGAGCAACATCATTGCTGACATTGATGATGACCCCACATCATTTCACGCTCCTGTGTACGGGCCGCCACCATTTCATGAGAATCGGCAGAGAATAGCACCAACACCCACGGTTTATGGTCCACCCCCTGTCTTTGAAAACGAGGAAAACAGCAAAAGGCCGAATGAAAATGAAAATGACGAAGACGATAAAGATGATGAAAACAACGGAGAAAACAACGTATACAAAAAAATTATAGCTGTCATCGCCATCGCCATTGTAATAATGTTGCTGCTTGTGTTTGTTTCAATTTTTTCCGAATTGACACATTAACACAAAAACAGGCATCAACCGAAATCGTCAACAACAAAACGTTATGAACCAACTGCAACAAATAGACCGTGAGATAGCTTATTGGAAGCGTGAGCGCCTAAAGCTTCTTCATCCCTTGCGCCAGCTGTTTTGGGAGTGTACGCTGCGTTGCAACATGCACTGCCTCCACTGCGGCAGCGACTGCAAGACCGACACCATAACCCCCGACATGCCGTTGGAGCAGTTTCTGCCCGTGCTTGACGA
>ERZ1026854.1969-NODE-1969-length-12252-cov-5.571780_pt1 | contig 12252 bp, 12 predicted proteins | sample MGYA00380157_ERZ1026854 | MGnify/ENA primary metagenome ERZ1026854 (study PRJEB33269, sample SAMEA4719793) | human gut metagenome | biome: human-associated habitat; feature: organic feature; material: feces | place: Cameroon | collected 2013-10 ...
CTGCTTAAATGTGTGGATAATAAAAGCATTGAAAATTCTTATGATTTTGATCTGTTCATAGAATGGCACATATGCCTGTGTAGATAATTCAGAATGTCATGCTTTGAATGGATTTTAGCATATTGCTTATACTATGTCATCAAAAAGACGTTATTTTAATGATATTTGTAATTATTGCACAAAAAATTCGTATATATTTTCTACATCCTATGATTAAAAATTTTATCACAGACAATAGAAAAGCTCCTGCGCATCACAAGCACAGGAGCTTTTTACTGTCTGATTCATTTTATAAATATTTTTCTGTCAGGATCTCCCCAATCGTCCGGTTTCCCGCCACAATATCGGAATTTCCTGTGATATCCACCGGGGTTCCTTTATAATCCGTGACTTTTCCACCCGCTTCTTCCACAATCAGCATCCCGGCTGCATAATCCCAGGGTTTTAAACTGCGTTCAAAGTATGCATCGATTCTTCCGGCCGCCACATAAGCCAGTTCTAACGCCGCAGAACCAAGTCTTCGGATATCTGCGCAATCCGTAAATACCTTTTCAAACATTTTAAAATTTTCTTTCGCCAGTTCGCGGTAATATGGACTTGTTCCTATGGAGATCAGACACTCGGAAAATTTTTCTCTTTTACTGACGGATATCGGATTTCCATTCAACCAGGCTCCTTTTCCCCGTTCAGCTACAAAAACCTCATCAGAATACGGATGATATATGATTCCAAGCGTAAGCACACCCTTTCTTGCAAGTGCCAGTGAAAGTGTACTGTTTCGAAAGTCATGGATCAGGTTTGTCGTTCCGTCCACCGGATCTAAGATCCAGACATCGCCGTCAAAATCAATATCGCTGTTGTCCTTTTCCTCCCCCATAAACTGAATTTCCGGGTACAGTTCATAGAGTGCGGTCTTCACCTGCTCCTGCACTTTAAAATCAATCTGCGTCACAAAATCCGCAACGCCCTTTACCTTGATCTGTGATGATCCCTCGCGGTCTAAAAATAACGGTTTGACCTGTTTTACGATCTCTATAACTTTTTGTGTATCAACACCCATGCTGCTCCCCTTTTTCATTCCGCACAATATCGCTTATTTTTACGGTTTTCTTTTCATTCCGCACAATATCACTTATTTTTGCGTTTTTCTTTTCATTCCGCGCAATATTTCTTTATCATTTGCCGATACCCGGTAAGATTCTATCATTTTCTGGATTGCCTTATTGTATGTCTCATCATCCAAATGGTTCCCCAATAAAAATGCATGTGTCTCCTTCGGAAACTTTGCATACGCGGTTGCAACACCCCACGCAACTCCCATTTTCCGGTAATATCCCGGATGATCCAGGCTGTCCCACACAGAGAGCACCCGTGCGATATATTCCTCTGTCAGAAAATGATCCATCAACATGACAGCAACGACGCGCTGCTCAAATTCCTGATCTGATTTTGCATAAGGCATCAAAAAATTCCATACCTTTTCGCGGTGTTTCTGTGCAATTTTAAAGGTTGCACAAAAGCAGTCATTGACTGACCAGTCATGGATCTTCGGGATAAATGCACGTACATACTCTAAAAGTTCATCGATTTCTCCCTTTGCATATCCGAGTACAAGTCCCTGCAGCATGATCTCCTCATAAGTATCACAGACTGCATGCTCGAAATACCCTCGCCAGTCTTCCTTTGCAATCTTTTTTGCAAGTGTACGCAATTTCGGGATACGCACACCTATGATCGGATCTGTTCCAGGAATCAGACCGGATGTAAACTTCTGAAATTTGGGTTCTGCCTCTGCCTCTAACCATGCACGGATCTCTTCGTTTGTCATGTGTGGTTCTCCTCGTTCTTATTGTAAACCAAATGCCTTTGAACTTTTTATTCATGAAAGTCTGTTATATTACAATACCACACGGGACTGTTGAAAACCACCTTTAATTTTCATAAAGTTCTCCATCCACGATACGAACTACTCTCTTCGCATGTTCGGCAACACTTAAGTCATGTGTGATCATGACGATCGTATTTCCCATATCACTCAGACGCTGAAATAGTTTCAGCACTTCTTTTCCACTGTTGCGGTCTAAGGCTCCGGTCGGCTCATCTGCTAAGAGGATTGCCGGCTGTCCGACCAAAGCCCGCGCGATTGCAACACGCTGCTGCTGTCCACCGGAGAGCTCATTTGGTTTATGGTCGATACGCTCTGCAAGCCCTAACATTGCAATTGTATCCATACTTGCATCTCTTGCTTCTTTTAAATTCATTCCGCGCATCAGAAGCGGCATAACGATATTCTGAAGCACATTGTAAGTCGGGATCAGATGATATTTCTGGAAAATAAACCCAATCTTCTGGTTACGGATATTAGTCAGCTCTTTTTCTTTTGCCTTTTCAATCTCCACACCGTCAAGATTGTATGTCCCCTCGTCTAAGACATCCATGCAGCCAATAATGTTCATCAGGGTACTTTTTCCGGAACCGGATGGTCCTAAGATTGCAAGATATTCTCCCTGTTCGACGGTCAGTGAGATGTCTTTTAATACATGCAGGGAACCGGATCCCATCTTGTAGGATTTGTTGACATTTTTCATTGTGATGATCTCGGCTGTATGTTCTGCTGTGGCAGCTTTTTCAGTGTCTGCCGGTATATTTTCATTTGAAAATGGTTTTAGGATTTGTGCTGCGTCCATTTGTGCTCCTTTCTGTGTGTGTGGATCGTATGACTCGTATGGCTCGCATGGCTGATTGTAAAACTCAGTTTTACAATCAGCCATGCTACCGTTATGTTACTGTAACATCCAGATTTCTTCGATCACTTCGTTGCCGTCAGTGTCTGTTTCTACCAATATTTTCAGAAGATCACCTGCAGCAAGACGTGAGAAGGTGGTCGTAGTGTCAGATGTTGTATGTACGGTTACTCCGACAGGGATCATGGTTGTGACTGTCTCGCCTGTCATATCGGACATGCCGCCCGGTGCGCCCTGCGGCATCTCAGTGCTGTCCATATTGGGCGGTGTCTGACCTCCACCGGACGATACATCCATCCCCGGCGGTGTTCCCATATCAGATGCCTCAGCCTTCTCCTTCGCCCGTTCTTCCGCCGCCTTCGCCACCGACTCATCCACTTCCGTGTAAGTGACCTCATTCCCCTCAATCGACGAAACATACGCATAGACATATTTCTGATTATCCCTAAGCGCACTTTCCGTCTCAACTCCACCCATCTTCCACATTACACATGCAGCAATGAGTACAATCACTAATAAAATTACAACCACAATCGTTACTTTCTTCTTCATCAACCGCCTTAAACCTTTCCTTCCAAAAGCCTTTCGAAACCCCTGCAAAACTCTCTATAACGTAAATTCATTGTGACAGACCAACGACTGAAAAAGAAGGTGCTGGGGAGCCGTCGGTACTTAGCGCATGTATTTTATGCGCTTAGTATCCGCTACGAACGACATGCAGCGCAAGCGTGCCTTCGTTTCAGTTGTTGGTCTGTCACAATGCTCACAGCCTAAACCAGAGTTTTGCAAGCCTTTTCAAAACTTTTACTCTGCTCCCAGCGCCTCCACCGGCACCAGTTTCGACGCCTTATACGCCGGATAAAATCCAAACAATGTTCCTGTAATGAGAGCAAACAACAGAGCAATTAAAAACGCTGCCGGTGTCAGTTCGACACGCACGCCAAGATACTGCGCCACCGGAGTGACAAGCAGGCTTGTCACAATGCCAAGCACACCACCGATCAGGCTGATTGCAGCCGCCTCCGCTAAAAACTCAAACAAAATATTACTCTGGGAACAGCCGATCGCTTTTAAGATACCGATCTCATTGGTGCGCTCTTTGACCGAGACAAACAGTACGTTCATAATACCGATACCACCGACCACAAATACAATAGCCGCCATGGCGATCAGAAGCATCGTCAATATCTCATTGGATGCCGATGCGGCTTCCATCTTGCTTCCCGCATCCTCAAAGGTAAATTCTGCATTTGGATAGGAAGTCGCAAGCACTTCCGTGATCTCCTCCGTGACACCGGACACATTGTTTACGTCCTCAGCGATCACGGTGATGGTCGGGCTTACATTTGTTCCCACTAAATATTTGACTCCGGTCGCATATGGAATGAAAATGGAATCATCCGGACTGATGCCGGATGCCACCGTACCCATCGAGGAAAGCACCCCGTTTACTACATAAGAGCGGTCATCAATATAGATCACACTGCCATATGCATCGATCGCACTTCCAAAAATCTCTTCTGCGACGGAAGCCCCGAGCACGCAGACTTTTTCTTTATTTTCATCATCGGATTCCGTGATAAAATCTCCGACTGCAAGGCTTAAATTACTGATGGCTGCATAGTTGTCCTTGACTCCTGCGATCGAGTAGGTCTGTGCCTCGTCGAGATCACCGCCATCCACAGAAGATCTTGTCGTATAGGAGATTGTTGCCGCCGAGATCCCGGAGACAAAGGTTTCAATATCGTCCACATCATCCTCATCTAACGTGATGTTTTCCTGGTTCATGCGGTCTTCCATATCACTGCCGCCGCCAAAGAATCCTCCCATGTCACCCGGCATGCCGCCTCCGTCACCACCGGACGGCCCGCCACCGGAAGATCCGCCTCCACCCGGAAATCCACCGGAATCACCGCCGTCATAAGAAATATCGATTGCACCTGCATTTAAGTTTTTAAACTGATCTGCCACATCCTCCTGACCGCCTTTTCCTATGGCGATCACCATCACGATCGTTGCCGCGCCGACAATGATACCGATCGACGTCATGATTGTTTTAAATTTATTCTGGGTAATATTGATCCAGACAAGTCTTAATAATTCCGATGGTTTCATTCGCCCGTCACCTGACTTTCTATCAGAACCGTCTCTCCCTCGGAAAGTCCCTCTGTGATCTCCACATTGACACCATCGGAAAATCCGGTCGTTACTTCTTTTTTCTCAATGGTTCCGTCACTGTCTTTGACTTTCACATAAGATGCCGTTCCCTCGTTGATGATCGCTTTATTGGAAACATAGACAACGTCTGCTACCTGTTTTTCAATAAATGTCACATTTCCGGTCATATCCGTATAAATACCGTCCACATCACCATTTATTTTTACGGTCACATTATAAGAAACCGTAGAAGAACCGCTCGATACGGAAGTATCAATGCTTTCGACCTCACCGGAAAACGTCTGGTCCTCGTAAGCATTCAGTTCGATCATGACCTTATCCCCGATCGCAATCTCAGAGATATCCTCTTCGGAAACAGATACCGTCATCGTCACTGCATCTGTGTCTGCAAATGTCACAATGCTCGCACTTGTAGACAGATCATCTCCTGCCTCATATCCGACCGACATAATCGTGCCGTCGTAAGCTGAATAAATCGTTCCATCTCCGACAAATGCTTCAAATTCAGATAAAGCCTCTTTGGCATCTGTCAATGTGTCCTGCGCCGTATCCACTGATACATCTACTCCTGTCACATCCGCAGAATACTGACTGTCTGCATTTTCGTAGGATAACATTGCCTCTTTGTATTTTTTCTCTGCCTCCACGGATTTTGTGGTGTATGCACTTTTTGCCGCTTTTAATTTGTTATACAATTTGTCATAATTTTCCTGTTCATCTGCAAGTGACTCACTTAAATCCATTCCACTATCAATCATTTCCTGATAGTAGGTGAGAAGTGCCTGTGATTCATCCACTGCCTCCTGGGCCACGTCCACCGCATCCTGCAGTTCACTGATGGTTGCCTCATATTCTTCCTGTGCCACGCTTCCCTCCGCCACACTTAAATTATAGGAATAGCTCGCACTTACCTTTTCTTTTGCCGAACTGAGTGCTGCAGAGTTATAATCTGCCGAAGCTTCCGTCACAGCTTCCTTTAATTTTTTCCGATATTTTTCAACGCTCTCATCTGTCAGTTTCAACAACGCATCGCCTGCTTTTACCTGCTGTCCGACCGAAACATACACTTCCTCTACCTCCAGTACCACCGATGAATTATTGGTGGATGTTCCTGTTGTCTGGTTTCCACTTGTCTGACTGCTGCCAGAATTTGAAGACGTACTGATATCTTCATCCATATCCTGTGAAATGCTTCCGATCGTCACGCTTCCACTCTCCGTAATTCCAACGGTAATCGTTCCGTATTCTGCTGTCGTCTCTTTATAGACCGTCTCTGATTCCCCACTGTCCGAAGTCTGATGTGCATATACACTGATTCCGCCGATCAAAAGAAATGCTGCTGCACCCCATGAAAGAACTACTGTCACTTTTTTCTTTTTCATTCTGTTTTTTCCTCCTGCTCTCCCTGGAATGTAACGGTTGCGGAAGAACCAGAACCAAGTCTTCCATCCGAATTATTAATTGAAATGATCACTGCATAGGTAACATTCGAAACACTGCCCCCGGTCGTTGCCGAAGATGCGATCGATGAAACGGTTCCTGTCACTGCTCCATCCCGGTTTCCTGCTATCATGACAGATACCTCATCACCGACACCAATCTGTGCAATATTCTCCTGTGGCACTTCCACCGAGATCATGATCGTCTGTGTATCGCAATACAATGCAAACGCAGTATCTGTTTTTAATATATCTTCTGCCTCATAAGGCACTGACGCGATCGTTCCATCTTCATCCGCCGTAACGACACCATTCTCTAATGCAAGGAGTGCTGTCTGTTCCTCTTTTAATGTATCAAGCGTATCCTGTGCGGACTCCACTGCACTCTCTAGTTCTGAAACGGTTGACTGATAAGTACTTCCTGCATATTTTCCTTCCACAACTGCTGTGTCATACTCATTTTGCAGTTCTGCCTTCTGTGTTGTTGCATCACGCTCTGCCTGTTCATAGTCAGATTTCAAATCATCCAGACTATCCGTCAGCTCTGTAATTTTGGTATTGGTCTCCTCCACGTTTTTATTGTAAGTCTCAACTGCTGAGTCAAATTCTTTCTGTGCCTGTTCAAGTGCACTCTGCGCTGCATCTGCAGACTGCTGTGCCTGAGTCAGTGTATCAGACTGCTGCTCTCTTGTCGTATAATCATCCATTGCCTGCTGTACAATGGAAAGCAGTGTATCCGAATCTGCTCCTGCCTCGATCTGTGTCTTGATATAGGTTAAATCCGTCGACACAGCCTGACTTGCACCATTATCCGAATTCTGCGCCTGGGTCAGAGTATCCTGTGCCTGGGTCAGGGCAGTTGTCGCCGCATCGACTGCCGCCTTTTTTTCATCGATTCCACATTCTACATAATAATCATTGTTATCGATCTTCGTCTGATATTCCGAAATCTGCTTTACTGCTTCATCATATGCTTCCTTTTTTTCTTCCACAGCGGCATCTAACGCATCTACCTGTGCCTGATAGCTGTCCGCCGCTGTCTGCGCTGTCAGATCGGCATCCTGCCTGGTACTCTCTGCAGAAAGTTTTCCACTTGCTAAATTTGCCTCGGCTGTTTTTAATGCATTCTCGGCATCTCCGATGGCATCTTCGTAATATGCTTTTGCCGCTTCCATACTCTCATCTGTCAGTTTAAACAGGGCATCCCCTTTGCTCACGGTATCACCGGATGAAACATAAACCTCTTCCACAGTCATTGTGACTGCATTTACCGTAAATTCCGGCATCTGGCTGACCGTGCCGATCTGCGTGGTACCCTCTTCCGAAAAAGAACCATCCGCACTCTCCTGCTGGTCTGTATCCTGATTTTTTACACTATTTTCTGTACTATCACTATCCGTTTGTGCCCCGGATACTGCTGCCTGATATCCGATTCCACCGGTCATCACACAGACTGCTGCAATGCTGGCGATCACACTTGCCATTCTTTTTCCTGGTTTTCTCATTGTCTTCCTCACTTTCCATTACTCATGCGCTCCGTTTTTGACAGTACAAAGATAACATTGCAACTTAAAGGATAGCTGATTGTAATGTGATGGTTATGTGAAGAAAGCGTTAATTATCTGTGTCATATAAAAACACCGGAATGGCACTCAGGTTATGTGCCACTCCGGCGTTTTTCGTTTTTCACGGTATTCTTTTTTGTAATTTCCAGTTGTCACACACTCACACTGTCCCGTGCACAAGGTCAGTATGTCTCCTCACTGATCGTCTTCACATCCACCCGGATCAGTGCGTCTCCCCGCTGATCGTTTTCACATCTTCCTCATTCTCAACGATCGCCCGGACACTGCACTCTAATGCCTTCGCTATCATCTCCACCGGCATGCCCGGTGTTCCCTCCGGCAGGTCAAGCGTCTGCTCCGGTAAGTACGGCACATGGACAAATCCGCCTCTCATATGCGGATATTCTTTATCGATCATGTAGAGAACACGATACATAATATCGTTACAGACGAAAGTTCCGGCTGTATAGGAAACGCGTGCCGGGATCTTTGCTTCTTTGATATACTGTACCATGCACTTGACCGGAAGCGATGAAAAATATGCATTCTCTCCGTCTTCTTTGATCGTTGCATCAATCGGCTGCTTTCCATCGTTGTCCGGGATACGCGCTTCCATCAGATTGATTGCAACTTTCTCCACTGTGATCCCGGATCTTCCACCAGCCTGTCCCACACAAAGTATCGCATCCGGGTGATGTTTCTCCACAGCAGTCCTTACCACTTCCTCATCTTTTCCAAACACGGTCGGGATCTCTATTTTGATTACTTCCGCTCCTGCTATCACATCCGGAAGGCGTTTTACCGCCTCGTAGGCAGGATTGATCACTGCTCCGCCAAACGGCTCAAAACCTGTCACTAATATTTTCATTCGCCTGCTCCTTTATCTCCGGTTATTTATTCAAAAAACGATCCCACTCTTCCGTATCCCCGGAACCGCTGACACGAAGTAAAAAGGTATGATCCTCCGTATCGATAGAAAGGACATAACTTCCGTTTTCCTGCTCGATCGAATACACTTCACAGCCCTCTAACTCTTTGAATTTGTCTGCATATGCCTCCGGTGCGATCGTGATATCCTCATTTTTCTGTTTTAAATTGCCGTTCGCATCATAGACTTTATAACCTTCCTCCACCAGTGCCTCAATTTCCGGCTCACTGATCTTTAATACCAGCTCATTTGCACGCATCTCCCGGATGTCGCGGTTGCAGGAATTCTCCGGCAGAATCGTCACATTATCAAATACGATTTCAAACATCCCGTTTACCGCGCAGATCTGCGCAATGTATGCCTCCTTAAAACAAAAATGATCCAGTTCATTTATTGTATGATATTTCATGGTAATCCTCCATTCCCACGCTGTTTTCACAGTATTTTCCTGGTCATTATACCATTTTTCATTTCATTTTGACAATTCGAAAAAAATACCGTACAATTCTTTCGATGAAAGATATTTATCATCATTATTTTATGGAGAACAACCTATGAAAAAAATTGCTTTTTTTGATATTGATGGAACCTTAACCTCTGAAATTGACGGTTTCCTGCCGGAGAGTGCCATAAATGCCATAAGGCGTGCACGCACCTTTGGCCATCTGATGTTTATCAATACCGGCCGCTGCTTCCAGAACGTGGAACCTCGTTTCAGAAGGATTGGTTTTGATGGATATGTCTGCGGATGCGGGACAAATATTTTCTGTTCCGGCACGGAAGCACTGCACGTTGCGCAGACACACAGCATTACCATGCAGCTGTTAGAGGCAGCTCGCAAAACCAACGTGGACATTCTTTTTGAATCCAGAAAAGAAGTTGCCTTTGATAAAAGCAGACCACTGACACACCCGGATGCCATACGCCAGTATGAAGCGTTTTTAAGCCGTGACTATAATATGCCGGAAAATCTGGAAAATCCAAATTTCTTCTGCGATAAGTTTGTGGTCTGGTATCAGACTCCCGACCAGTTAGAAGAATTCCGGAAAGTAAGCGATCCTTATTTTACCTGCATCGACCGCGGTGGCACTTTCCGCGAATTTGTTCCAATCGGTTACAACAAAGCGACCGGTATCCAGTATGTACTCGACTATTACCATTTAGATCTTGACGCCGCTTATGCGATCGGCGACAGCAACAACGATCTGCCGATGCTCTCTTATGTACCAAACAGCGTCGCCATGGGAAATGCTTCCCCGGCTTCCCTGTTTGATCAGGTGTCATTTGTAACCAAACGCGCAAGTGAAGACGGCATCGCTTACGCGTTAGAGCAGCTTGGATTTTTCGAATCCTAAAAATACAACTGCTGCTCTTCTTAAAAATCAGCAATCATCTTTTATTTTACGCAATATTTTGTTTGAGACAGTTCTTAATGTCATCCTCTGCATTACTGATCTGTCTCAAATGAAACGTATCGATCAGATACTGCAATACATTCGGACTTAAAAATGCAGGCAGTGTCGGTCCAAGATAGATATTGTGGACACCGAGACTTAAAAGTGCTAAAAGATCTGCAACCGCTTTCTGTTCATACCAGGAAACGATCATGGAAAGCGGAAGCCCATTGACATCAGTCTCAAATACATCTGCAAGTGCCGTCGCGATCTTGACCGCCGAATACACATCATTGCACTGTCCGATATCTAAAAGTCTTGGCAGCCCTGCCACCTCTCCAAAGTCTAACTTGTTAAACCGGTATTTTCCGCAGGCGAGTGTTAAAATCACGCAGTCCTTCGGCACCATCCGGGCAAATTCCGTGTAATAATTTCTACCCGGTCTGGCACCATCACAGCCCCCGATCAGGAAAAAGTGCCGGATCTGTCCGTCTTTTACCGCCTCCACGATCTTATCTGCCACGCTTAAGGTTGCAGCATGTCCAAAACCGACTAAAATCTCTTTTTTCTCCTGATCCTCTTTAAACCCGCCAAGTTCTAATGCCTGTTTTATGATCTCACTGAAATCTTTTTCCCCTTTTTCATTTTTTCCTATGTGTTTCACACCTTCCCAGCCAACCACATTCGTGCTGTAAATGCGGTCTTTGTAACTTTCCCTCGGACGCATCAGACAGTTTGTCGTCATCAGGATACAGCCCGGAATGTTATCAAACTGCTTCTGCTGGTCCTGCCATGCACCGCCATAATTCCCGATTAGATGCGGATATTTTTTTAACCCCTCATAACCATGGCACGGCAGCATTTCACCATGAGTGTAAATGTTGATGCCCGTATCCTTTGTCTGTTCTAACAGCATCTCAAGGTCTTTTAAATCGTGCCCTGAAACAATAATAAACGGCCCCTTTTTGATCGTTACATCTACCTTGTGCGGATACGGATCACCATAGATTGCCGTGTTTGCCTCATCTAGTTTTTTCATAACCGCAAGTGCCATCTCTCCCGTACGCATCGTCATGCGGATCAGTTCCTCTACCGTTAAGCTGTCATCCGTGGTCGCCTCAAGCCCCAGCACATAAAAGTCATCCACTTCATCGCTATAATAGCCCAGTTCCCTTGCCTGATGCCCATATGCGCTGATGCCTTTTAATCCATAAATGATCGTCTGACGCAGGGAACGGATATCCGGATCTAACGTATTATCATACATGATCCCCGCAAGCGGTGCATCGCGCAGCATATCGCTCTTGCTCTCCGGCAGATCATAGGTGGCATGTGCCGTCGGATTGCTGCTCCTTCCCGCCATCTCCCTGACCTGCTCTTTGATCCGCTGTGATTCCCGAAGCAGCCCTAAGTGTGCATCCACATCAAAATTCACATTCGTTAATGTTGTAAACAGCACATTTTCAATAAAACTGACCACCGTTTTATCCATATGTGCACCGTTTTCCATCAATACTTTTCCATAACAGCTAATCCCCTTTACCTGAAAAATCAAAAGATCCTGCAGATTGGCAATCTCCGGTGTCTTTCCGCAGACACCAAGCTTTGTGCATCCCTTGCCGTTTGCCGTCTGCTCACATTGATAGCAGAACATCTCATAGTTCAGATCCATGTTATTTCCCATCATTATCTCCAATCTTATAAAATCGTTTTTATGCTTCAAAAAAATTCCATATCCGCAATGTCTTTTACAATCTGCGCCATCTGTTCCTTTGTCTGTGCGCCTCTCGCCGCATCGATGACCTGTCTCTTTTCATCCTCCGTCATCATGGAAAACTGTCCTAATGCTTTCTCATTCATCGCTAACCCAAACCCAAGACCTACCGGTAATCCATCTTCTTTGATCATAAATCCTCCCTGTTTTCGTTTTTCACTTTGTTTCCAATAAAGATGATGTTGGGGTCAAATAGTGCATACAAGATTTTTGATTGACAAATTGCACAA
>ERZ1026854.1977-NODE-1977-length-12193-cov-6.397182_pt1 | contig 12193 bp, 12 predicted proteins | sample MGYA00380157_ERZ1026854 | MGnify/ENA primary metagenome ERZ1026854 (study PRJEB33269, sample SAMEA4719793) | human gut metagenome | biome: human-associated habitat; feature: organic feature; material: feces | place: Cameroon | collected 2013-10 ...
ATTTTGTAGTCCGTTAGTTGTTGCAAATATATTTACGCAGATAATTACAATTTTAATGAATTGGTGCCTTTTACGTTTTTCTGGTACAACTGAACAAGCTATGTTTGGTGCAGCATGGCAATTAAATACATTAGTTACATATGTTTTTTCACCTTATGCAGAATTATCAAAAAGGGAGTACGCAATTATTTCATATGACAAAAAAAAGGTAAGTGATTTTTACGAGAATTCTATAAAAAGAATGTTTTGGCTTACTTCGTATTTTTCTTGTTTTATTGGTTTTTGTAGTGAATGGATATTAAGAATTATTTATGGAAATCAATATATTGGTGCTAGTTATGTTACTCTTTTAATAATGTTTTATACAATTTATCAAGCTGGGGGACAGATGTGTGGCTCTTTTATGCTTGCAACAGAAAAAACTAAAATGAGTGCATTCCTCTCAATCATAGGACAAATAATTACAGCAATACTTGTTTTCTTTTTTCAAATTCCAAATATATTATGGCCAAAAGGATTAGGATCTATAGGTATTGCCTTAGTATATCTGATTAGTAATATAATTAGTGTGTTACTGAGTATCTGGTTTAGTTCAAAAAATTTAGGAATGAAGACGAAAAAGGTTTTGCTTAGTCAGTTTCCGCCGATTATGATATGTTCATTGCTGGCATTTATATTTAATCTGCTTATGAACATATTAATTAAAGATAATACTTTGATAGATATGTTTGTGAAATTACTTTTGGCAGGTGGATTTTATACGATTGTGATAGGGGAAGTTATATGGAAAAAACCATCATTTATTGCAATGGATAGAAGACAACTTATGCATTTATTGAGAATAGAAAATATAAATAATAAAGTTAAAAGATAGTATTATTACCAATATTTTAAATATATAGAAAGAATTTTGAGTATGAATATAAGAAAATTTGTTTTTTTATTTGTAACACCTGCATTAGATAATGATGAGAATAAGTACTCTTTAAAAAAAATAATAGATAAAGGATATGAAGTAGAGATATGGGACTTGACGCCTGCAGTAATGCCTGAAACCGAAAAAGCAATTACAGCAAAGCGCTTTGCCTCAAAATTAATATATTCTATACGTTGCGATAATATTAGACAAATAGAAGAAAACATACAAGCTAATCGTGAATTTGCTTTTTTTTTCCCGATGTTTGATTTGTATTTCGAAGTAAGAAGATTATATGAACTGTTTACAAAATATAATGTTAGATATGGTTATGTAAACAATATGGTATGCGATTTTGACTCTATTGTAAACAATGTAAAAATTAGAGCTCATAAGAGACTACGAATGCAATATGTTAAAGCAGTTTTTTTTAATCGAGTATGGAAAAAATTTATGCATTATAAGCCGGCAGAATTTATTGGATTTGGAACAGGTGGAAACGAACTCTCATTTATGAATCGCGATGTATGTTCAAATAGTACAGGAAAATTATATTTACATACATTTGATTATGAGCGCTTTATGGATGTTATTCCATATGAACATGAACATGAGTATTGTGTGTTTTTAGATCAATATATTCCATTTCATCCAGATAATATAGTTGATGCAGGATTAAAAATAGATGCACAAAAGTATTATAATGAATTAAATGAGATTTTAGATAGTGTAAAAAGTGTTCTTAAAATGGATATTATTATAGCTGCTCACCCTAGATCCGATTATAGTGATAAGCTGGAATATGTAAAAGATTATCAAGTTGAATATGGAAGAACATCGGAATTAATAAAGGGAGCAAGTTTTGTGGTAGCACATTTTTCCACAGCTATTGGTATGGTACCCTTGGCTAAAGTCCCATTGGCAATTATAGATATCGATTCTATTTCTAAAGTGAAAAAATTTGATGTATTATGTAAACTTTATGCAGAAAAATTAGGTGTGTCATTAATTCATACATCCCAAGACGTTAAAAAAAATATTTTGGATTATGATTTACGAAAATATAATAAATTTGAAAGTGAGTATATGACATGTAATTTGTACGAAACTGAGAGCTTGTGGAGTAAAGTAGTGGAGTATTTGGAGAGAGGAGAAAGATGATATTAAATATCATATGTATATAATTATGGATAAATTAATTATTATAGGTGCTGGGGGATATGCAAAATCTGTATTAGATTCAGTTGATGCATTTAATTATGAAATAATAGGATTTATAGATGAATTTTCGCAAGAGAAAGAGCATTTAGGTTATCCGATTTTGGCTCAAAATTTAGATGATATTTATGATTGTCAAAATTATGTTTATTTTATTGCTATTGGAAATAATAAAAAACGTAAGGTATGGTTTGATAAATTAAGCAAGAAAAAGCTTCGTATTATAAATATTGTTGATAAAACGGCAATTGTATCTTCTAAAGCTAATATAGGTACGGGATGCTTTATAGGAAAATTAGCAATTGTTAATAGCAAAGCAACCGTGGAAGATGATTGTATTATCAATACAAGAGCATTGGTTGAGCATGGATGTAAAGTTTGTAAACATGCAAATTTATCTACTAATTCTGTAATTAATGGGGATGTACTGATTGGAGAGGGGAGTTTTATAGGAAGCTGTTCGGTTACAATTGGACAATTAGAAATTGGAGAATGGTCTACAATTGGTGCTGGTGCGGTTGTTATTCATGATGTAGGAAATAATGTTACAGTGGCGGGGGTCCCTGCCGCTGTAATTAAGGAAGGGGCAATGTTAGGATGAGTCATGTTTTTATTGTTGCAGAGATTGGGTGTAATCATAATGGGAGTAAAAAACTTGCATATCAGATGATTGATAAGGCAAAAGAATGTGGCGTAGATGCAGTTAAATTTCAGACATTTAGAGCAAAAGATTTAATTTCGCGATATGCTCCTAAAGCTGAATATCAAAAGAAAACCACGGGCAATGAAGAATCACAGTTAGAGATGACTGAAAAGCTAGAACTTTCATATAAAGATTTAGTAGATTTAAAAGAGTATGCTGAAAATGTTGGACTTGTTGTTTTTTCGACTCCATTTGACATGAAATCGATTGATTTTTTGGAAAGTATAGGACAAAATTTGTGGAAGATTCCGTCTGGTGAAATTACTAATCTTCCATATCTTGAGAGGATAGGGGCAATTAAACAAAAAGATAAAAAAGTTATTTTGTCAACGGGAATGGCAACAATTGATGAAATAAAAGATGCTATTAATATTTTAATAAATGCTGGAACCTTAGAAAATGATATAATTTTGTTACACTGCAACACTGAATATCCGACTCCTGATAAGGATGTTAATATATTAGCTATTAATGATTTGAAAAAAATTTTTCCGAAGATCCCAATTGGATTTTCGGATCATTCAGTAGGATATCTTGCTGCTGTAGGGGCTTCGATTTTAGGGATTACTTTAATTGAGAAACATTTTACTTTAGACAAGAATTTGATTGGCCCGGATCATAAAGCATCGGCAAATCCAGAAGAATTAAAGGCGTTGGTAGAGAATGTACGTAGAATGGAATTAATGGCTGGAAATGGGGAAAAAATAGTAACAGAATCAGAAAAAAAGAATAGAATTGTTGCAAGAAAATCAATAATAGCATTAAAACCTATAAAAAAGGGAGAAGTATTTTCTAAAGAAAATGTAACATGTAAAAGACCAGGGAACGGAATAAGTCCAATGAATTGGTATGATATTTTAGGAAAAGTGGCAGAAAGAGATTTTGAGGAAGATGAATTGATAAGTGTTTCAGGAATTGAAATGCAAAATAATTAAAGAATGGGAGAATAGAGTAAACGATATGAAGAAGATTGCTATTATTCCAGCAAGATCAGGATCTAAAGGATTAAAGGATAAAAATATCATAGATTTGTGTGGAAAGCCTCTTATTTTTTATACAATTGATGCTGCTATGAAAAGTGGTCTATTTGACCGAATTATTGTATCTACAGATTCTGAATATTATGGTGAAATTGCAAAAAAATATGGTGCAGAGGTTATGTATAGAGATGAGAGCCTCTCAAATGATAATGCAACAACTTATATGGTTATTGAAAATGTTTTAAGACATATTAATGAGAAAATTGATTATTTTGTATTGTTGCAACCCACATCACCCTTAAGAAATGAAAAACACATTAAAGAAGCAGTTACATTATTTGAAAAAAATATGAATAGTTACGATTTTCTGGTATCTGTAAAGGAGGCTGAACATAGTGCTATTTTAGTGAAAACAATAGCCGAAGATTGTAGTTTAAGATATTTTGATAGTGATTTTGCGAATTATAAGAGGCAATCATATAAAGAATATACTCCTAATGGAGCTATTTTTATTGGTAAAATAGAACCATATCTTAGGCAGAAACATTTTTTTGGGGAAAAAGGGTTGGCATACTTTATGGATGAATTTGATTCTGTAGATATAGATAATGAATTTGATTATGAAATTGCATATATGTGTATGAAGAAAAGAAGGAAGAGTGTAAAATGAAGAGGCTTGCATTTGTAACTGGCTCAAGGGCAGATTATGGAATTATGAGAAGGTATCTTGAGTTGTTAAATAATAATGAAAAGATTGACTTGAAAATAATAGTAACAGGTGCGTTACTTAGCGAGACATATGGTCATCAAGTGGATCTTATATATCAGGATGGATATGAAATTGATAAAGAAGTGCAGATACATCTTGATACATCTTCAAATGAAACTATTTTACATGCTATGGCACAAGCATTGGATGAATTTGCAACATATTTTGAAAAAAATAAATACGATTTACTTATTATTTTGGGAGATCGTTATGAAATGTTATCCGTGGCGATATCAGCGGCAATGCAAAGAATTCCCATATTACATGTACATGGTGGGGAAGCAACATATGGAAACTATGACGAGTTTATTCGTCATTCAATAACAAAAATGTCATTGTATCATTTTACTGCAACTGAAGAATATAGAAAAAGAGTTATTCAATTAGGGGAAAATCCAGAGAGGGTATTTTATTTGGGCGCATTGGGGGCCGAAAATTGTCTTTATATTGATGAAAAAAATGTTCCAGAGAATATAAAGGCTCTCTCTGAAAAAAAATATTTTGTTGTACTTTATCATCCAGAGACATTAACAAATATAAATATTTATGATCAGATTAAGGAACTAATTAGGGCAATTGATAATTTTAGTGAATATCAATTTGTCTTCATCGGAACAAATGCAGATACATTTTCAGATAAAATAAGAAGAACTGTGAATGAATATGTTAGCACACATAATAATGCTATTTATTATGAAAATCTGCATACAGATGCATATCATTATTTGGTAAGAAATTCTATAAGTTTGATTGGTAATTCCTCGTCTGGTATTATTGAGGCACCGAGTTTAGGGGTGTATACAATAAATGTTGGTGATCGTCAAGCCGGACGAGTAAGAGGAAATAGTGTAATAGACATAAGGTGCCAAGAAGGGGAGATTGTAAATGCTATAAGAAAAATTTTAGAGAAGCAAGTAGATTTAGACATTTATAATCCGTATTTCAAAAATAATTCCGCGGAACTATATTATAATACAACATTAAAAATTTTAGATAGAATTGATAGTGATATTGCAAAACCTAAGGAGTTTTTTAATTTGGATTGGTAAATTAAGAAAACTTGATGTGATATTGTTGCAATAAGAATAATCAGTTCATAATTTCCATTTGTAATAAAAATGGAGTTAGATTGGAAGTCTTTAGCATACATAATAAAATAGAAAGGAATGTGTGATAATTTATTATTGGATTACCATGCAAGTGAAAAAGTGTCGATATTTGTAAGAAAAACTTTAATGATAACAGGAGGAACCGGTTCTTTTGGAAATGCAGTATTGAATCGTTTCCTTCAGACAGATATTGGAGAGATTAGAATTTTTTCGCGCGACGAAAAGAAGCAAGATGATATGCGTCACGAGTTTCAGGCAAAGATGCCGGAGGTGGCGGACAAGATTAAGTTTTACATAGGAGATGTAAGAGATTTGTCTTCAGTAAGAGGTGCTATGCAAGGCGTAGATTATGTCTTTCATGCTGCTGCTTTGAAGCAGGTTCCTTCATGTGAGTTCTTTCCTATGGAGGCGGTTCGCACGAATGTAATTGGAACGGATAATGTATTGACAGCGGCCATTGAAGCGGGTGTAGAATCTGTAATTTGCTTGTCGACGGACAAGGCTGCCTATCCGATTAATGCAATGGGAATTACGAAAGCAATCGAGGAGAAAGTGGCAGTTGCCAAATCTCGTATGTCAGGAAAGACCAAAATCTGTTGTACAAGATATGGTAATGTTATGTGTTCCAGAGGATCGGTAATTCCTCTTTGGATTGATCAGATTAAGGCTGGTAATCCAATCACGGTAACGGAACCATCGATGACGCGTTTTATCATGAGCCTGGAAGAAGCGGTGGATCTTGTTTTGTTTGCCTTTGAAAAGGGAGAGAATGGAGATCTTCTTATTATGAAAGCACCTGCATGTACGATTCAGACACAGGCAGAGGCGGTATGTGAACTTTTCGGTGGCAAGAAGGAAGAGATCAAGGTGATTGGTATCCGCCATGGTGAGAAGATGTATGAAACATTGCTTACCAATGAGGAATGTGCGAAAGCAATTGACTTGGGTAATTTCTATCGTGTGCCGGCAGATAATCGTGGATTAAACTATGATAAGTATTTCAAAGAGGGCGATGAGAAGAGAAATACATTGAAAGAGTTTAATAGTAACAATACAAGAAGATTGAATCTTGAGGAAACGAAAGAAACGATTGCAAAGCTCGCATACATACAGGAGAGATTGGCTGAGGATTAATAATGAGTAAATATAGTGATGTAAAATGGAAAGAAAATGGCAAACTGAAACTTATGATTATTGTCGGAACACGCCCAGAGATTATACGTCTTGCGGCGGTAATCAATAAGACCAGAAAATACTTTGATGTATTATTGGTGCATACGGGACAGAATTACGACTATAATTTGAATGGCGTATTTTTCAAGGATCTGAAACTTGCAGATCCGGAGATTTATCTGAATGCGGTTGGACAAGATCTCGGTGAGACGATGGGAAATATTATATCTGAGTCTTATAAGGTCATGGCAGAGTTGCAACCGGATGCGGTCCTGGTTCTGGGAGATACAAATTCCTGTCTTTCTGTGATAGGGGCGAAACGATTACATATTCCGATTTTTCATATGGAAGCGGGAAATCGCTGTAAGGATGAGTGTCTTCCGGAAGAAACAAATCGAAGAATTGTGGATATTATTTCGGATGTTAACATGGCTTATTCCGAACATGCAAGACGTTATCTGGCAGACACAGGGCTTCCAAAAGAACGCACTTATGTGACGGGATCGCCTATGGCGGAAGTGTTGCATAATAATTTCGAAGAAATTGAAGCATCAGATATTCATGCAAAGCTTGGTCTGGAAAAAGGAAAGTATATTCTGTTATCTGCACACAGAGAAGAGAATATTGACACGGAGAAAAACTTTACATCATTGTTTAATGCAATCAATAAGATGGCCGATAAGTATGACATGCCAATTCTTTATTCGTGTCATCCACGCTCGCGTAAAAGAATTGAAGCTACAGGATTTCAGTTGGATCCAAGGGTGATTCAGCATGAACCGTTAGGTTTTCATGATTATAATTGTTTGCAGATGAATGCTTTCTGCGTGGTTTCGGATTCCGGAACTTTGCCGGAGGAATCATCCTTTTTTACATCAGTGGGACATCCTTTCCCAGCGGTGTGTATTCGCACTTCGACTGAGAGACCGGAGGCTTTGGACAAAGGTGATTTCATTTTGTCCGGAATTGATGAAAGAGGCTTATTACAGGCGGTAGATGTTGCGGTTGAAATGAATGCAAATCGGGATTTGGGAATTCCGGTTCCGGATTATGTGGATGAAAATGTATCAGATAAAGTGGTAAAGATCATTCAAAGTTATACGGGTGTTATTAACAAAATGGTATGGCGTAAGGATGTATAAACGATTTAGATAGCATTTTGAGACAGACGTGGAGGCAATTGATGAACATTTTGGTTACAGGTGCAAGAGGTATGGTAGGAACTGCCCTTGTAAATAACTTGAAAAATATTAGAGATCATAAAAATCAGACAAGACCTGCGATTCATATTGATGAAATTTACGAATACGATATAGACTCTACGAAAGAGGAATTGGAGAATTACTGTAAACATGCAGACTTTGTTTTTCATTTGGCCGGAGTGAATCGACCGGAAAATCCAGATGATTTTATGAAGGGAAACTTTGGTTTTACGTCGGAGTTGCTAAATTGCTTAAAGAAGTACCAAAATAAGGCAACAATTATGCTTTCGTCTTCTATACAGGCAACATTGGCGGGAAGATTTGGTGATTCCGAATATGGAAGAAGCAAACTTGCCGGCGAACAACTGCTTTTTGATTATGGAAAAGAAAATGGTGTCAGGATTGCAGTCTATCGTTTCCCGAATCTAATGGGGCATAGCCGACCAAAGTATAATTCAGCTGTCTCAACTTTTTGCTGGGCAGTTGCGAATAATGAACCATATACAGTAAACGATCGTTCGACAGAGTTGGAGCTTTTGTATATTGATGATTTGGTAGAGGGGATGTTTGATCTGCTGGAAGGCAGGGAACAGCATTGTACATTCGATGGTGTGGAAACTGTTTTATGCGACCAGGGAGCGTATTGCTGTGTGCCGGTTACACACAAGGTGACATTGGGCGAAATTGTTGATTTGCTTGAACAATTTAAGATGCAGTCGGAAACATTGATGATGCCGAAGATGCCGAATGGTTCATTTGCAAAGAAGCTGTTTAGTTTATATCTTACATATCTTCCAAAAGAAAAGTTCGCATATCCTTTGAAAATGAATGTGGATGATCGCGGTTCTTTTACGGAGCTTGTGCATACGCAAGACTGCGGACAGGTTTCCATTAATATCAGTAAGCCGGGAATTACAAAGGGACAGCATTGGCATAACAGCAAATGGGAGCTTTTTATCGTTGTGGCAGGACATGGACTGATTCAGGAACGAAATATTAATACCGGAGAAATGGTGGAGTTTGAGGTAAGCGGAGAGAAGATCGAGGCGGTCTATATGATTCCGGGATGGACGCATAATATTATTAACTTGAGCGAGACGGAGAATCTGGTCACGGTGATGACTTGTAATGAGGTGTTTGATAGGGGGAGACCGGATACGTTTGGGGAAGAAGTGTGAAAGAAATCGACGGTTGCAGGAAAGGAAGTCCTTTGCTATTATTAGTTTAGAGTATTTGTAAATAAATGAACTATGGATGAAAAACCAAATGTAAAGGGTGTATGGTATGGGAAAAAAAATTATTAGTTTTGATAAAAATAATCCTCAAATAGGTATTTTTGTAAGGAAAACTACTGATGGAAAATTATCAAATGAATGGAATGTTTTATAAGTTGTAAGAAAATTTTGACTATGGGGATTGTTATGAACAAAAATTTATATAGTGGAAAACTGATAGCTTTTGATGGTCCTAATGGGGCAGGAAAGACTACAATTATACAAGAATTAAAAAAGGAGTTGGAGAAGCGGGGAATTGAAACTTATTTTACGAAAGAACCTACAGAAAACGAATTAGGGTGTTTTGTGAAGAAATATGCTGAAAAGTGTGATGGGATAAGTGTTGCATGTATGGTTGCGGCAGATCGCTATCAACATTTAAAGGATGAGATTGTTCCACAGTTAGAAAATGGAAAAATTGTTATTACAGACAGATATGTTCTTTCTTCTTTGATTCTACAGAGGATGGACGAAGTAAGTGAAGAGTTTATTTTGGCTCTCAATAATGAGATTGTTCAGCCCGATTTACAGATTGTTGTTTTTGCTGATAGTGATGTAATACAGAATAGACTTAAGGAACGAAGTTGTTTAACCAGATTTGAGAAAGGTAATAAAACGAATATAGAGTTGGAATATATGGAGCGGGGAATACAAGTATTACAAGCGCAAGGGATTGAAGTCTTTCGGCTTACTAATGATAATAACTTAAGGAATAGTGTTGCTAAAGTAACTCAAGAAATAATAAATTTGTAGGGGGGAATTATTGATGAAAAAATTTGTCCTAATTAATTCACCTTTATTTTGGGAAAGAACGGATGAAGAAGAAGAGTACTTATCTCCCTTGGGACTTGGATATATTGCAACTTATTTAAAAAAAGCGGGGTTAGAAGTAACGCTTCTGGATAGTGTGAAAGAAAGATTAGGGGTAGAGGACATTTTAAAACAAGTTTCTGAAATAAAGCCGGAGTTTGTTGGAATAAATGTTTTTACTCAGAACTATGAATTAGTACAGTATATAATTGAAAAAATGCCCATACAATGTGAATGCTTTGTAGGGGGACAGGTTGTTAAGAGCATTTACGAAGATATTTTAGAATGGCAGATTAGCAATAAGATAAATATTATTATTGGAGAGGGAGAATTTATTATCCCTGCAATTGTATTAGAAAATTGCGAAGAAAAACCAATCGAGCATTTAGATAATAAGTTCGTATATAAGGTTGATAGGAATTCACAATATTTTCCGAAAGATATATCAAAAATTTATTTGGATAGATTATTTTTGAAAAATGAGATAGTAAATAATCATTACGGTGAAAAAGAAGCGGCTATTATAACATCTAGAGGATGTGCATATGATTGTGCTTTTTGCGGAGGAGCCCGGGGATTAAATAAAGATATATCTATACGTATGAAGGATGTGGAAAGCATTAAATATGAGATTGCAGAGATATGTGATTTATATCCTGATTTACAGAGTATTCGCATCTTGGATGATTTGTTTTTACGTAATGAGACAAGCATAAGTCAAGCAGAAGATATATTTAGAAATTTTCCTCTACTACATTGGAGAGGAATGGTTCATGTACTTTCTCTTATCAATTGTCTAGATAAAGTAAAGCTTTTAAAGCATTGCAATTGCAAAGAATTATTTATCGGAATTGAGTCAGGTTCAAATACTATTCGGAAAAGAATAAATAAGTTGGGTGATGTGTCAAGTGTTATAGCTGTTATTAGAGAATTGCTTATCAATGGAATAGATGTAAAAGGATATTTCATATATGGTTTCCCTGATGAGACCAAAGAGGATATGGAAGAAACATATAAGTTGGCATGTGAATTAAGAAATATATCTGAAAAGTGCGAAGGAACTTTTCGCCCAAGTGTATTTCAATTTAGACCATATCACGGGACAAAATTGTACAATGAAATATTGGGAAAAGGTATAGATATTCCTAATTGTCATTATAATTCATCGATGTATCCATTGAAGGGAAGAAGTCAGTTTAACTTTTGCTCTGGCAATTATAGTAGGGTATCAGATGAAATATTAGAAGAATATATCTTGAAAACACAAAAGCTAATGGAGACTTAATTTATGATAGCACAAATTGAAAAATGTCAAAAATGTGGATTGTGTTGCAATCAAAAACCACTATTAGAAAGAAAACAAGAATGTCAAGTCTTTTGGGTGGGTTTATCAGCTAAGATGGTTAAAAAAGAAAATGAAACACCACTATCTCCTGATACTAATACGGGAATGTTGATACAGAAAATAGAAGAAACATTAGGAGAAATTGATACATATAAGACAAATTTAGTTAAATGTGTTCCGCTAAATGATCAACGCAAGCTAAGATATCCGAATCGTAAAGAAATAGATAGTTGTTTTTGTAATTTGCAAAAAGAGATTAAAGAACTATCACCTCAAATAGTTTTTTTACTAGGGGAGAAGGTATATTCTGCTATAGAGAAACATTTTGGTATTAAGTTTGATAAATGGGAAGAGTTTCATTATAGTTATAAAAAGTATGGGGGAGTGTACTATATACCGATTCATCATCCGTCGTATATTTATGTTTATAAAAGAAGATATATAGATCAATATATAGAAAGTGTAGAAGGTATGGTTAATATGTTGATAAACATGAAATCAATATAATATATGTACCAAATTGCGAATAGATATCAGAATAGGAAAAATATATTTAACGGGAAATTTGAGACCAATAGTGTATTAACAGTAGGGAGAAAAAATGACACTGTATCAAAAATTGTAAAATGAAATGGAAGGTCATAGAGGATTTTGGAATTATTATGGTGTGAATTTTGAGGATGTTTTTCAAGAT
>ERZ1026854.1985-NODE-1985-length-12155-cov-4.330826_pt1 | contig 12155 bp, 5 predicted proteins | sample MGYA00380157_ERZ1026854 | MGnify/ENA primary metagenome ERZ1026854 (study PRJEB33269, sample SAMEA4719793) | human gut metagenome | biome: human-associated habitat; feature: organic feature; material: feces | place: Cameroon | collected 2013-10 ...
GTTCTGTAATATTCTTGTGTCTGTTCATACTTGGGCAGGGCTTCTTTCAATGCTGCAATCTGCGCCTGTAGCTTCGGCTCCTGTTCCTGCTGCGCCTTTTTACCAAGCTCCTGCTGCTCTTCCCACTGAGCCAGCGCCTGACGTGCTCTTGGAAGTGTCGCTTCATATTGTGTCAGACGTTCATTGCTCTCTTCCAGTAATTTTCTGCAGCTGTTTGCCCGATTCTCTTCCGGGTATATCAGTGCAGCCCTCTTACCAAGCTTCAACTGATTGCTTCTCTGCTCATAGAGCGCACTGTCAGCCTCCAGCTTCTTCTGCGTTGTCCTCACCTGTTCCAGATGCCTGAACAGTTCATTGATATGTTCTCCCCGCACACATTCTTCTCTGATCTGCTCTCTGCGTTTTGTATTCTCTTCCATCTGCTGACCAATCAGACTCTCTTCATCTTTTCCTGCCTGTCTGAGTTGTTCCAGCTCATTCATAAGGGGCTGTACGTCATATTCTGAGAATTGCAGGGATATCTCATCTTCCTTATGAATTGCCCGCACGCCGGATAATTGCATTTCACAGAATTTACGGTTATCTTGTAATTCTCCATAACACTTTTTCGCACGTTCATGTAATGCATCCTGTATCTGCCAATAGATTCTGGTATTGAATATCCTGCCAAATATCTCTTTTCTTTTATTGGATGGAGCCTGCAAAAGGCGCATGAACTCACCCTGGGCGATCATGGCAATCTGCGTGAACTGATCTGCATCCAGACCTATAATCTCAATAATCTTATCGTTAGTTTCACGCAATTTTCCTACAAATGCACTGCCATCCGGCAAAATCAGCTCTACTCCAGGCTGCTCTGTGGTTTCCTTGTAATTACCATCCTTGTCCTTACGTTTACTGATCCGGGTATACCTGGGGTTACGATGAATGCTGTATATCTGCTCTCCATAGGAAAAGGTAAATTCTACAAAGGTAGCCACATCAGGACTTGCATACTGGCTGCGCATGTCACTGCCCTCTCTGGCGCCGCCACTGGTTCTGTCGTAAAGGGCATAGCATATGGCATCAAAAATCGTGGTCTTACCCGCACCTGTATCACCGGTAATCAGGAAAATACCATGTGCATCCATGCCAAAGTCAACTGTTGCCTCCCCTGCATAAGAGCCAAAAGCAGACATCACTAATTTGATCGGTTTCACTCTGTCTCACCCCCTATTTTCACCAGTATCTCCTGTATAACTGCTTCCTCTTCTTCCGATAGAGGCTGCTGCTGCATGATCTGATAGAATTCCCGAAAAGCTTCCATAGGACTGGGAAGAGTCTCTATCTCCCCCTCCTGTCCAGACAGCAAGGCTCTGGTTCTCGTATTGTCCACAGTAATCTCCAGAATATGATCATATACCTCTTCCAAAGTATCCTTAGGACGATAAGGCTCTTTCTCATCTGTCAGGGTGATACTCACATAATCATGGCAATTCTGTTCGTTTCCTGCCTGCAATAATTCCTGCAAAGTACCTTTTATTTTTCTGACATTTCTGTCACAATTTAGAGGAATTGTCTCTATAACAGGTTCATTGCCCTTTTCTTCTAATGTTACCATGGTAATGGATTTGTTATGATGTTCCTCACTGACAGAATATTTCAAAGGTGTGCCACAGTATCTGATTCTTCCATTTCCTATCGTCTGTGGTCCATGAATATGACCTAATGCCACATAATCAAAGTCAGAAATGACACTCGTGTCAATTGCATCCAGTCCACCAACTACGACACCAGTTGTCTCTGAATCACACATCTGGGGCTGCTGTCCATTTGTCGTAAAGAACTGATGTGCCACAAGTACATTTCGTCTGTTCCAGTCTATCTCTTCTCTCGCCAGTACCCCAGCAAAAGCCTTTTCATAGTTCAATTCTGTCCCCTCCGGGAATAACTGACGTACATATCCGGGCTTTGTAAAAGGAAATAGGTAGAAATCCACTTCTCCTGCTTCGTCCTGTAATGTAACCCTGCGAAGATACTCTTTCTCATTTCTTGGTGGCATAGTCGAGATATAGATATGATGCTTCTCCAGAAAAGAAGCCGCATATTGCAATCGCTCCGGGCTGTCATGATTACCTGCTATAATCAATACAGGAATGGATGGTGTTATCTCCGACAACTGCACAAGGAAATCATCAAAGATGCGGTATGCCTCTCCTGATGGCACAGATTTATCATAAATGTCACCTGCAATTACAATTACATCAGGTCTATACTCCTTCGTCTTTTCCACGATCTGATTCAGAATTGCCCGCTGCTCCTGCGCCAGACTGTAGAAATGTAAGTGTTTGCCTATATGCAGATCTGAAATATGAAATATTTTCATCTTACCCTCCTATTCCTACGAAACGTTGCATTGCGATAACTACACAATTTCACATTTCACTAATTACGTTTCGTTTCTTTCCTGCGGTGATATGCCCCGGCACTGATGGCTGCCACAAAGGGCACTGTCAGCACGATGCCCATACTGCCTGCCACAGCCCTGATGATCTCTATTGCTACAAAATCTGTATTGATCAGTTGCGTGAAGCTTACTCCATAAGAATAGATCAGGATCATCATATTCAGAGAAGTTCCTGCAAAAGCCAGTACAAGTGTGTTCGCCATCGTTCCCATCGCATCCTTACCAATATTCATACCTGACTTGAACAGCTCTTTATAGTTCAGCTCCGGCTTGTGCTTATGCAACTCGTCCAGAGAAGACGCAATATCCATCGCGATGTCCATAACAGCTCCCATAGATGCAATCAGGATTCCACTGATGAACAATCCCCGCATCTGCAGCGGATATTCTGCCTTTACCAGCAGCAAAGCCTCTGCCTCATCCATCTGAAAAGTAGTCAGTCCTGTCAGCTGCTGCGCTATATAGGCAAGGATTGCTGCCACCAGCACACCACACATACTTCCCATGCACGCTGTTACCGTCTTGATCTGTATACCACCGATCAATGCATAACATGCTATATTGGTAATCAGAATGACCAGACATGTTATCAGAACCGGCGAATGGCCTTTCAGACAGAAGGGAACCAGTATGAAGACAATACACAATATGGTAAAAATTAGTCCGACAACTGCCTTAAATCCCTGTTTTCCACCAATTACAACCAATGTCAGGAGAAAAAGTCCAACAAAGCCTATAATGCACCATGTTCTGTGATAGTTGTATACGCTGACTTCATATTCATGAACACCGATCGTATCAATTCGTACTGTAAGCTTATCTCCCTCACCCACAATTACATTATTAACAGCGCCGAAATAATTTGTCGTAGTTGCGATATCTCCTTTATATCTGCCACTCAATATCTCGACCTGAATCTTCATGCTGCCACGCACGATATTCTCATTTGACGTATCTACTCCGGTATTATCCTCTATGACCTTACGCACTCTTGCTGTCTCATACTCTGTGCCTGTGTCCTCCGTAATTGTATATCGTGGTCTGTCATAATTGGCATAATATAATATTCCTGCCAAAAGAAGCAGACATATTACACTGACTGCAATTCTGATTACTTTTTTATGATTCATATGATATTAACCTTTCTGCATATCTAATCTTTTGCTACTGGCATCATTTATACATTATAGCATAACAGGAGGCTCTTATGGAAACAGAAAAATGGTGCAGCCTTGTTACCAGCTACACCATTTTTACTATTTACACGTACCTCGTTCCAGCAACGCTTATTTTATTGCGCAATCAGAACAATGATATCTGTCAGTTCATTTGTCTTGATTGCCACATTACCGATTTCATTTACAGTTGTAATGTTGACCCGTTCATAGTTTCCTGTCAACAGACTCTTGCTGTAGATGTATGCTGTCTTTCCTACATACTCTGTACCAAGGTTCATATGAATGCCTGCTGAATATGGCAACTTGATTGCCTTGACTGGACGCATATAGAATACCTTGAAGCCATCCTTCTCAGGAAGCTGCATCAGTTCTGAATCAAAATCATACTCTGTCATAACATCCTGAATATCAGGTGCATAAATACTGAATCCTACACCATTACCCAGATGTGCCATCAGATACAGATTACGTCCATAATACTTCTGTAAAAGTTCTGTTCTTAACTTCCTGTCTGACTTGCCAAGTGCTACATCTACATAAGGAAGACCTGCATCTGTTACAGAGTCTGCAAGTGGAGCCGGTTCCTGCGCAATTGTAGTCAATCTTGTTGAAGTTGTTGTTGAATTATCTGATGTACTCTCTTTCGTTGAAGAATTTGTTTCGCCGCTTTCCTCTGTGGAAGGCTGTTCTGTACTTGACTCCGGCTTTCCTGCCGTGATTTCATCACAGTCACGTACTCTTAATACAGGAACAGATACATCACTGTCTCCTTCTGGATGTTTATAGAGGAAACCGACTGCGGTTACAGTTTTACCTTTTTCTACGATAGAAGCTAATGTATTCTTACCTGTTGTACCGGAGGTGATGTAACCATCAATGAAGATTGCTGCCTCATTTCCATTATCATCTGTGAGCCAGAATTCGGATACAGCATCACCGTCTTTCTCTACTGCGCTGACTTTACCGGTTACTTCTATCAGCTTACCACCATTCTTGTCATAGTCCATGGAATCAACAACTGACATATGTGTCGGTTTTATTGTTGCCAGATTCTTGTCATCTAAGATTTCGTAACTTACAACCTGTAATTCCTTATCTCCCTGGTATGCATCTACATAACCAACGACCCGAATCTTCGTTCCGTTCTTTACGCCTGCTGTTGCAAACGGGAATACTGTAATACTGCCGGTTGCATCCTGTACATAAATGGTATCAAAGAATGTTGTATTCTCATTTGCTGTACCATTTGCTACATAGCCTTCGATAGCAAATACATCACCCATTTCAGCTTTACGTACCTTTGCAATATCTGTTGCTTCGATTTCTACTTTCTTGGCATCCAGAATGTTATTGATAATCGTATAGTTTGCATATGGAAGAGAATCATTATTATCCAGCTCTGCCTTTACTTCAAAGTTGGACATGAATACGGAACCACCAACGAAGATCTCTCCGCCAAACTTTGTTTTCTGGGAAGCAAGAGCTACTACATTGCCTTTTTCTACATATACGGAGCTGTCTGCTTTCTCTCCAGAATCTGTCTTGCAGTCGATAGAATAAGTTGTATCAAATCCCTTGACCAGCCACTGGGCAGGATATACGCTGCCTGTTTCTTCTGTTGCATTGGTAATATCTACTGTACATCCACTATATGCAGAGTAGGTCTGTCCTTCCTTGAATCCCTTTAAGTAAGGGCTGGAAGTATTCACATTCTTATAGTAAAGTCTGTAAGCCTGTCCACCATTATTGACTTCATCATATGCTTCATCACTGTTCATACGGATTGTAGCTCCGATTGCCTCCAGAAGCTTATTCGTCTCTGTTGCTGTCTGTCCGCTTGTTGTATCCTGATAATCTGCCAGACCACATACAATGACAGTTCCGCCGTTCTCTACGTATTCCTTTACAGTCTCAAGGAAGGAATCTTCATAATGAGACACTTTATAATCTCCTGCATTTGCTGTACCTGTCTTCTTTGCAGGTGCTGATACAACCAGTATAGCTGCATCCTTTAATGTTTCTGCTGTAATTTCATCTTTTACGACTTTTGCCTTGACATTTTTATCAGCAGCAATTGAAATAAAGCTGTCAACGTTGTCTCCATAATAACCCGTAACATAATCGTTATAATGCGTACCATCAATTACTACATGAGATACCATACTGTTATCTACATAAGTCAGCTTCAATACGTCATTATATACTTTCTCCACGCCATTTAAAGATGCTTTTACAACAACATTCATCTCCATAGCGCCGACTTTATCATGTGTATAGCTGAAGGTATAAGTTGCAGTACCCTCTGAAGCTACCTTTGTCAGAACTTCTTTGTCAAGATCAACTGCTTTTACTGTTTTGTCGTCTACTGTAAATTCAATAGATTCAATATTTAATGCTGTCTTTTCATTATTATACAGATCCAGAGTCACATCCAGAAGCTCACCTGCAATTGGAAGTGCCTCATCTGTGGAAAGGGCATTGATACCTGCTGCCTCTACTTCACCTACCCATACCGGTGCAGTAACTGCAATATCTCCGTCTGCTTCTGTTACTTTAATATAATAGTAAGAATAAGAAGAAGGAACTTCAAAGTTCACGGCAGCTTCTGCTGTATCTACTGTCTTGGACGCAATGCTTAAACCACCGTTTACGATGACTTCTACCTTGCCAAGCTTGGCATCTGTCGGGTCGGACAGTTCTACATTTAATTCTACAGTATCACCTACCATATCCTTATCAAGAATAGTACCCATGATATAGGAATCCAGTGTATAGTAGATGCTCAAATCATTATCTTCTGTTGCATAGACACGATAATTTCTCATCGCATCATAGATATTATCCTGTGTAAGACTATCTGCCAGAACAACGCTTCTTGCGGTATTGGCAGAACCCCACTTACCCTTGTGGTTATCCTGATTGTTAGTAGGAGCTACATGCCAGCCCTTATCCAATGCTCTTGTATAATATTCATAGGAAGGGAAATAACCGGAGCTTCCGATTGCACCTTCACCATTACCTACTTCAATTGTAGTGATCAGCGCATCATTTGACTCTGAATAATAAGCAAAATCACTGAAATCACCGAAAGTCGTGCCTGGGTGGTTGAACTGGTTGATAGAATCAGGAGCAGTCTGTAATGTTGCATAGTAGTTCTGCAATGCTGTACTGTATGTTGCATATGCAGACTGTGTACGGCTCTGGAAACCCTCTGTATTGAAAGTGTTCATATGACCAAGTCCGTTAGACCATGTCATTTCATAACCAAAAATACCTACGAAATCATCTGTTGTATATTTCTGTGCCAGTTCATGACCTTCTACCCACTCTGCACTCATAGAGCCATCGTTGATATTAGCCTGATCTGCGTTATCAAAGGAATTGGAATGGTCTGTTACTGCAAGGAAGTCCAGATTGTCTACCTTGGATGCGTACTGGAATGCCTCTTCACATGTACCTGCACCATCAGAATAGCTTGTGTGTGCATGAAGCTGTCCAAAGTAAATATTATACTTCTCATTTTCTCTTGCTGTAAAAGTCAGTGTCTTAACAGCACTGTCTTCATAACCTTCCTTCACTGCCTTTACTACCATTGTGCATGGAAGTTTGGTCAGACTGACAGGAGTTTTATATTTCTCCCAGTTGTATGTATCTGTTGTTTCTGTTGTTTCTTCTTTTTCGTCTGTATTCGTTTCTTCAGACTCTGTAGTCTGTTCTGTGTCTTTTGCTTCTTCTTTGACAAAAGCATAAAGAATCTGTGCATCCTGTGTCTCACAAGTCAATTTTACTTTGCTGCCTGCTGCTACTGCGCCACCGTTTGGTGATGATTTTACGGTTGCGACCTTAGCCTGTGTATACTTGTAGTTCACTACAATACTGTCCTTGATACCATCCTTGGATGCATATACACGTACAGTACAGGGAAGTTCACTGATAACAGGTTTGCTGTCTGCACTGTATTCTTTGAATTCACCACCATTGAATGCATAATAAATTGTTGCATCCTTGGTACTTGTCTTCATGGTGATCTGTGTACCAACACCGGCTTCTCCAGCTTCCGGATCTACTGTTACATAACCACAGAAATCATCTGAAACCAGAGGATTAGCTGTAATCTTAATATCGTTGAAGTAGTTTGTTCCACCTGTACCGATTTCTTTACCATTAATAGAAGTGCTGTCTGTAACTCTCAGTCTCAATGTCAGCTTCTCTGCATTGTTAGCAGCCTGTGGAAGTACAATATGAATCTCATGCATTTTAGCTGCTGCCTGCAATGAGAATGTACCATCTGCCAGTTCCTTTTTGATTTCAACAGGTGATGATACAGTATTACCTGATTCATCTTTGGTAAATGATGTATAGCTGCACTCCAGCGTACCCTTGCCGGCTTTCTCAAAGGTCTTTCCATCTGTACTGTATTCCAATACGAAATTCTTGGCGCCTGTGTTAGATCCCTTCATGAAGAAGGAAAGCTCCAGATTACCATACCGGACACTGCTTGTCTCAATCTGATAATACTCATCTGCTGTCAGACCTTTGCTACCGATACTGTAGGTTGTACCACCTGTCTGTGAGCTGGTATTAGAGATCAATGGCTGATTGCCATTGGAAAGTGTCAGCTTAGTGTCCTTATCCAGATAATCATTCTCATCATATAAGTCACCGTATACTGTATTACCGTCAAAATTTGCAGAACCTGCAAAGGAAGCCATATTCAAGGTAATGGAATCATCAATTTCATAAGAACCTGACTTACCAGTCCTGTAATCACTGCTTACACCGTTCCTTAACTGATAGTTCTTATTATAAGCAGAACATGTTGCATAAACATCTACAACATCACCTGCCACTACACCTTCTGGATATGCTGCTGCCTTGAAGATGGTGGCATTGCCTGCTGCATCTGTAATTGTCGTAGAACCAGTTGCATTATATGCGCCAAGTGTTGCGTCCTTGATACAGACATATTCAGACATATAATCAGCACCAAGCTGTGCTGTAGTCACTTCCTGTGCCTCAATGGCATCTGCATTTCCAATGATATCTACTTTGGTCACATTGGTCAGTTCCGGTACACCGCTGTATACAGTTGCTGTACCTTCTACTGCAACAATATCGCCTGCCTTATACTGGCTGTAGTTCTTGTAATCATATACCAGATAACCGTAGATCTCATTGTCAATCACATCTTCCAATACGATGTTGATAAGATTATCCCCTGCCTTGGAAGCATATGCATATACGACCTGTCCAACTACTGTTGCTGTACCTTCCGTCATTGCTGCTGCATCTTTTACACTTACAGCACCTTCGATGGAAGCAATCAGTTCATCGCTGATCGGATCATATAAAGTCTCTTTATCATCTTCTGTGGTCTTGGTTACTGTAACATCATCAGCACTTGCAACACGAAGCTGAATACCATTATAATCGCCTACAACTGCATATACACTTACCTGTTCTCCTTCTTTCACATCTGTCAGGGCAGGTATCTTATATACCTTAATGCTGTTGCCATCTGCATCTGTCAATGTCGTATTGCCACTGGTATTGATCTTGCCAATCTCCACATCCTTGATCAGGACTCTGGTAGATTCATATTTGCTGTCTGCTGCATAATCCTCCAATAATTCCTGGATCGTTACCTCTGTGGAAGGAAGCACAGTGCTGGAGGTTCCCTTTTTAATCTTCACAGTCTCTGCTGCTTTCAGTTCCTCAAGACCATTATATATAGCTCTTGTTCCCTTCACAGTCAGGGTATCGCCTGCTTCGATATCTGTTGGTGCTGCATCATAAAAAGCAACAATACCTGCTGTCTTGTCCTGTAAATATATATTTCCGCCATCTACGAAAGTAACAATACCCTTTACAGTCAGATCTGTCGTACCTACTTCTGCCTTTTTCGCCTCATCAATTGCGATTACATCTGAGCCTACACCTGAACGGACCCCCAGATATTTGAAGGTATCTACCTCATGTCCAGTCCATTCATCGAAGGAAAAAGTGGGTGCACTGCTTGTAACGGCATCGTTTCTGACTAACGTGCAGTCCTTGAATGACTTATCTCCGTCTGTCCATACCTTTTTCTCACCAATGGTTCCCAATACATCGATCATTGTATCATTATGGAACAATACAATTGCATCATCACCATTGAAATTACATACGCTGCTGGTTGCATCAGCAATCTCCAACAGATCTTCTACTGACCCTGAATTTGCCAGTACGAATACATCGCCTGCTGCAAGCGTAGTACCTTCTTTAAAGGTATAATTATTCTTTGCTTCTGTCTTGCCATTGTCATATAAGGAAACCTTATATTCACTCAAATCAATGTCTGAACCAGTTCCATTATAGATCTCAAGCGCTTTATTATTGGAAGAGCCTTCTACATATTCAGAGAAAAAGACACCCTCAGAAGCGGCCTTCTGTTCTTGCTGTTCTTCCTTTACTGTATAACTGAAAGATACCTTCTCGCTGTCTTCCAGACTGCCGTCCTTCATAACTGCAAAGGCAACGATTGTTGTATCTTCATTAATCTCTATTTCTTCCTTATAGGTCGTATAATTCTCACTGCCATTGGTGTTGTACATGATAACAGCGCCTTCTGTTTCAGTGCTTAATGCGACCTTGGTTCCTTTTGTTACTTCACCTGCTGCAACAGATGCTTTAACCTGTGCACAGGCTTCTTTTTCAACTTCTTCAGACTGTTCTGTTGTCTTCTCAGTTGTCTGTTCCTCAGATTCTTCTGTCTGAACCGTTGTCTGCTGTTTAGAATCTTCCTCATCAGCTGTAGTTGTTTGTTCTGTACTCTTTGTTTCGTTGTCTGAATCTTCTGCCTGACTCTGGGAGCTTTCCTCATTCCGGGAATCTTCTGCATGACTCTGAGAGCTTTCCTCATTCTGGGAATCCTCTGCCTGGCTCTGAGAGCTTTCCTCATTCTGGGAATCTACCTCTCTGGATTCCTCCACAATTGTTTCTTCTGCATAAACTGTCGTTACTCCACTAAAACAAGAGCTTGCAACCATAATGGCAGCCAACAGTCCTGCAGTGAACTTGCGTCCACTTCTTCTCATTTACTTATACTCCTCCTCTGTTTAGGTTCGTGACCAGCCATTCCTCCTATAACCGATCACACCGCAGAATTCCTTCTATCTTCTGTGGTATCACATAGCAGCACAAAAGGCAGCGTAGTTCATAGACTTCGCTGCCTCTCTGCATTAATTACAGGCGCCAAAAGTCAATATGAATGTCTCCATATTTCATAACACTTTCTTGACTTTTCCCCTGTAAACACACTATGGGAATAATTATATACCTAAATGGTAAAGTTTGTCATCACAAACTCGTAAAGTTTACGTAAAAAATTTACCCAACTATTAATCTAAAATTTTTATACTGTTCCGGGTACAAGTACCAATACTGAAATGGTCTTTGGTGTTCCATTAAATACACCAAGGACATTACCTGCAGCATCTACGACACCCTCTACATAATCAATAGAACCATCTTCATTGACACTGACAAGCATGATCAATGCTCCACTGGTCACATTTTTAATACGTCCTGCCGAAGCAATCAGATTACCCTGTGCATCTCTTGCAATTGCTGCTGTCTTGACTGTTCCGCAATTTTCAAGCGCATTTTCAAAAATGTCAGAATATTATTTCATATTTTCACAATATGCACAAAAATTATTGTACATACTTCACATATGTCAATCCTTTTTGTGCATTCATGCTGTTATCCAACACCAAACGAGCAGATTACAGATTTTTCCTGATATTCTTTAAAGAATATCCTCCACATCCACGACTTTATACCCTTGCTCTATCAAGTCCCTGGCAAAAATTCCCTGTCCGGGGATAAGCTGCCCGGAAAATGTACCATCATAGATCTGCTTTACACCACAGGAAGGGCTTCTGGATTGCAAAATGACACACTCTATCTCTTCTCCTGCAAGTTCTTTTAGAATTAAACTACTGCCCCGATGAAACTCTGTATCCCTGCTGATTCCATCCCTGTCTGTTGCAACACCATTGACCAGTTCTACAGGGGTTCTGGGTGTTGGCAATCCTCCTGCGACTTCTGGACAGACTTCTATGACCTCTTTTCCCTCTAACCACTTATGAAGTTTCTCACTGTAATTATTGCCACCACTGTATTTACAATTGCGCCCCAACAAACACGCACTGACTACAACTTTTCCCATTTTAATTACTATTCCTTTCATGCCAGTTCTTCCGGTACAAAGGTATCTTTCTCGCATACCAGGTAAATATTCTGATTCATTCTCTTTTCAAAGTAATGCATTAACTCAATGTTGGAATCCCATTTATCTTGTGGGTAGGAACCATATCTTCTCTTTACATCGTTCATTCTCTCTTCAATATCGAGGACTCCATCTGCTCCCGCCAGGCTGTCGCATAATTGAATCAGCAGGTCATATTCATCATATACAGTTTCAACCAGTTTGGTTTTTATAAGTGTCAGTTCTTCTTGTGAAACGTCAAATTTTCCTATATATTCAT
>ERZ1026854.1986-NODE-1986-length-12154-cov-4.743863_pt1 | contig 12154 bp, 12 predicted proteins | sample MGYA00380157_ERZ1026854 | MGnify/ENA primary metagenome ERZ1026854 (study PRJEB33269, sample SAMEA4719793) | human gut metagenome | biome: human-associated habitat; feature: organic feature; material: feces | place: Cameroon | collected 2013-10 ...
ATACAAATGGATGGAGGTACGAACTATGGAAGTTGTTGATATTACAATGAATAATTTTGAGCAGGAAGTTCTCAAATCGGACAAGACAGTTCTTTTGGATATATGGGCACCATGGTGTGGACCATGCAGACAGATGGGACCTGTTATTGATGAGATTGCAAGAGAGAATGACAATATCAAAGTGTGCAAGTCTAATGCGGATGAAGCCCCAGAGGTTGCCATGCAATATGGTGTGTCTAGCATACCAACACTTCTTGTATTTAAGAATGGAAAGCTTGTGCAGACATCCGTGGGATTGAAGCCTAAGAGTGAGATATTGAAGCTGGTTGAGTAGCGGCTGGATGCATTTGGCTGAGGATGAATAAAAAATGCGGAAAAATCCAAGATTCGTTAAGAAAATGGATTTTTCCGCATCTTTTTTATGCGTAGTGATATCTTGTCCTGTACTTTATGAAAAATGTAACTGTTATGATAAGCGTCAGAACTTCTGCGACAATTACTGCACTCCATATTCCATTAATTCCAAAGAATATAGGAAGGATGAGCAGAGCACCAATTTGGAACAGCAGAGTCCGCAAAAATGATATAGTGGCTGACAGAATACCGTTGTTGAGAGCGGTAAAAAATGATGAGCCAAATATATCAAATCCATTAATGAGGAAAACAATACAATATATTCTGAATCCGTTAACTGTCATTGAAAATAATTCTGCATCATATCCCACGAACAGTCTGGAAAGTGGTGCGGCAAGTAACTGTGCAGCCACTGCAAGCATAACTCCCCATATGCTTATGAGAGAAAGACTTTTCCTGAAAAGATTCTTTAATTCATCATGATTGCCGGCACCATAGTGGTAACTTATTATAGGTGCGCTTCCAATCGAATATCCAAAGAAAATAGCTGCAAATACAAAGTTGACATACATGATTGAACCATATGCAGCAACACCATTTTCTCCTGCAATCTTCATAAGCTGTATGTTGTAAAGAGAGTTTACTATTGAACTTGAGAGATTAGTCATAAGTTCTGAAAGACCATTGGAGCATGTATATAATAATATACGTCCGTTGAATCTGGTCTTTCCAAGCCGTAAAAGGCTTGAATTGTTTCTTGCAAAATAAATAAGTGGTATTATACCGCCAAGAAGCTCGCCGCATACTGTAGCGGTAGCAGCTCCAGCAAGTCCCCAGCCAAGAACTGCGATAAATAAAAAGTCCAGAACCATGTTAGTTACACCTGCGATAATGATAACAACAAGTCCCATTTTAGGCTTCTGGGCTGCAACGAAGAAGCTTTGGAATACATTCTGCAGCATGAATGCTGGCATTGATATGAATGTTATTCTTGAATAGAGAACGCAGAGATCAAGCAGTTCGCCAGATGCACCGAGTGATTTGGCAATATGAGGGACGAATATTGAGCCTATGGCAGAAAATGTGATTCCACCAATAATTGTGACATAGACAAGCATTGAAAAATATTCATTAGCTGTGTCTTTTTTACCTTCGCCAAGAGTTTTGGCAACTATTGCACTGCCTCCTGTACCAATCATGAAGCCGAGAGCGGATATTCCCATAAGAAGGGGAATAATAAGATTGATTGCTGCAAGTGCAGTCTTTCCAACAAAATTTGATACAAAGAGTCCGTCGACAACACTGTAAATAGATGTAAATATCATCATCACTATTGATGGAAATACAAACCTTAATAATTTATTATAGGTAAAATGTTCTGATAACTGAATCATAAATCCTCCTTGTCATGATTATCTGTAAGCTTTGCCATGCCGGAGTGCAGGGCAGTGATATATTTATTATGTAACATGAGGAGCTGTTTAATCTCATCTTTGTCTAAAACGCTGAAAGCATCATTTTCAATGCGCATGACAGGGTATATTTTGTTTTCGATAAGACTGCGTCCATCTGGTGTAAGATGAATGTGCATATTGCGCCCTCTGCCGCGCGTAAGTGTAATAAAACCTTTGTCAATAAGCTTGTCTATTGATGAGTTGACCGTCTGCTTAGATAGAAATGTCAGGTTGCAGATATCTTTCTGAAGACAGCCATCACCTAGATCACATATAGCATATAAAATTTCAAATGCACTGTCAGACATATTAAGCCTGAGTGCAACGTCATGGTATATATTGTTAAATTCGCGGTATAACCTGTTGTATTCAATAAATTCAGGGCTTGCAAATTCTGGTAGGTATTCAATGCTCATATATAATACATCTCCTTAGTCCGAAATCATACTTACAAAGTATAGTCCGAAATCATACTTATGTCAATTAAAACGTTATTAATTGACCTTGTGCTATGATAATGATAGAATAGCGTCATATATTTACGACAAAATATCATGAAAGGGACTTTATAACATGAATTTTCTTGAAGAAAAGATAATTAAAGATGGTATTGTTAAAGAGGGCAATATCTTAAAAGTTGACAGCTTTTTGAATCACCAGATGGACGTGAGACTGTTCAGACAGATGGGTGAGGAATTCAAGAAGCGTTTCGCAGGCAAAAATATCAATAAGATTGTCACAATTGAAGCATCAGGTATAGGAATTGCCTGTATTGTGGCAGAGTGTTTTGATGTTCCGGTAGTATTTGCCAAGAAATCAAAGAGCGTTAATATCGATGGTGATGTATATTCAGCAGAGGTTGAATCATTTACACACAAGTGCAAGAATCAGGTTTTAGTATCTAAGAAGTTTATAGGTCCAGACGACCATGTACTTATTATAGATGATTTCCTTGCTAACGGATGTGCGCTTCAGGGACTTATATCTATCGTAGGACAGGCTGGCGGTACAGTTGAGGGTATCGGTATAGCGATAGAGAAGGGATTCCAGCAGGGTGGAAGAATTATCCGTAATCTTGGTTTCCAGCTTGAGTCATTAGCGATTGTAGATGGCATGGATGCGGCAACAGGCGAGATAACATTCCGCCAGAATGGAGAGCAGTAAGATGAAATTCAGTGTGAAAAATGCATCTATAGATAATATCTACTCTCTTGATGGGGCAGTTCCTGTACAGAAGGTTATTCCATTCGGTTTACAGCACATTTTAGCTATGTTCGTTGCTAATATTGCGCCAATCCTTATTGTTGGCGGCGCATGCGGACTTAGTGAGGCGAATTTAGCGGCACTTATCTAGAGTGCCATGATTATTGCAGGAATCGGTACACTTGTGCAGTTATTTCCTATATGTCATAAGATAGGTTCAGGTCTTCCTATCGTTATGGAAATCAGCTTTACATTCGTATCAGTGCTTACTTATATCGGAGCACAGTACGGATACGGTGCTATTATGGGGGCTGTACTTATCGGCGGTATTATAGAAGGAATACTTGGATTATTTGCTAAATACTGGCTTAAGATAATATCTCCTATCGTATCAGCCAGCGTTGTAACAGCGATTGGATTTTCGCTTCTCTCAGTTGGTGCTACATCATTTGGTGGTGGAAGCGGCAGTGCAGATTTTGGTTCAGCGAAGAACTGGATTCTTGGAACAATAACACTTCTGTGCTGTATTTTATTCCACATATTAGTTAAGTCACATTACAAGCAGTTATCAGTATTATTCGGACTTGTAGTTGGTTATATTGTTGCGATATTCATGGGAGTGGTTGATTTCTCATCACTTGCGAGAACTAAGATAATAGCATTGCCACAGCTTATGCCATTCAAGATGGAATTCAGGCTTGATGCGATTGTATCTGTGCTTCTTATATTCCTTGTATCTGCGACAGAGACAATAGGTGATACATCTGCTCTTGCATCATCTGGTTTAGACAGATATGCTACAGAAAAAGAGACATCAGGCTCTATAGCGTGTGATGGTTTTGTAAGTGCCCTTTCATCAATATTCGGATGCCTTCCAATCACATCATTCAGCCAGAATGTAGGACTGGTTGCGATGACTAAGGTTGTCAACAGATTTACAATAGCGACAGGTGCAGTGATTATGATACTTGCTGGTATCTTCCCTATATTTGGAGCATTGCTTGCAACACTTTCAGAAGCCGTTCTTGGTGGATGTACTATTATGATGTTTGGTACGATTGTTGTAAGTGGATTGCAGATGATAAGCAAATGTGGTTTCTCACAGAGAAATATCGTAATTGCCGAGCTTTCATTGAGTGTGGGATTAGGATTTACACAGTGCGCCGACCTGTTTGCGATATTCCCAAGAATTGTACAGACTGTATTCGCACAGAACTGTGTAGCAGTTGTATTTATTGTGGCGATTATATTAAATCTTGTTTTACATAAAAATATGGATTAAGAGGATGGTGGCTGGCATAATCTGTAGCATGCAGGTTGTGCCAGTCCATTTTATTTTAAATACAGAATGATAAATCAGTGAGGTAGTGGAATGAAAAAATTAAGATTATTATTGATAGCATTAATTATGATTGTTTTCACAGGATGTAACAATAATACAGAGAATAAGCAGAATTCTCAGGAAAACAGTCAGGATACGAATGCAGCAGAATATAATATAGCTGTTGCAACTAAAGAAACGAAGCCTGGCTTTGCAATAGTTGAGATTAAGAGTAAGAGTGAGATAGAGGGAATTACTAATAGTACTAACTATAAAAATGCAGCCGTTATTTTTTCAAGTGTATCAGCTAAACAGTATGATGATTATTATATATCATCTAATAAATCAAAGGCATCAAAGCATAATAAAATTTCGGGAACAATTTTTGTGCGAAGTATTGATCAGTATTCTGATACAGAGTCAACGGATTGTGAGATTGCGATTGGCATGGGAGATAAACAGGATGCAAAATATGGGGATGTAGTTAGTGAGACATTTCATGCTACAGTTAATGGAGATGGATGTTATTTTGAATTTGATTATGATAAATCATATCAATATTATTATGCAATCGTAAGAAATTGTGATGTACCAATACACATATATATAGCAGATGGTTATCTGTATTACACAGAAGGCACAGAGTATGCTGATAATAACAAATCTGGTGAAACTGATGCCGGTAACACGATTAAATCTGGAAAGGCAGACAAAAGCCTTAATATAGATGAATTGATGCCGGAGTTTGATTCTAACGGCAAGGCAGATATATTTAATAAAAATGATTCTGCTATTAAGTCATTTGTTGATATTGCATGTACTAACCAATATATATTGACTGCGGATGAAGAAAATCAGCTTGTTGCAGGCGGCTCATCACAGAGTACAGTAAGCTATGATGAGGCTGTGGCAGATATAGAGTTGTACTTTAAGGCATTAAAATCAACATACGCATTATATAATTATTATGGAGAGGATGTATTTATTAATGCAGAGCAGAACACGATAGCCTCTTTATCAGGCGATACTGTGTCTGTTAAAAATCTGGCAAATGCCCTTAGGCAGAATCTTTCATTTATATGGGATGGACATTTTAAGATAGATAATGAATTGATTCAGCCATTGTGTAATACATATGCTGATATTAATTATCAGTTTGCAAAGGATGATGAAGGATATTACACAATAACAAATACTGATGAAAAAATGTATTGTGATAGTTTTTCTAATCCAGATGTTAAATTTTGCTATTATGTTAATGATGATGGCGATGTAGTATATGTTCCTGCCGGAGAGTTTACAGGTAAACCATCATCAAGTATGACATTTACTAATGGAGTGGAAATAACTAATAATTTTATATGCCTTTACAACAATAAAAAAACAGACAATTCTTTGTGGTATAAGGAGAGTGATAATGCTATCTATATACATGATGGCTCATTCAGCCAGAAATCAGATAATGGAGCACAGAACCAGCAGTTGGCTGATTTGGGACAGATTGCTAAAGATAAACAATATATAATACTTGATTTGATAGGCAATGGTGGAGGTTCAGCAGATGGTGTTGTTATTTTTCTTGATTACATATTGAATGGTGCAACATCAAGAGTTGTTAATAATGTCGGAAGAGAGCAGTATCATAATGTGATAAGAAAAGTGATGAATAACAATCTTGTTCAGAAGATTGATGGCAAAAATAATAATAGCATTAATGGAAATAAAATTACTTATGATGAGAAAAATGGCGAATATATAGGCTATAATGATAAGACAATAATCCTTTTAGTAGATAAAAAAACTGCCTCATCTGGAGAAGAAACTGTTGAAATGATGCACTATATTAATAATACAATCGTAATTGGTACATCTACAAGCGGAGCACAATTTACCAATAATCCTAAAAAATTCACACTGCCATCATCAGGTATTTTAGTCCAAATACCTGTAGGTATATATAGAACAACTAATAGAGAGGCGGATTGTGAAGGGGTAATACCGGATATCTATATGAATAATAATTCATATACTAATGCAATAAAAATGCTTTCACGATTGGGAAGAATATCACAGAGTGAGGCGGACAGCCTGTCTAATTAGATACAAATCAGATTAAATAATTAATGGGAGCTTTAACTCATAAAGTTAAAACTCCCATTTTCATATTATTGTTGTTCTTCTACTTCTTCATGAATCTTGATAGGCATGAGCAAGTGATTAATCAGTATACTGTAAGCTTCATGGCTTTTGCCGTTTTTAAGAGCTTTAAAGTATTTCTCATGTTCATCAAGTGTCCCAATAATTCGTCCTTCCTTGGATAATGCTGTGTTAGATGTAAGACGTATCATGTACATCAGGCGCTGGTACAAATCTTCGAATTCAATATTTTCCATATATTCGACAAGCTTGAGATGAAACTCGTGGTCGTAATCAATAAACCGCTCTAAAGCATCATGGTTGCTGTCTGCCTTTTTGGCGCATGAGCGCATGTTAGACAGAATGTTTTCAAGTGAATCAAGAAGTTCTTTTCCTTTAGGAGTATCAACCTCTGCAGCAATTGTTGATGTGCAGAAACCTTCTATGGCACATCTTACCTGAATGCTTTCTATCATATCTTTTTCTGTCAGCTGACGTATCTGGAATCCCTTGCTTGGCACGATTGTTATGTAGCCATCCTGGCTGAGACACTGAAGGGCTTCTCTCATAGGAGTTCTTGAGATACCTACTTCAGACGATAACTTAGTTTCTGAATATAGCGTATCAGGTGCAAGCTCACCGGAAAGAATTTTTTCTTTGATGAAATCATACGCTTGCTGTTGGAGTAAACTCTTTGTTTTCATGGACATATGCTCCGTTTCTTTGTAATAAGAACTCATTTAATGTTAGTACAAGTTTAGTGGATGGTCAAGGAAATAATGAGCTTTGGCAAAAATGCACAAAAAATAATAAGATTTTTTGTGAGCTAAAGACATAAGTTACATATTGACAGTATACCGGTATGTCGGTATACTGGTAGCATAAGGTAAGACAAAAAAATAACAAACTTCAAAGATGTCAACCCTAAAACTTAATTTTATTTAATTAAAACGGAGGATTTAATTATGAACAATGTTTATCAGATGGGAAACTTAAGAATCGTTGATTTAACTAAGCTGCTTGATCCAGCTACAGAGACAAGAAGATGCCATATGTATCGTTTTAACACAGGTGGTCCAATCCCTGATTTCCATACAATCATGGATCTTACAAGCCACTTAGGAACACATTGCGAGTGTCCTTATCATCATGATGATAACTGGCCAAGTGTAGCAGAGCTTCCACTTACAACATTCATGGGAAGAGCAATCTACATTGATTTTAAGGATACAGTTGCTCCTTATACACATATCACATCAGCAGACCTCGACAGAGCAACAGCAGGTAAGATTAAGGAAGGCGATATCGTAATCCTTGATTCTTCATATAAGATGCAGCCATTTACACCAGATACTAACACAGAGAAGGATCACAGACTTCTTATCAATGCAGAGGTTGCTGAATGGTTCCGTGACCACAAGGTTAAATGTGTAGGTTTTGGTGATGGTGTTTCAATCGAGAACTGCAACGAGGATGTTAAGCCATTCCATGATATACTTATGGCAGAGAACATTGTATTCCTTGAAGTATTAAAGAATCTTGAGTTATTAGAGAAGGATGTATTCTTCATGAGCTACTCACCACTCCCAATTTTAGGACTTGATTCTTGTCCAGTTCGTGCATATGCAATCGAGGGACTTCCAGGATTCACAGAGTAATTGCAATAGACAATAATTAATGATTGACAGGTTTTTCAGTAAGACTTTAAAGTGTATATAGAATATTCAAAGGAGACAGGTTATGAAGATAGTAGTTATTGGCGCTGGAGCGATGGGTTCAATCTACGGTGGACATCTTTCACAGAATAATGAAGTGTATATCGTAGATACAAAGCAGGAAATTGTAGATGCTATCAATAAAGATGGTTTAAAGATTGATGAAGATGGTGTAACTAATGCATACCATCCACAGGCAGTCACAAGTACAGAAGGTATAACTGATGTTGATCTTGTTATTCTCTTTGTTAAATCAACATTTTCAAAAGCTGCATTGGAAGGCAACAAGAATATTATCGGCGAACATACCCGTCTCCTTACATTGCAGAATGGTGCAGGACATGAGCATCTTCTCATGCAGTATGCACCTAAGGAGAGAGTGATAATCGGAACAACAGAGGATAACGGAGCTGTTCTTGGAATGGGACATGTAAGAAGAGGCGGTGTTGGTAAGACTAATGCAGGCATGCTTACACAGGATTCAGAAGGCTTCCTTGCTAAGATGAAGGAATCATTTGACAGTTGTGGATTCACACTTAAGATATGTGAGAATATCCAGCAGCTTATTTGGGATAAGTTATTCACTAATGTATCACTCAGTGCAGTGACAGGTATTTTACAGGTTGACATGGGATATATAGCAGCTAATGAATATGCATGGAATCTGACTAAGGCACTTATTCATGAGGCAGTCCTTGTTGCGAAGGCTATGGGGCTTGAAGCAGACGAGGAAGCTATAGTTAAGAAAGTTTCTGATACATCTGTTAACAATCCTAACGGTTGTACATCAATACGTGCGGATTTAAGAGATGGAAGAAGAACAGAAGTTGATACAATAAGCGGCGCAGTTGTAAGAGCTGGCCATGAATATAATGTAGCAGTACCAAGCCATGAATTTGTGGTTAATATGGTACATGCAATGGAAGGAAGGGACAGATAATGATATTTTCATCAATTAATTCATGTGATACATTTGCAGAGTATCCAGAGGTTATAAAGAAGGTTATTGATTATTTAAAGAAGAATGATTTCGTTAATATGGAGCCAGGTGTGTATGAGATTCAGGGAAAAGATATCTATGCACAGGTATTTGATGCCGAGACAGGAGCTGTCTCAGAGAAGAGACCGGAGTCACACAAGGATTACCTTGATATCCAGTTCTTAGCATCAGGCGAGGAAAAGCTTGGTTTTACTCCATTAAAGGACGAGTACGAGATAGATGAGTATATTAAGGAAAGAGACCTTATTTTCTATAAGAAAGTAGAGAATGAAGGATTTATCAATGCTGTACCAGGCTGCTTCTCAGTGTTCTTCCCATGTGATGTACACAGACCAGCAGTAGCAGTTAATGAGCCAATGACAATTCGTAAGGTAGTAGTTAAGGTAAGAACAACACTTATTTAAAATATAATGTAAAAAGGAGAAGGCGGGGCTATGTTAAAAAAGTTATCAGCATGTCTGCTTGTTGTCTGTTTAGTTGTGGGGACACTGACAGGCTGTACAAGCAGCAGTAATAAAACATCGAGCGGCGAAGAAGTTACAGAGATTCGTGTAGCATTCAACCAGAATGAAAAGCATCCACAGTATCTTGCTATGAAGAAGCTCGGCGAGGAATTCGAGAAAGCAACTAATGGAAGATACAAGATGACAATTTATCCTAATGGTGTACTTGGTGAGCAGGGAGCCATGGCAGAGTTCGTAAGAACAGGTGCATTACAGATGGCAATTGTTCCGTGTAGTGTTCCAGAAGGATATGATAAAGATTTTGCTATAGTAGGAGCACCTTATCTGTATGATGATATTGACCATATGGAGAGAGCTGTAGTTGGCGGAGTATTTGATGATTTATTCTATTCAGCAAGAAAATACAGTTTCCAGGCTTTAACTGTATATACAGCAGGTGAGAGAAATGTATACTCTAACAAGCCAATCAATTCAGCAGCAGACCTTGCAGGACAGATTATCCGTGTTAACGACAGTCCTACATATATTGAGATGACTAAGCTTATGGGTGGTACAGGAGCTACAATGTCCCAGTCAGAGGTATACACTGCATTACAGCAGGGAGTTATCGATGCGGCAGAGAACAGTGAGCTTGTATACAACGATTTCAAGAACTATGAGGTCGCAAAATATTACTCATACACAAAGCACATTGTACATCCTGACGTTGTTATAGCAAGTACAGAGTTCCTTGACAGCATGAGCGAGTCAGACAGAGCTATATTTGACAAGCTTGTTAAGAATTCTACAGAGTATGAATTTGCTACATTTAAGGATAGAATTGAAGAGGCAAAGGCTGAGGTAGCAGCACAGGGAACACAGTTCTGTTATCCAGACGTAGAAGAGTTCAGAACACTCTGCCAGCCACTTCTTTCAAGAATTTCTAATCAGTCAGAAGTAACACAGAAGATATACAACGATATTATTAAGTTGAGAAAGGAGAACTAATCATGGATAAAGCTAAGAATATATTAGATCAGATACTTAAAGTTGTCAGTGTAGTACTTTTCATAGCGATGGTTCTTCTTACAACTTATCAGGTTATAGCCAGATACATATTCAAGAGTCCAAGCAGTATCAGCGAGGTTCTTACAAGATATGCATTCGTATGGCTTATCATAGTATCAGCAACTTATGTGTTTGGCCAGCGTGACCACATTGCCATAACTTTTTTAAGAGATAAATTCAAAGGCATGGGACGTAAGATAATAGACGTTGCCATTGAATGTGTCATCATTATTTTCTCAGCAACAATAATGGTGTATGGCGGTTTTACAGTAACTCGGATGAATATGCTTCAGTATGATTCAATGTTAAATATACCTACAGGAATTGTATATTCAATAATTCCTATCTGTGGTGTGCTTATCATTCTCTACAGCATATATAACATCATTCAATCAGTTAAAACAAAGGCAGAATAGGAGGGGGCATATGTCAATAGCAGTTCAGGTAGCTATCATAATGGTAGTGTTATTAGTTGTAATGTTGGCCATGGGTGTGCCAATTGGTGTCAGCATCGGACTTTCATCAGCAGTTTCAATGATTGCCATGCTTCCAGGACACGTTGCATTCGCAACATCAGCACAGCGTTTATTCGCAGGTTCTAATTCATTTTCACTTATTGCCATTCCTTTCTTTATTCTGGCTGGTAATATTATGAACAATGGTGGTATCGCACTTCGTCTTGTTAACTGTGCCAAGGTGCTCAGTGGACGTATGCCAGGTGCCCTTGCACAGACAAATGTAGTAGCTAACATGCTTTTCGGAGCCATCAGTGGTTCAGGTGCTGCTGCGGCAGCAGCTATCGGTGGAACAATGGGACCTCTTGAGAAGAAAGAGGGATATGATCCTAACTATGCAGCAGCAGTTAACGTAGCATCTGCTCCAGTAGGAATGCTTATTCCACCAAGTAACACAATGATTGTATTCTCAACAGTAGCAGGAAGTGTATCTATCTCAGCATTATTCATGGCTGGTTATATTCCAGGAATCCTCTGGGGCGCAGCCGTTATGGTTCTTGCTGGTATCACAGCCAAGAAGATGGGTTACACATCAGAAGAGAAAGTTACAGCTAAGATTGCATTAAAGACACTCTGGCAGGCTGTTCCAAGCTTACTCCTTATCGTAATCGTTATCGGTGGTATCCTTGGTGGTGTATTCACAGCAACAGAAGGTTCAGCTATTGCAGTAGTTTATGCAACAGTTCTTTCTTTAATCTATCGTGAGATTAAGATTACAGATATTCCAAGAATCGTTGCAGAGTCAGCTAAGATGACAGGTACAATTACATTCATGATTGGTTTATCATCTATCATGTCATGGGCAATGGCGTTTACAGGTATTCCTGATATGATTGCCAACGCAGTACTTGGAATCACAGATAACAAGATTATCATTTTCTTACTTATTAACATTATATTACTTGTTGTAGGTACATTTATGGACCCAACACCTGCAATACTTAT
>ERZ1026854.1987-NODE-1987-length-12151-cov-4.110946_pt1 | contig 12151 bp, 9 predicted proteins | sample MGYA00380157_ERZ1026854 | MGnify/ENA primary metagenome ERZ1026854 (study PRJEB33269, sample SAMEA4719793) | human gut metagenome | biome: human-associated habitat; feature: organic feature; material: feces | place: Cameroon | collected 2013-10 ...
GTCGTCAGTTTATTTACGGCCGTGTTTGTTACGCGCGCTATCTATGAACTGGTGCTTACCACCAACACCAAGGAGATCAGTTTATGATGCACTTACTTCCTAAAACAAACATTGATTTCCTTAAATTCAGAAAAGTATATTTCACGCTCTTTGGCCTGTTGCTATTGGGCGGTGTGATTTGCTTCTTCACCAAAGGATTCAATATGGGTATTGATTTTACCGGTGGCACGATGGTGCAGGTAAAATTCAACGCCCCCGTGGAAATGGCCGACATCCGCGCTGCGCTCGCGCAGACGGGTGCAAACTCCGAACTCCAATCGTTCGGCGACCACTCCTTCGCCATCAGCGAAAAAAGCACCTCCGACGAAGTAGGCGTGGTTCAGGCCCGCATTGAAAAAGCGCTTGATACCTTAAAAGTGCCCTACTCCGTCTTGCAGACCAACTCCGTCGGCCCCGCCGTGGGCGAAAATATGACGGAAAGAGCCTTGTGGTCTGTGCTTTTGTCCTTGGTGTTTATCATCATTTATGTAGCGTTCCGTTTCAGCAACATTTTGTGGGGCGTATCCGGCGTAGTAGCCTTGTTCCACGATTTGTTTGTAATGGCGGTGGCGTTTTCGCTTACGCAGCGGGAAATTGACCTCGTGGTCGTAGCGGCCTTCTTAACGGTGGCCGGGTTCTCTATTAACGACACGATTGTTATTTTTGACCGTATGCGCGAAAATTTCCGTCTGCATCCCAAAATGGACTTTGGTCAAATCATCAACCTGTCCATTAACGAAACGCTCTCCCGCACGATTATCACCACTTTAACGGTGCTGTTTGCGCTCGTGGTGTTGTATTTCTTCGGCGGCGAAGTGATTAACTCCTTTGCGTTTGCTATGCTCGTAGGTTGTATTGCCGGTGTATATAGCACCATTGCGCTTACAACCCCCTTGGTGTACGCTTGGAACAATGGCGAAAATAACGACGGCAGCGATTTGAAGAAATCCGCCGCCAAACCGGCCACAAAAGCCGAAGTGGAAGCGTTTGTAAAAGAGCAGAAACCTGCCAAAACTATTACCAAGATCAAACGCACCCGCAGAAGCAAAAAATAAGTCTTTTAAGGGAGTTCCCCCAGAGGGGAACTCCCCGTTTTACACGGTCATCCGGAATTTCCGGGTTACGGTGCCAAACGGTAAGGAACAGTATGAGAAAAATTAAACGCTTTAAAATTGCCCCCCGTCAACGCGAAATTTTGCGCCGTTTACTGCGCGAATTGCCGCTTTTGCGCCGCGCCGGGTTTACGAGTGAGGCGGAAGTTTCGGCGTTTATTTTATCCATTTTTAAACTATTGGACCCGGGCGTAGTGTATGAATTTAACCAAGATGCACATTGGAAATTAGATGAAGCAAGCGCTATCCATAAAGAAATGTTCAGCGCTTGCGCCGTAACACTGGGGGCCAAGGCCGAACCCTTTTTAGCCACCATTACCAATGAGGACCGCAAAACGGTGGCAATGATTGTTCTGTTGGAATTTTTAAAGAGTGCGGTATCCTTTGTAGCGGACCTGGTAAAAGAACAGGCCGAAAAAGAGGAATGTGAAACGCAAGAGGTTCAGTTTGTGTATTTGCCCCCTTTCGGTTTGGCTATTGCGCCCAAATTGTTGCGTGAAGCCGCCCTATTGGAAGCCCCCCTTGCACAAAAAGCATTACCGGTTATTTTAGAAAAACTAAACTCGGAAAAAATTGACCTTTCCGCCCAAGAGGGAAGTTTATCCCCCTTTATGTCCGCCGTATTTTTAGTACCGTGGCAAAAATCCCGCAAAAAAGGTAAAAAATAATGTTTCAACCCACGTCATTAGAAAAGAAAAAAATCTCTTGGAAGCACGTCATCGGTTCCACCTTGGCGTACTGGTACACAATGTTTTTAGGCTGGACGACAAAAATTTATTGGTTCAAAAGTGAGGAAGCCCTAAAATTTGACCGCGAAGGCCAAAACTATATCTTCGGCGTTTGGCACAACCAACAGTTGTTTTTGTTATACCCCTACCGCGGGCAAAAAATTTGCGCCTTGATTAGTTTGAGCGACGACGGAGAATATATTGCCCGCTGTCTGCCGCATTTTGGGATGAAGGCCGTACGCGGCAGCACCACACGCGGCGGGGCCAGAGCGCTTATCAAACTTAAAAACATTGCCGAGGCCGGGTATCACCCTATGCTTACGCCGGACGGTCCGCGCGGGCCGATTTACAAGGTTCAGCACGGCATTTTATTTTTGGCCCTCAAAACAGGATTGCCGATTATCCCGGTGGGCACGGCACTTAGCCATAAAATAAAAGTAGGCTCGTGGGATAAAATGCGCGTACCGCTTCCTTTTGGCAAAACCGCACTCACCTATGGCAAAGCGGTCTATGTCCGCTCTGACGCGGAAATGGAGGCCGCCGCGGCGGAACTGGAAAAGCAACTCAACTGGGCGACGGACCAATCGGAGCGTTTTATCAATAAAAAGCCCTTTGACACGCAAAAACCGTAAAAATTATTTTCCCCTCATAACTCCGGGGTATTATGATGAAAAACCCCGGCCTGCAAACCGGGGCTCTTTTTATTGACCACTAAAAAGGGCGCCCGTTTAGAGCGCCCCTGTATGTAGAGTTATTTTTACTGACCGCAGCAGGTTACAGTACGTACATAAACCGTAAATTTAAAGGTTCCTTCACCAATATCGGGTTTTGGAGTATAGCCTGGGCACAAGTGAAGTCCCGGATAATTCCGATGGCATTCATCCGTACCGCAACAGCAAGCCCCGTGAGCATTATCCGGACACGGACCATCATCAATCGGTACCCATTTTTGATGTTGATATGGTCCTCCCGTAGGCACGGAAGTATAATAGAAAGTAGGCGCAGGCAAACCGTTTGCCATTTTGGCACCTTTGGTACTGGTGGTCATTTTAAAATCTTCTATTGTAACCTTGTCAACTTTATCGCTCGAAGTTCCACTACCACTAGAGGCAGTCGGCCTATAAACATCATCACAAGTTCCTCTGTAAGAAGGGTTATCTGCGCAAAAGAACATACTCTCTGTATCCCCATTACAAGTATCTGCAGTTAGCATTCCTGTTCCATTTGGCATAGTGTAATTTTCTACGCAAGTCTCCGTGCAAGTGTCGGACCAATCACTCCACGCACACGCAGTGGCGTTCCAGGTTCTGGTTTGCGTACCTGTGTATCCGTCCGGGCAAGCGCGCGAAGATGCTTCTCCGGCGGGCGGATTTTGGCAGTCGCACTCGCGTTGCGTTCTGCTACAAGTTCCCCAAGAACTGTAATTCCATTTGCCCGTGGCCGTGTTACAGGTTGCCGTGCGGGTTTGCGTGCCGCAAGTGTTACAAGTTTGGCTGATCACCTGCGGGTCCGTGCACTCACAGTCATCCGAGATAGAGCAGGAACTCCAAGCACTCCAAGTGCCCGTAGTTGTATCGCAGGTTCTCGTTTGTGTGCCGCCGTTTTTGCATCCGCACGCTTGCGTAGAAGGACCTTCACAAGTTTTCGGTGTATTATCGGGTTCTTCACCCGCCGCGCACTCCGCGCCGCTCGTGTAGTCCGCCTTGGCAGTTAATTCACTGCACAACGGATAATTTTTATTTAACTTGGCGCATTGTTCTGCGCTATCACAGCACAAGCGTCCGTCCCGGTAAGACGGCATCTTTAATGTATAGCCGTATTTACCCGTGCTGGCCGCTTCTATGCCCGTGTTCTTTAATGTGTAATTAAAGTTCTTAGTATTTAACGAGGCCAAATTGACTGCGGCCGCATCCGTGGTATAGTTCTTATCCAGGGAGCAGCGTCTTTCCTGTTCCGTTCTCACGGCGGCCATCATTTCTTCGGCTTCCGTCGTTTTGCGCGTTTCAATTACTTTGCTGAACTTCGGTAATACCACCGCGGACAATACGCCTATCACGATGACCACTACCAAAAGTTCTGTAAGCGTAAACGCTTTCTTCTTTCGGTTATTTTTCATTTTCCCTCCTCTTAAAATAGGGGACGTACGGATTATGTTGCGTACGTCCTATGGCTTTCTGTCTTGTTAGAGGAGGGACAGAAAGAATTAGCAAGACACCTTTTTTAGCGGCTTTCAACTGCCGCATACGGTCCCCCTCACAGGCTCGCCATTAGATAAAATCTACCAAAAAATTAAAAACCGGGTCAAGCCCTTGTGTTGCACGGGACGGAATTTACCCAGTTTTTTGTGGAATATCAAAAAGCCTTTATTTTACCCTTTCCTAGAATTAAAAACCCGGGGCAGAAAAATATTCCGACCCGGGCGCAATCAAAAAGTTACTTCTTACTACTATTTAAGGGCTTCCAACATAGCAGGGATAACGTCGTACAAATCCCCTTGGACGGCATAATTAGCCACCTTCATCATAGGGGCTTCGCCGTCTTTGTTAATGGCTACAATCACGTCGGAGCCGCTCATCCCGGCCATATGCTGTATTTGGCCCGAAATACCGCACGCAATATAAAGTTTCGGTTTTACCGTGCGGCCCGTCAGCCCGATTTGGTAGCGGTAATCAATCCACCCGCTGTCCACCGGGGCGCGGGAAGCCGCCACCGCTCCGCCCAAGCGGTCTGCCAATTTTTTAAGCAATTCAAAGCCATCCGCTTTACCTACACCGCGGCCTCCGGCTACGATTACTTCGGCTTCCGAAAGGTCCAGGCCTTCCCCCTCGCTTTTAATAAATTTGATAAACTGCGCCAAAGAGGTATATTTTGCCGCATCAAACGGGAATTTTACCACTTCGCCCGTCCGGCCCGCCTGCAAAGCGGCCTTTTCATAAGACATCGGGCGCAGGGAACACATTTCCGGGCGGGTGTGCGCACAAGTAATGGTAGCCATTAAATTGCCGCCAAAAGTCGGGCGCGTGGCGTGCAGTTGTCCGTCTGCCGGGTTAATCAGCACTTCCGTAGCATCTGCCGTTAGCCCGGTGCCCACAAACACCGCCGTTTTGGCCGATAAAGAGCGCCCCATATTGGTAGCCGGGAGCAAAAACTTGTTAGGTTTGTAGGCTTCAATCATTCCCGCCAAGGTTTTGGCATAGATATCGTCCACATAGTTTTCAAGGGCTTTGTCGTCGCAGACATACACCACATCAGCGCCGCGGGCAAACAAATCTTGGGCAAAGCGTTCCACCTGATAGCCTAAAAGCACCGCACATAATTTTTCGCCCAAATCATCGGCCAGTTTGCGGCCTGCGGTTAAAAGTTCAAAGGCGGTAGGGCTTAATTTACCGCGCTGGGCTTCGGCAAAAATCCAAACATTTTTAAAATCTTTCATATCGTTTTATCCTTAAATATACTTGGCATCCTTTAAAATTTTAACCAAATTGGCTGCCTTTTCCTTACCGTTGGCACCCTCTACGGCCACAGAACAAACTTCGCGCTTGGGCACGAACGACTTTACCACGCGGGTGGGGCAGTTTTTCATACCCAATTTATTTTTATCCGCACCGATATCGTCCGCCGTCCACTTGGTAACCTCGGCCCGTTTGGCAAGCATACGGCCCTTTACGCTTCTCACGCGCGGGCTGTTGATTTCCTTTACCACGGACAGCACACACGGAAACGGCAGTTCCACAACTTCGCTTCCGTCCTCGGTCAAGCGTTCCACCACAATAGATTTGGGCTTTACTTCCACCACTTTTTTTACAAATGCCGCATTGGGCAGTTGAAGCCAAGCGGAAATTTGCGGCCCGATATGGCCGGTATCACTGTCGTTAGTTTGTTTGCCGCAAATAATCAGGTCCACGGGGCGGATAGAATTAATTTTTTCAAGTCCCTTGGATAAGGCATAACTGGTGGACCAGGTATCCGAACCCGCAAAGGCCATATCGCCCAGTTGATAGACGTAATCTGCGCCGCGGGCTACGCTGTCGCGCAAGACGGCTTCGGCTTGCGGCGGACCCATCGTAATAACGGACACCACTCCGCCCACTTGTTCCTTTAAGGTTACGGCTTCTTCCAGGGCGTACTCGTCAAAAGGATTCATCGCGCTGGCGGCGCCGGAGCGGATTAAACATCCGGTGGCCGGGTCAATTTTTACATTATCAGATTTGGGGGTTTGTTTAACACAGGCTACAATGTGCATAAAAGTTTACTCCTCATCGCCTTTGGCGGCATATTCTTTAATAAGCGCCGTGATAATTTCATTCTTTTGAATATGCACGGTGCCCTCGTAAATTTGGGTAATTTTGGCGTCGCGCATATACTTTTCAAGCGGGAAATCGCGCATATAGGCAACCCCTCCGCAAAGTGTTACGCACTCGTCGGCCACTTCCATAGCCACGTTGGAGCAGAACAACTTGGCCTCGGCACTGTATTTGGTCCAGCGTGCGCCTTTTAATTTTTTGAGTTCGTCGTGCACCGTAGTACCGTTAGCCAACGCATTTTTGACAGCGGGCAAATATTCCGTATCCATACGGTGCGTGAGTGAATACACAAGCGCACGGCCCGCTTCGGTTTTGGCGGCAAGTTCGGCCACTTTGTGCCCCAAGGCCTGGAACGTAATAATCGGCTGCCCGAACTGTTTGCGGGTACGCAAGTAAGGAATCGTCTCGTCCAGCGCGCCCTGCGCAATACCTACGGCCTGCGCGGCCACACCGGGGCGGGAATAATCTAATGTTTCCTGCAAATACAAAAGCCCGCGGCCCTCGCTGCCAAGCAAGTTGGCTTTCGGTACGCGGACATTTTCAAAAATAAGTTCGTAAGTAGGATTAGAGCGGATACCCATTTTTTCTTCTTTTTTCCCAAAAGAAAAACCGGGCGTACCCTTTTCAATAACGAGCAGCGAAATACCGCGCGCCCCGCGGGCCGGGTTAGTATTGACGGCTACGGTGTAGAAATCTGCTTCCTTGCCTGTGGAAATAAAGTGTTTTGTACCGTTTACCACATAAAAATCTCCGTCCTTAATGGCGGTAGTTTTTAAGGCGGTAGCATCAGAGCCGGCTTCGGGTTCCGTCAAGGCAAAGGCCCATAATTTTTTGCCGGAAGCCAAATCGGGGCACCACCGTTCGCGCTGTTCCTTGGTAGCGGCTAAAAACATCGGGATAGCCCCCAAAGCGCTCGTACCGGGCGTTAAAGCAAGGCCGGCGCACACGCGCGAAAGTTCTTCAAATGCCATAGCCAGGCAGGTAATCCCGCCGCCCAGACCTCCGTATTCTTCGGGAAGCCACAGCCCCATAATGCCGGATTTTTTGTATTCTTCAAGCATTTCTTTGGAAAACTGTTCCTTGGCGTCCATTTCGGCACGCAAGGGTTTTAATTTCTTTTGAGCCAGTTCCCGGGTTGTATTGAGAACTTCCTGCTCCATTTCGTTAATTGCGTAATCCATTATTTATCTCCCTGATTAAAATTTTTAGAGGGTTTGCGGTAACGGCGGCGGAAAAAGCGCCGTTTGCCGCCGTTCTTTTTAGTGGGCGGAACTAAACTGCGGTATAAGCGTTCCTGCTTTTTAACCATTGTGGAAGCCGTAAATTCCGCAAAATCGCGGTGGTCAATCGCGGCTTCAAACCGTTCGCGCAAAGCGGCGTGGCGCAAGAGCACCTTCAACTTATCGGCAAAAGTGTTAATATCGTTGGGTTTCACTAAAAAGCCCGTCTTGTTATTGGTAATCACCTCGCCGATACCGTCCACATCATAGCAAACGGCGGGCACGCGCATTGCCATCGCTTCCAAAAGGGACATTGGCAGCCCTTCACGCAAAGACACGCTGGCATACACATCACTGATTGCCAGCAGTTCCAGGGCATCACTTCTCCACCCGGGAAAAAGTACCTGCTTTTCAATACCTAAATTTTTGGCCAAATTTTCAGCCGTCTGTTTAAGAGGGCCTTCCCCCGTAAAAATGAAATAGACGTTCTTCATTTGGCTTAACACCTTATACGCCGCCAACACAAAATGAATCGGGTTTTTAAGCGGTTTAAAGTTAGCAAGGGCTAATACCACCTTGGCATTGGCCGGAATTTTGAAAGAGGCCTTCTTGGCGGCCGGGTCAAACTTTAAGGGCAAAATGGGATTAAAATTAATCCCCGCGCGGATGAGTTCCGTCCTCACACCCTTGCCGATACCCAGTTGCTTGGCTTCGGCGGCATTGCGGCGGGAAACAAACACAAGCACATTCGTAAAGCGGGAGCAGAACTTTTCCACCGCCACAAAAAATTTAAACTGTCTTGCGCCGTGTTCCTTGGCAAAGCCCAAGCCGTGAAAGGTGTGCACCACCTTGGCTTTGCGCCAAAACAAGCGTGCGGCAATCCGCCCCAATACGCCTGCTTTGGGGGCGTTGGTATGCACAATATCAGGTCTAACTTGGCGTAAAACACGGCCCATTTGCCACACCGCCCAGATATCGTGAAATATATAACGCGGGCGGATATCGTGGCGCAAGGCGGAAATAAAAAATACGCGGCCGGCATCATTTTTCAGTTTAAAATCCAACCGTCCTCCGGGGGCGGTTGCCAAATAGGTTTCAAACTGCTGTTTATTTAGGGTTTTTAATGTAGTCAGCACGCTGGCTTGCGCGCCGCCTTGGTCCATACGGGTAATAAAGTACAGAATTTTCGTCTTTTCCATTTAATTAATCGTCCCTGTGGTAGTATTTAAGATACGGGCATTGGGGAAGTAATATTTAATAATTCCTTTATAATCCATACCTTTTTTGGCTAAACCGTCCGCCCCCTGCAAGCACAGCCCGTAGCCAAACCCGGTATCATAACCGCGCACCAAGACGCTTTTGATATTTTTCCCCTTGTAGAGCGGAACAATATCAAACAGGTTGGAACGCATTGTGCCGGCGCTTAAAATAAACGCGGCTTCCTGCGGGGTTTTGGCTTCGTACGAGCCTTTGCTGCCCTCAAACCGTATGGACAAAATGCGCCCGTTAGGCGTTAGCGAAGTGGGCATAATGGCGCGCAATTTGCCGATATTTTGTTTGTAGGCGATACGGTTTTGAATCTCTTTTCCGTCGTAAACATACATCCACTTAATGCCGGACCATTGGGTCGGGTCCTGCGGGCGGGAATACAAATCGGCCGGAGGATTGGATAAGAGATATTTGCTTACATTGGCGGGCGAGAAAATATAGCCCGGTTTATCCGCGGTGTTTTGAATTTGGTCCGCGGTCAGGACGCCGCAATTATCATACGAACCTGCCTGCGCCTGGGTAAGGCGGATTTTGGCAGATTCTTTGGAGGCATCCAAAAGCGTTTTAAAGATAAGGTTAATTCCTTTAAATTTAAAATCGGTGTCATTATCTGTAATAAAATAGGGCCGGTCCTTTTGTTCTTCTGCCGCCTGCAACAAAGCCGAACGGAGCACCACGGCAAACGCTTCCAAGGCCGCCGGATGTGTGATACTCTGCACGCGGGAAGCAAGCAAGGCCGGAATTAAATCTTCGGCATTTACATTATTAACCAACATAAACCCGCCGGACGTGGGCACAACAATCAATTCGCCTTGCAATTCTTTATCGCTCAAATCAGCCGAAAAAATATTTTCAGCCTGCGCATTTTTAATAAGCAAGGTCCGTTCCGGGTGAACGAGTGAAATGGTAAACGGCCGCTTGGCGGAAAATTCTATATGACCTTTGGCATTTTGCAAATCCACGCCGCCCGTCAGCGGGTTAAAAACAATCTGCTTGTCTATATACGACGGCACACGCAGCACCTCACCCAGTTTTTCGTCCGTTACTGTTGCAGTGCCGGAGGGTTGGAAAGAAATCGCCTGTAATTCTTGCGGGATTTGTTCGCGGTTAGCATAGAGAGCCATTTTTATTTTTGGCGAAGGCGTAGAGGGCAGTTCGTGCACAATGGGCTGGTCCAAGCGCAAATAAAACAAGTAATCAATACTTTTATTTCCAAACTCTTTGGAATATTTGGCGATTTTTTTAGCCAGTTGTTTATTATCGGGGTCCAGACTATAAAGGGTAGCGTAATACTGCCAAGAGCGGAGCTTGTTTTTATCCTTTTCAGCCAGTTGGGCAAACAGTTTAGCCGCCGCGTAGTTTTTACTGTCGTGCGTTAAAGCCTGCTGCAAAAACACCGGGGCCAGATGGCGCGAAGCCTTCATTTCCGCGGCTATTTTGCCCAACATATAAGATACAAAGGAAATATTATACGGGTTAGCCGTATATAAGTATTGCCACTCGGCGGCGGATTTTTCTTTATTTCCGCTTAAATACCAAGATAAAGCATTACCCGTTTTGGACGAAGAAACATATTCAAAATCGGCGGTCAGGTACATTAAATCATCAAACGATTTACGCGCTTTTTTATATTTTCCGGCGGCTAAATATGTCCACCCGCGCGTAAGTTCCATAAAGGGGTCGTCCGGGTTTAGTTCACACGCGCGGTTGATATACGACAAAGCCTGCTTGACTAGGCCGCGCTGCAAGGATAAAACGGATAATTCCAAATTTGCTGCGGCGGCGAGTTTGCTGTCTGCGGCGTTTTCAAAGGTTTTATAGGAAAAATAACACTCGTCGGGTTCCCCCGCCGCACACTTTTGGGCCACTTCCGCAAGTTCTGCCGGCAAGGAATAATTTAACACACTTTTATGCAAGACGGTTTCGTTTAACTTACTGTCTGCGTGCTTGGCGGCCAGCGAGGCTTTGCTAACCGTCTGCGCCGGCAAAACATTACTATCCGCCGCAGTCGTTTGCGAAAAACCCGCCCCCACACCAAACAAGACTAAAAAACCCGCAAAAAAGATATATCTTCTCATATACAAATTATACCAAATACAGTGCCCCAGCGGACGGCACGCTGTAAGGTTTCTATACGGAGTCCATTAATAGGTTTCAGAATCTACCGATTGTGTCGCTAGTCGTTGCCGTCATCCTGGAAAGTTGTAGTCCAGGATCTGTCGTTACTCAATAAGAGGAAAACAACAGATACTGGACAGAAACCTTCCAGTATGACCTTGTTGGATAACGACACAACAAACTACCCAAGCAGTAGATCCTGAACTAAATTCAGGATGACCTCTTTTTTATAAAAGGCCATTTTCCATTGTCATCCCCGAGGGTTTGGTGAATATGTTCTTTCTTCGTCATCCCCGAAGGTTTCTGTCGGGGATCTGTCGTTATTAATAAAAAACACTAAAAAACCTCCGCTTTTGGCGGAGGTTTTAAACAAGAACTTAATTACAAACTAGCGGCAGGCCTTAACCAAATTTCCGCAAACACAACCTCTTTTAGGGTTAAATTGGCAAGAATTTCCCTGATACCACCCACAATCGCAGGCACACTTGGAATCATTCCATGTGCCCCCGCAACTTTCGCACGTAACCCGGTTGGTATCATTCTCACAAGTATTTCCACCCGATCCGCTATCGCCGCCGCCCCCGGTGGACACGCGGGCCTTGGATTTAAGCAAGTAAGAGGTATATTTCGGTGTCTTGCACTCCTGAGAGGTTTCCTCTCCCGGTTCTTTTACCCGGCAGTTCCAAAATGCACAATAATTGTATCCATAGTTTGCGTTTCCATAGGAATCACTCCCCATACGAAACAAACATCCGATTGCATAAGATTTGGCACGTTTAGATAAATCAGAAGGTCCGATATCTCCAATATCATTTCCACAAGAGGCATTATTCACAAGTTCAGTATTACTATTGCTACCATAACGTCCGTCCAAAATAGGCGTCGCAGTATAGAATCTCCTACCGGCATTAAAACTTTCCTGTTCATAAAAGGAGGGATCTCTGCGGGTGCTTGCCCACGTCGCCAAATTATAAGCGTGAGCATCTCCCCCATTAACGCCGTGCTCATTACATATTTCAGTAAAGAAATCCGCCCAATTAGCCTTAGACATTGCTTGTATTGAGCCTTCCTCAAAGCAATAAACACAATCACATTGTACATCATACTTGCGGGAAGCATCCCCCGGTTGATACCACGGAGCACTTTTACCCGACAAATAATCAGAATTATTGCCAATATACTCCTTTACGTCCACATATTCGGTACCCCATACGCTTTCGCCCTCGGTGTTTGAAGAGGAATTATAATCGCATTGATATTCGTTGCTCCACTCCATTTCTTTATCCAAATAGGCGGAATTTTGCGAACCCTTGGTAATTTTGGCGGTGCCGGAAATATCCATATTGTCCGTTTTCCCACCC
>ERZ1026854.1991-NODE-1991-length-12145-cov-3.308106_pt1 | contig 12145 bp, 4 predicted proteins | sample MGYA00380157_ERZ1026854 | MGnify/ENA primary metagenome ERZ1026854 (study PRJEB33269, sample SAMEA4719793) | human gut metagenome | biome: human-associated habitat; feature: organic feature; material: feces | place: Cameroon | collected 2013-10 ...
GTGCACGTCCACCATGATATTCCCCTTCTTCTGCAAAACAGTACTTGCAGGCAAGATTACAATCATGTGCAATATGCAGGCATAATGCTTTGACAACCGTCTTACGTTTCTTAAAATCAATAATCGCATCCTTATATACATCTTCCGTAAATAACTGTCCTGCTTCCTTAAGTTCCGTTATCTCACCATATGCTTCCCGTATCTCTTCCTCCGGGTACTTAGATAACTGCTTGATAATCTCATCTAAGTCTGATTCTTCATACAAAGCTATCACATCATATACAAGATCATCCACCACATGAACCGAGCCACTGCAGACATCTAATACGATGTTATAACCATTATTCTTATACTGATGTACCACTTCTATATACCTCTTAATTCCATCTATGTAAAAGGGTATTCCATTGTTCCCACACAGATACACAAAAACGAAACGAAAGAGGACAGCCTAAAACAAGCGGTCCTCTTTATTCCATTCCATACCAGAAATTGTATTATTTGTTCTCACAAGTCTGGTTACCGACTGTACAAGATGTCTTGCAGGCTGACTGGCAAGATGTCTGACATTCGCCGCATCCACCCTTTTCCATTGTACTCTTCAAAGTCTTGTCTGTTAAAGTCTTAATATGTTTCATCTTATATACCTCACATTCATAATAGTATCCGGGAACCGCCCCCGAACTAATACATATTTCATTAAGTATAACACATGCATTATCCAAGGTCAACGCTTTATTCTTTCTTGCTGTCACCTCGTTGTTACCTTCGCAAAGGCTGTCAGCTTAACATACCGCCCAGCAGCCCTCCGCCAACACACAGGGCTGCGGTCGTCATATTAGCAGTACTTGCGACATGAAATACCTGCCCAACCGCAATCGCCACGATCGAAATAATTAAGATGTAGAGGATGCCAAGCAACATACCCCATACAAACTTACGCTCTTTCACCGCCTTACCCGTGATGAACGCTCCGATAAATGTTACCATCACATAGATTGCCACGATCACAATATCCGTCACAGACTCACTCAGTCCAAACCGGAATACCAGAAACGCAAGTAATGCAAGCAGCAATCCCGTCACCGCATACGCTACGATCAATCCCTTAACAACAATTGTAAATTTTCTTCCTATACTCATACATCCACACTCCTCGCCCTGCAAGATCTCTTGTTTCTGCACTCAGTCAGATCCATCGGATCCCTTTGCACTAATGCAATATATGAATTGACATGTGGATATATTCATCAAATATCAGATTGTTATTCCTTTATTCAATAATTCAATGACGTCAAACAACGAATCATATATCTGGTCTGCCAATGGCCGGATCTCATCGGTTGGCCGGATCAGATCGATCACCATGATCGTATAAAGTCCCGCTGCCGAAGAAGATTTCACACCATTAATAGAGTCTTCAATACCAATTGCCTCTTGTGGCTGCACGCCAAGATCTTCGCAGGCTTTCAGGTAAATATCCGGTGCCGGCTTGCCATTTGGCACAACTCCACCATACACAATGGCATCAAATACATCCAGGATTCCTGCACGTTCCAAGTTCTTGCTTGCACGTTCTTTTGCCGTCGAGGTAGCAAGTGCGATCCGGTATCCATTCTGTTTCAGATATGCAAATAATTCCTTCAATCCCGGTTTTATATCAAGTCCATCCCTCGCAATCTCAGCATCCATCCGGTCCATCGTCTTTGCACGGAATGTTCCATAATCAAAATCTTCTCCGAAATGATCCTTCATCAATCTTTCATTATGCTGTCTGGTTGCTCCCGCAATGTGGTTGCAAAGCTCTTCCATCTCTGCCTCCGGTATGCCATACTCCTTACCGGTAATCATCCAATGTTTTCGATATAGCCTCTCTGAATCAAAGATAACGCCATCCATATCAAATACTACTGCTTTTATCATATCTTTTCTTCTTCCTTTTCTTTTCGGATACTTCTTACCCAAAGCCATATACATGTCATAACAATGAGTCCACCCATAATAGCAAATAAAATTATAGTAGTCAATGGGTTATGATAGGTAAATTGTATTGTACGCACCACATGATTGCCCGCTTTATCCATACATTCCACATCAATATGATAACTTCCATACTCTGTATAATCTAATTGTCTGGTATCTGCATCATATTCCACACCATTCATCGAAACCGCCGTAATCTCATCTTCCGGATTCGTAAGTGATAATATTACACTTCCGCTCTCTGTCACAGACTGTCCTTCCTTCACTCCTGTAAAGATTACTTTTGGTGCCGTATGGTCAATAATAAATTCTACATTTTCTGTGCTCTTATGCCCTAATTCATCCTGCACCTCTACCGAAAGATTGTATTTTCCCTCTTCTGTTACCGGTGTTACTCCGTCGTATTCCATTCCATTTAACAGGATCCGGTAAGATACTACCGTAAGATCTTTGAACACTTCTTCTAATGTATCCGCGACCTTAAATTCCTGATAATATCCACCCTGATATTGTGCAACCTTATGAATCTCCGGTCTCGTCTGATCCAATATGAAGTGAATCTCCTTCTCATCCTGATTACCCGCCTCATCTTTCGCAGAGATAGCGAAATGATATATACCATCCTTACTAAATGTCTGTATTAAACTGCTCAGCTTTGCTGCATTAGAGATTGCCGGTAATTCCAACTCTTCCACATTACCATTAATGTCCTGTCTGGTTCCCTGTATGGTAATGTGATTGCCTGCATAATACGATTCTTCTACTGCAAACCGGATTGTAACCGGCCGGTCCCACTGTTCATAATTCGAAGTACCCGTAATTTGAATCTCCGGATTGGTCCGGTCGACAGAAAAAGAAATCTTTTCGCTCTTTGCCACATTCCCCGCGCGGTCTTTTGCCGTAAAGGTAATGTCATATGTTCCATCTTCATCAAATGTCCGGTTCAAAGAAGAATGTTTTCCCTTCTTCGGAAATGACGTTACTTCCGAACGGGTTGTCCCCCCATCTAATGTCTTCTCGATCCGAATGGACGCATCCGTTGTCATATAGAAAGAATCGGTAAGAGCAAACTGTAATGTAACAGAATCTCCGTTCATTGATCCACTCTCCACACCGGATATTGCCAGCTTCGGTGCTGTCTTATCTACCACGAACCGAAGAGTATTTGACCTTGTGCGATTTCCTGCACCGTCTGTCGTAACAGCATAGACCTGATATCGTCCTTCCTTTCCAAATCGTCTTGTGCACCGATCCTCATACTTCCGCATAGTAAATGGTGTATACTTTTCTGTATATGTCTTACCATCTATCGTCCTCGTCACATAATATTCCGTCTTTGTGTTCTTAAAAGATACATCCTGCACCTCTGCCCGGATCGTCTGTGTCTTATTGTAATGCGTGCCATTCTGTACACCGGAAAGCCGGATTGCAGGAGCATCTTTATCAATATATACCCTCCTCGACGCTTCGCTTTCTGTTCCATTATTATTCATAACCCGAATATCAACCGTATAACCGGACACTTTATCTGCTGTCTTCGTTGCAGTCAGATCATAAGTATATTCTTTGACAAACTCGGTAAATTCTACCTTTTTAACTTCTTTTCCATCAACTGAATACGTTACTTCTTTGAGACCTGACTTATTATCTGCAACCTTTGTATGAAATGTCACATCACGGCTTTGCCATTTCGTATAATCCAGATCACAATCCATAACTATCTCCGGTTTGTCCGTATTCTGTATCAACCGGATCGTCTGTGCATCAGACTCATTGCGTATCCGGTCATTCGCCCATAAAGTGATCACTCCATCATATTCCGTCATCATCACGTCAGAAGGCACATACACATAATAATATCCCTGTTCTCCTTTTCTTGCCATGTAAAGCGGTGCCGCCGCCATCCGGTCTTTTGCTTCCCCAAGGGTAACATAGACATACGAGTCTTCTACGCCAACCACCCGGTCAGTCACTTGAAACTTCACCCGGATCATCTGATTACTAAAAATAATCCCATACTTTGGTGCAAGTAAACCATACACATCGGAATAACTGATATCTGAGATAACCGGCGCCGTGTGATCGATCGAAAATGTAATCGTCTGAACGGCTCCCACATTTCCTGCCTTATCCACACCTTCTAACGTAATCTCATAATTACCTTCCGTAGTATATGTAGAAGTCTTAGTTGTTGTATAATCCTGCTGCCGGTCTGCCTCATATCCTGTCTTGATCCAATCTGCTGCATTCTGTTCCACCAAAACCTCATTTGTTCCCGCAAGATCCGTTCTTCGGACCGTTACTTTATATTGGTCAAAATCATGATTCTTGTCAACCGCCTGATACGTCAAAGTGACAGGACTCTTCGTCATCTTTCCCGGCTCGATCCCAAGAATTTCCAACTTAGGTCCGGTCTTATCTACCACTATGTTCCGGTTCACCTGTTCCGCCGGATTACCTGCTTTGTCCGCTCCGTTCAATGCAACCCGGTATCTGCCTTCTACCGTGTAGGCTGTCCTGGTAACAAATATATACGGAGATGTTGTTAACGCATACTGCTCCTGTTGAACCGTCTTTCCTTCTAAAACCCCATTCACTCGAACATAACCATCCGCAGTCGGAAAATGATCCGTCACCGTAACAGCTAACCGTCCATCCTCATTGACATAATAATTTCCATCCGGATTCACCGCCTGTTCGATTGCACTGTCTCCTTTGATCACCTTTGCCTCGATAATTATCGGCGGCTCTTTATCTATCGCAAACTTCACGGTATTCGATGTCGTCTTATTGCCTGCCCCATCCGTTGTGACCGCATATATCTCATAGTATCCTTCCTGTGAGAACGTCTTTTTATCTGAATCTATATACTGATCCGATACAAAATTCTCCCAGACACCGGTTCTGTTCTGTCCGTCATATCGACATGTCACATAGTACTTTGTGGTTGTCCGCTTTTTTGGGTCTGCAGGAGCAGGTGCTTCTTTATACGAAATATCCTTAACCTTAGCCGTGATCGTCTGGTCGGAACTATAATGTGCCCCATCCGTTATTCCGGAAAGCTCTACTTCCGGTACTTCTTTGTCCACATAGACCTTTTTCCGCATCGTTTTTGAAATTCCACAATTATTGGTCGTCTCAACCTGCAATACATATCCGTCCACATCCTGTACCGTTTCTTTTGCTGTCAGATCATATACATATCTCGGGACAAATTCCGATATCAGCCCAGCTTCACGCTGCTGCTCAAAATCAACTTCTTTGACAACCGTCTTTGTTTCCACACCATTTATATTCTCAATCTTAGAGTATGTAATCTTGCTGATTCCACATTTTTCATCCGCAACAACAGTGTGATATGTTACATCCCGGTTCGTCCAGATACCGTCATTATCTGTCGTACACTCCATCGTAATATTCGAGGCATTTGTGTTATATATTGTACGCTTCGACTCCAAAGTACGTTCATTGCGTAACTTATCATACGCCCAGATGGTGATCGTATTATCAAAATAATCAACATCTTCTAATGGCAATAATACAGCATATGTTCCATTCTGAAGGTCCATCGTATTATAAACCGTGGTAGCAGCAGTACGATCATCCTTCTTTCCAATCGTTACTACTACAGCCCCCTCATCTGCCAGCCCGACCACCTGATCCTTTACAGAAAAAGTCACCCTGATCGCATATTGGTTGAATATGATCCCATACTTCGGTCCGATCAGATTGCCACCGCCGGTATACTCGACATCTTCGATCAGTGGTGCCGTACGGTCAATAGAAAACGATATCGTCTGCTTATCTGCAACATTTCCCGCTTTATCCATTCCCTCAAACGTAATCTCGTATGTTCCTTCCTCAGAATACACAGACTCCATGAAAGTGATATAATTCTTCTGACTGTTTCTGTTATAGCCCGATTGTTCCCACTTAGAAGCGTCCTGTTCTATTTTCGTTTCGTTCACTCCGTCCAGCGTGGTTCGATGTACTGTTACTTTGTAAGCATCGAAATCATGATTCTTCTCTGACGATTCATATCTCAGCCGTACAGATTTCGTTGTCATCTCTGCATTGCCAATCCCCGTAATTGACAGCTTCGGTCCGGTCTTATCCACAACCACCGCTTTCGTAACCCCGGCTGCCACATTACCTGCCTTATCCTGTCCTCCGACTGTTAATACATAACGGCCTTCTGTCGCATACACCTCCGACAAAAAAGCCAACGGTGAAACATCAAGTATATGCTTTTCCTCCGGAATTGCATCTCCGTCCAGTCTTCCCTGTATCCCGATAAAGGCATCCGACGTTGGGAAATGATCGGTTGCTTTGATCTGTAATTGTGCCTCCTCTTTCAGATAATAATTACCATCCGGATCCATGCTCTGTTCCTGCCCGGAATCCTTTCCGATCACATTGACTGAAGAAATCTCCGGTGCATGTTTATCAATCGTGAAGGAAATGGTTCCCTGCTCCGGCACACGCACTACATTGCCTGCACCATCTGTTGTGACCACATATAATGTATAGTCACCTTCTTCTGACAACACCTTTTCTCCCGAAGCATCATACCGGTCTGATACAAGATCCTCCCATGCAATGTTCTTCCTCTGTCCATCGCATACACATGTCACATAATACTTCGTAGTCGTTCTCTTACCCTGAATCTCCTGATAAGAAATATCTTTCACCCTTGTGGTTATCCTCAGATCCCCTTTGTAATGACTTCCATCCGTCACACCAGAAAGTTCTGTAACCGGAGCCTCTTTATCTATATATACCTGTTTTGTCACTGTCGTTGTTGTGCCACAGTTATTCGTCACCTCAAATTGCAGCGTATATCCATCTGCTGACCGGACTGAATCCGAAATGTCTAACGAGATCGTATCATCCTCTGTCTGATACGTCGTATAATCTTTCCGGAATATCTCTTTTCCCGGCTGCACTATTCCGTCAACCGTCTCTAATTTCGTACAGATCACCGATTGCAGACCGCAATTAGTATCGGATACGCTCACCTGATAGTTTACATCTGTGTTCGTCCACACTCCATCATTCCCGGTTGTACACCTTACGCTAAGTGCTGCCGGATCCGTATTGTATATCGTCCGTAATGACTCCTCACTTTTAATATTGCCTGCCTTATCATATGCCCATACTGTGATCTTATTATCAAACGAAGCAAGTGTTTCCAACGGAATATTCACATAATACACTCCCGTTCCGGGACCTTGCTTTGCTCCATAGAATAATGTTCCGCCCATTGCATCTGCAACCGTTCCAATCGATACTTTTACCGGCTCGGTGCTCTGCAGCCCTGTAAGTTTGTCTTTCACAACAAAAAAAACCTGAATCGTATTATTGTGGAAGATCGTGTTATACTTAGGATCCAACGGCATGTTGCCAAATGTCTTATAAGTGATATCCGTTATCTCCGGTGCTGTCTTATCAATGGTAAATATAAGGGTCTTTACCTGTCCATCATTACCTGCTTTATCTTTCCCCTTCAACTGAATGGTATATATACCTTCTTCTGAATAATCACACTCCCATGATGCGGTAATATTACCATCACTGTCTGCACCTGACATCGTCCAATTCACGGTCTGATTCACCGGATATGTTATCCCTTCCGCATCCTTTCTTGTAACACTGACTACATAGGTAGATATATCATGATTACGATCCGTGACATTATAAAAAACATGAACCTTTTTATTCGTAACAGCATCATTTCCAATTGTCTGACTCTCTTCATCCTTTGCCACAATTGCAAGCTCAGGAGCAGTCCTATCTATACTGAAAGAACATTGTAATTGCTGCTGTACCTTATTACCCACAACATCTTCTGTATCCACAGTAATATCATACTTTCCCTCTTCCTCACAGTTATAAGATCCGTCTATATAAGAATTGCCATCCATATCTGTGCTGTTTATCTCTTTTTCGGAAGATATGATCTCTGTGTCATCTTTTTTTACAACAATCTTTTGTTTTCCGCCTGCCAGATTGGCATCTTCAATCCGATACTTAAAAGTCTGCGCATCTTTATAATATGCGTCCTTCTGCTGTCCTGACTGCTGCGTAATGACCGGTCCGGCTCCATCCACCCGAAACGCAACTTTCTCCGTTGATGTTACTGTATTACCCGCCTTATCCTCGGCACTTACCGATACTTTATAAGCACCATCCTGATCAAAAGAGTGGGAATATCGAGAGAGGTTATTCTCATCAGCAGTTACCGTTATGGTCTGTGTGCTTTCGTCATCTTTTGTCACATTATACTTCACCGCCGCAAGCGAAGACACCGCATCTGTAACTGTCGTTGTAAGGGTAACCGGTCGTTTATATGTTGTATTCGCTACTTGTTCTCCTGTGTCTGCGATCGTAAGCCCGCCAATCACCGGAGCATCCTTATCCAACAATATGTATCCGGTCCAGGTTGCGAATACTCCTTTGGCATTGGTTGCAGTCACCTCAAATGTGTGCCCTTGCGCATCTCCGGCACTCGTATCCACGACAAATGATTGGCTCACTGTCTCCTTTGGAATATTATTATCCTCATAATCCAACTGCTTCCCCGGCAACTCTGCTCCGTCTAACCGGAACGACACCTTTTTCACGCCAATATATGCATCTTTAATCTCTACCTTAAAAGTTATCTCGTCTTTTGTCCATGTGCCACTTTCCATCCCCTGTGCCGCCTTGGCAACAACAGAACCCGCCGGAGTCACATTTGTCATACATATATCCGGTACGCTGTCCACATATTGAATCTTCACCGACCTGGTTCCAAACGCTATACCTTCTTTCTTCGCCGCTACCGTGATCGTATATTCATACTTTGCATCAGCCTCCGGCTGTTTCATATAGATCACGCCCGACTCCGTACCGGCAGATTCTACCGCACATTGCGCCCCTTCTGCCCAGACCGGACCAACTACACTGTTTTCTGTAATCTTAACATCCTTCACCACATCTGTCGCTACAGCACTTGTATCCTGCAGATCCTTGCGTGTCACCGTTAAATCAAGGGAAACTTTCCCCTGTTCTGATGCTGTCATCTGATTCCAGTTTGTTATCTTATAGGCAACAGACCATGTCTTCTGGCCGGCCTTCTCCGTGCAGTCTTTTGGCACAAACATAGTGTTATCCGTAATCTCTTCCGAAGAATCCGCATTAGTAAATGCCAGCTCCGCCTGCGTTACAGCCGGTGTTGTATCATCCGCATACACATTCTGCACATTCGTACCGGTAAACAACTGCAGCAACAGCAGCATGATCATCCCATATGCAATTGTCTTACGATATTTCATTCCCCTGTTCAATCTTTGCACCCCTTAATTCTTTCCTTCTTTACCCACCGCAGTAAAAAACATCTGCCATACACCTAGTCCTTCTCCACCGCAGCGTTCAACAATCTCATCAGCTCATCATCCTCCTGCAACACCGGTTCAAACTGCATCAGTTCCGCTTCCACACCGGATCCTTCTTCTTTTCCACTTGTAAGAAGGGTTGTTGCTTCGTCTCCTTCCATCGCAAGCAATGTCGTCTCTTCATCTCCTTCTCTTGTAAGGAGTGTCGTCTCTTCATCTCCCTCTCTCGTAAGGAGTGTCGTCTCTTCATCTCCCTCTCTCGTAAGGAGTGTCGTCTGCTCATCCCCCTCATAGGAAAGAAGGGTTGTCTCTTCATCTGCACCGGACTGTAATACATCTGTCTGCTCATCCTGTGACAATTCTGCCGTATCTTCCTCACAATACAACTTTGTTGTGATCTCTTCCTCTTCCGTAGCTTCTCCGGCTTCCCTAGATGATAGAACAGTCGTATAAGTGTCTATTGCTTCTGCTTCCGGCATCCGGTTCGGATTCTCTGCCCCTGCCAATACCGTTACATCTTCCTCCACTTCAAATATAGAATCTGTATCTGTCTTCTCCTTTTGTAACAGTGATGTTCTCTCTTCTTTATGCAACCGGAAATTGTGCTGTTTCTTTTTCCTTGTCTTACCCACCTGTTGCAAGTGTTCCGATTCCGGCACTGCCTGCAATGTTCCCGTCGTAGTTGTCTTATGCACCAAAACTTTACTTGTCTCCGGTCTGATCGCTTCTGTCTTGGAAGTATCCTCTGCACCTTTCCGTTGTAAATGTCTGATTGCTCTTTTAGCATTCCAACCGGTAACATCCCCGATCAATTTCCATACTTTATTGCGGATAAATAAGATGATCGTTGCGATCAGAAACACGACTGCCAGTACCATACCCGCATAATACATAATCTCGTACATATCATCAGCCTCCATTCTTTCCAAACAATGGAGACAGTTTCTGTTTGAGCTGCTTCCACCGATAATCATTCTCTATCCCCGGCACCTGATCACCCGCTTCAAAAAGGCTATGCAGCCTTTGATAATCCCATTGTTCCACATCAGTCGTACTCTGCTCCTGTATCTCACATTCCAATGATAAGTGTCCGGCATATAACGCAATGCTGGTTGTACCGAACTCTTCTTCTGCCTGTTCATAGATCTGCTCTGCCTGTTCATAATCTCCCAGTGCTTCATAGATCTCTGCCTTCTGACAATACTTTGCCTCCCGCAGTTTGGCATCGGTTATATTCTCTACCGTACTATCTTCATCAATTGATACCATTCCTAATATGAAATCACAACATTCTAATGCTTTTTCATAATATTCCTTAGAACGTCCCGCATCGGAATCTTCGTAATCTTCTCCAAGGCGTTCATATGCTAATGCAAGATACTGGTTATATATAGTATAATATTCTGCTTTCACACTATCGTCGTCATAATCTTCTAATATAGTAAGTCCCTTATCTGCCGCCTGAATCAACCGGTCTGCTGCATTATTCATCTGACCAAGGTTTCTCGCATATACGATGCACAATAACCGATAATTCATCAGCTTATTAATAGACGTAGTTGCTGCATCATTCATTGCTTCAAAATTCTTCAGATTAAATGACAGACTGTCATAATCTACATTCAACTCTCCCATGGCTAGCGCTATCGTGCTATAATACGCAGCCTCCGGATGTTCTTTCTGATCTAACATATTAAAATAATATGCACTGGATTTGTAGTCCTTCAACACATCAAAATAATCCATTGCCACATTCAACAGCAATGTCTGATCCTTATCAATATTCTCATACTGCTGGTCAATATAATATGTAACACGGCTAAGACCGGTCTCGGCATCATCCATATAATTGATATACAGATCCATCAGTTCTAGATATGCCTCATTCCGGCCTCCATCCACTTCCGTGATCGCATCTACAAAAAGACCTGCCGCATCCTCATAATTCCCCTGTACAATATCCGAATATCCCTGATTGATCAGACTATCATAATTCATTCGTTTCTCATGTTCATTGCCAATGTATCCGCTAATCGCAACCACAGTAAATATCACTGTTAATCCGGCACATATTAGAAAACTCCTCATCTTTCTCAGGCAGGATCTTCTAAATGCATCATCCAACTCCTCATAGTGTTCTAGATCATAAAGCAACTCCGAACATGACTGATAACGATCCTCCGGATTCGGCATCGTACACTTGTTAATGATCTTCTCCAGCCCGCTTGATAACTTAGGATTCCAATCCCTGATCGGCTTGATCACATATGGCGGTTCACTCGGATTCTTACCCGTGACAACATGATACAGCGTTGCACCCAGACTATAAATATCTGTTCTTGCGTCCGTCTTATGGATTCCTCTTCCTCTTGCATCACCAAACTGTTCCGGAGCCGCATATCCCCGTGTACCGAGTGCAGTTGTATCTGCCAGACTTTCTACATCGAACTCCTTCGCCGTACCAAAGTCGATCAATTTCACTTTACCATCCGGTTTCAACATAATATTAGATGGTTTCATATCACGGTAAATGATCGGTGGATCCATAGAATGCAGATAGTCCAATGCACTGCACAGATCTTTTGCCCACTCGATCACTTTCTCCTGCGGCTGTGCCCCCTCTAACTTGAGAACCTCACTCAACGGACGTCCTTCAATATAATCCATAACGACAAAAACTGTGCCATTATAATTAATAATATCCACAATTCTAGGCAATACCGGGTGATCAACCATCTTCAGAATATTCGCTTCCATCTGCAGTCCCTTTAACAGTACTCCGGTAT
>ERZ1026854.1992-NODE-1992-length-12139-cov-4.176432_pt1 | contig 12139 bp, 9 predicted proteins | sample MGYA00380157_ERZ1026854 | MGnify/ENA primary metagenome ERZ1026854 (study PRJEB33269, sample SAMEA4719793) | human gut metagenome | biome: human-associated habitat; feature: organic feature; material: feces | place: Cameroon | collected 2013-10 ...
CGCCGTATCCATCACGGCGTCCGTATGTCCCTGATTCACCGTAATCAAAATGAGACTCTGGTCTGCCTTGTTGTCCATTCCCGTTCCTCCTACTCTCTCCTGCTCATTCAAAAGCACCGTGGCAATCAGACTGTTCAATCCGGTAAGCGGCATGTCAAACACGATGCCGCTTGCATGGATGCGCCCCTGCAGATCACCGTCCAGCCGCCCCAACAGTCTCTCCACACATTGCGTCTGCGCAATGCACAGCAGAATGTCTTTTTCGGAGCTGCCCACGCCCAGCACATCCAGAAGCTCTGAGGACGCCGTCCCCCTGCCCATGCACTGATAGCTGCAATGGACGCCCTGCTCCGCGTAGAGCTTCGCCAGCCCCTTTCCTTTTCCACGTTCCGTTATTGTCGCAACCAGCTTAATACTGTTCTTCTCTGCCATATCAGCCACCTATCATCCTACTCAAAATAGACAATGCTGTCTTCCACTTCCTTGAGCTGCAAAATCAGCTTGCGCTTCCGCGCATTCTTGCGCAGCGCGTCCACCAGACCCAGAAGCTGGATCGTGACAAGGGGCATCATCGCCACCATGGCAACAATACCGAATGCATCCGTCAGCACATTGCCGCCGAGCGTCTCGCAGGCTCCCATCGCCAGCGGAAGAAGAAATGTCGTCGTCATAGGGCCGCTGGCAACGCCACCGGAGTCAAATGCAATACCCGTAAAGATCTGGGGTACGAAAAAGGTCATAGCCAGCGAGATCAGATAGCCCGGCACCAAGAACCACATAATATTCAGTCCCGTCAGAATCCGCAGCATGGCAAGACCGACCGCAATGGCAATACCGATAGAAAGGCTGTGTCCGATTGCCGTATGGGTGATGGAACCGTTGGTCACATCCTCCACCTGCCTCGTCAACACCTGTACCGCCGGCTCTGCCTTTACGATAAAGTAACCGATCAGCATGCCGATGGGGATCAGCACCCAGGGCGTCGCGCTGCCCGCGATTGCCGACCCGATATATTGTCCTGCGGGCATGAAGCCCACGTTGACACCCGTAAGGAACAGCACCAGCCCGATGTAGCTGTAAACGAAGCCGGAACAGATCCTGATGAGCTGTCTGCTGTGGAATCTCCGGAAAATGCACTGAAACAGAATAAAGAGCACCGCAATCGGCACAAGCGCTATGGCAACCTCCTTCATATAGGCGGGAAATGCACCGATAAAGGCGGCAGCCGCATCCTTCGTTGTCGCCATCTCCTGAATGCTCACCGTCGTATACGCCGCATCCTCCGGGTGGAAGCAGATTCCCAGTATCAGCACCGACAGGATCGGGCCGATGCTGCAGATCGCCGTCAGACCGAAGCTGTCGCTGTTTGAGTTTTTATCGCTTCGCACGGAAGCCATACCAATACCGAGCGCCATGATGAAAGGCACCGTCACAGGCCCCGTGGTCACACCGCCGGAATCAAAGGAAACCGGGATAAAGTTGGCGGGTGCAAAGATCGTCAGTACAAAAATCACTCCGTAGAAAAAGATCAATATGTACGAAAGGGGAATCTTAAAAAGAATACGAAGCTGGGCTACCACAAGAAAGAACCCGACACCCGCCGCCACCGTAAAGATCAGTGTCAGGTTCGGGATCGCCGGAACCTGTTCCGCCAGCACCTGCAGATCCGGTTCCGCTATGGTGATCAGAACCCCGAGAATCAGGCAGACAAAAAGCGGAATGACCACCTTTTTTGCCTTCGAGAGCTGTACGCCGATACCCTCTCCCATGGGAATCATGGACATATCCACACCCAGTGTGAAAAATCCCATTCCCACGATCAGGAGCAATGCCCCGAACAGGAAAAGCGTCAATATCCCCGGCGTCAACGGTGCAATGGTAATGCTCAAAAGCAGCACAATCGCCGTGATCGGAAGTACCGAGGAGACCGATTCATATACCTTTTCCCTCAATTGTTCATTATGCGCCACGCTGTCTCCTCCTTCCTGCAATTACCAATGCATACATTAATACTACTATGGATACGCGCCCCATGTAAATAAAATGAATCTAAAATCGGCGTTAAGATTTCTTAACGGTGCGGGGCTATTCTTCTTCCTCCGCCACTCTCACAGGGATTCCGTTTAACTCCACCTGATCGTTCAGCTCAATTACAAGACATTTTCTGCCGTCGATAACCTTTGTCTGCACCAGATCCATCCGCTCGGGGCTCACCTTCACGACCACATCCGGCGTGCGCACCTCGAATTGCCTCGTATTCGCCACATTGGTCGCCACGAAACAGGTTCTCTCCCCCGCAGCCGCGTCATATTTCTCCTCAAAATCAGCCAGCTTCTCTTCTTCTACGCCGCTGTATTCAAAGAGCCTCTTCACCTCTGCGCGATCCAATACCACAGGATCCGGCTCCTCCTTCTTCTCCTCGATCATTTCATTGAGCTTCTCATGGATATTTTTCACGACCTCGTAATCACAGCCGTCTCCCAGAGTCTCCTCCACGATGGTCTGGAACGTTTCCTTCTGCCCGCCTGCGGACATGGGCACCTCACAGCCCAGCACCGGCTCCACAAAGTCAAACCGCAGCTCCTCCGGCTTTGCGGCATAGTACAAAAGCCCGTGCACATCGCTGCTCCTGTCGTTGAATGCAGGGAACAGGAACCCGATATCCGGCATATCCACCACCCTGTCGCACACTCTTGTACGGAAGGAATTGCTCTCCTCGTCATACGCCAAACCGGGCTTGCTCAGCGTAACCGGACAAATGCAGCAAAGCACATGCTCGTACACCTCATCGGAGGCATCAAACATCTCCGCGCCGTCCGCCGCCTTTCCCGGCACATCATAAACCGCATGAATTAACAGGATCAGATAATTTTCCACCGAGTAATAGCTCTCGATCACCTTGTCGTAGAACTCCTCCAGCAGAATATCATCCTTCAATGCCGATGCACGCAGCTTCATCAAAAAGTCCTGTGTGCCGCCCGGCTCCTCCGTCTCCAGCGGAAACTCCATATTCAGCAGGTTTTTGCCCAATGTTCCCGACAGCGCCTTCCTGAAAATATTGAAATACTTGAACATTTCTTCCTCCGGAAGGGAAAGAAATGCCTCCTTCAATTCCGTCTTTTTATTTTTCTCGCCGTCCACATAACAGCCGCAGATTCTCGTAATGGCACATTTATCCTGCGTGAACTGCTTCTTGATCTCCGCGATCTCCTTCTTATTCATATGCCTCTCTCCTTGTCCTCTATCCCCGGTCAGATCACCGCTTTTATCCCCGCCGCGACCATGACTTTCTTCCTCATTTCTTGTCACCACCGCAACCGTTCTTCCCTTTTCTACTTTTCCGTCCCGCCGCGGCAGATCTTCCCTTTACAGCACCAAACCCTTGTCCTCTTCGCAGCCCATCATAATGTTCAGACACTGGATGGCTGCCCCCGACGCGCCCTTGCCCAGATTGTCAAACCGGGAAGATACCAGCAAACGTTCCTCGCAGCCGGTTACAAAAATTTCCATACCGTCCCATCCGCTACGGACATTTGCCGAGAGGAAGCCCCTGCTGTCAGCCTCTGCGCCAAACGGATTTACCTTGATGAAACGCTGCCCCTTATAATATTCCCGGAAGAAATCACACAACTGCTCCGGGGTCATTTTCTTATGTAACAGCTCGCTGCAAAGCGGCAACGACACCAGCATGCCGCTGTAATAGTCACACACAATCGGAGAAAACTGCGGCTCCCTCACAAGCCCCGGAATCGCCTTCATCTCCTTTAAGTGCTTGTGCTGCTGGGAAAGCGCATACTCCCTCGGCGCATCCAGCTCTGCGGAACGCTCCTCCGCCTCATACTCCGCAATCATTTTCTTTCCGCCGCCGCTATAACCTGATATACCGAACGTGGTTACCGGATAGTCCGCCGGGAGAATCCCTCCCTTCACAAGCGGGTACACCAGAGAGATAACCCCTGACGCATAGCAGCCCGGCACGGCAACCCTGCTGCCCTTTTCGATTGCCTTACGAAACTTGGGCGAAAGCTCCGGGAATCCGTACGCCCACCCCGCTTCCGTCCGGTGCGCCGTGGAAGCATCTATAATTCTCACATGCTCATTTTCCACAAGGGAAACAGCCTCTCTTGCCGCAGCATCCGGCAGGCAGAGAATCGTAATGTCCGACAGATTGATCAATCGTTTTCTCTCCGCCGTGTCCTTGCGCAGCTCCGGCGCAATCGCCAGAAGCTCAATATCATCCCTCTTCTGAAACCGCTCGTTGATCCGCAGCCCCGTAGTTCCCTCGCTGCCGTCAATAAATATCTTAACCTTTTTTTCACTCATACTCATTTTTCTCCGCTCCATCTCTCGTCATATTTGCGCCGTCCGCCTTCGGTCGTAAGACCTATCGGCGCGTATAGGTAACATAAGTGTAAGGAGTTTCTCCCTCCACCCGTTCATCTATCGTCTTATCAAAAGCTGCCTCAGCAAATTCCGGGAACAACGTGTCGCCCTCTATCACAGCGTCCACCTCCGTGATATACATTTTCTCCACCAGATCCATCGCTTCCCGGTATAAGCCCGCGCCACCGGAAATGTAAATGTTCTTGCCGGGGCAGCGTTCCTCTGCCTTTTGGATTGCCTCCCCCAACGACTTCGCCGTGGTGCAGTTCTCAGCCTCATAGCTTGCCGTCCCGGACACCACAACCGTAAAACGGTTTGGCAGCGGATGCCCGATCTCCTCGTAAGATTTTCTTCCCATAATCACCACATTTCCTGTGGTCAGCTCCCGGAAACGCCTCTGCTCTCCCTTGATCCGCCAGGGAATCCGCCCCTTATCCCCTATCACTCTGTTCTTCGTATATGCCACAATCAAAGCAATCATATTTCTTCTCTTTCCTCCGTTCCAAACCTTCTTGCATTATAACAGAAATTCATCCCGCGCAACAGGGATAAATTGATTTCCCTCTCTTATTTCCCCTCTTATTTTCTCCTCTTACTCCGCTCCTTACTTATGACATCTCTTGCATGCCGTATATCCGTTCGCCAACGCTGTCTCCAGTGTCACCTGCATAGGATCCTTCATCCCGCTGCAATGGTTCCCCCACCGCCTGCTCGTACACTCCTGTCCCATTTGCCTCTGTGCGCTCTGCCGCACACCCGATTCCTTTCCATTTTTATCTATGGAAATTGTACTACATCTCCCGCGAGAATGGAACTTATCTTATAGAAAATATTGTCTTACGGTATTTTCTACTTTTTCAATGCTCAACGGATGCTCCTTCGTCTCAAATGTCAGAATCAGATTGACGTTGGGGATCAATCCGTTTTCACAATAATTTCTTATCTTCACGCACGCATTATTGATATAATCCGGATTGTCCATAAGCCCAAAATGCTCCCAGTAATAAAGTTCTCCTGTTATGGGATGAAGGATTGTGAAGTCCGGGTAAAAAATCAATCTCCCCAGCTCCAGCCTGCTTTCATACCGAAACGGCACTCCCGCCATAAACAATGCTCTGTCAATGATTGCCTCCGATTTAGATCTCACATATTTTCCCTCCGTTCCCTTCACTTTCAATCCCTCCGGGTGTTTGGGACATTTCACATACTCAGCAGTTTTCCACTCCGCAATTTCTTTGGAAACTGAACGCCTTCCCAGTAGGCGGCCATATTCAGCATGAGAAAGCAGCTCCTGCACATGATCCGTTCCGTTTCCTGCTCTTTTCAAATAGGCGTCACAAGCCAGTAGCTCATTCTGCAAATCAATCTTTCTCGTCCGGTACAGCTTTTTCATTGCAAGCGCCTCTGCCATTTCCCGATTTTCTCTGGGTAGATATTCCTTCCTGCCCTCTTTCTTCAAATACCATTTATATTGCTTATCGCTTTTTGCACACAATAGCTCTCCCTCCGGAAACCTGCCCTCAAGCTCCTCTATTTTCCTGATTTCCTGTAAAATAACTTCCTTCCTTTTTCTGATTTGATCATAATGAATATTCATAATCTAGTCTCCTTCGCATTGTATAGTAATAATGTTTGCAGACCCTCTCCGGGATCTCATAAATTATTGGTTCTTGCCCCAAATGCTCTCCTCGCCCCGCTCGGGTACAGACGACCATTTTTCCCTTCCTGTACCCGGTTTCCGTCCAATTTCCTGCTCAGATCGGGTACAGATGACCACTTTTCTGCTCCTGTACCCGGTTTTTGCCAAATTTCCTGCTCAGATCGGGTACAGATGACCACTTTCCTGCTCCTGTACCCGGTCTCTGCCAAATTGACTGCTCAGATCGGGTACAGATGACCATTTTCCCTCTCCTGTACCCGGTCTCTGCCGGAAGCCCTTTCCTACTTTTTGTATCCCACCACCTTTATCTTATCTTCTGATACTTCCACTATGATTGCTCCTTTCTCGTCTGTGCGGTATATGGCTGTTCCAACTGCCGCAAGCCGCTCCAGAGTTTCCTGATGCGGATGCCCGTATCGGTTTCCTTTACCGCAGGAAATCACGGCAATCTCCGGTTGTAATTGCTGCAACAGCGCATCGGAGGTAGTTCCCCGCGAACCATGATGGGACACCTTTAACACTGTCAAATTATGGACTGCCCGCTCATCCAGATAGGCTGTCAACTGCCTCTCTCCCGCACCTTCCACATCTCCGGTGAGAAGCATGGAAAATTCACCGTATGTCAGGTATATCACCATGGAGGCTGCATTGGTATCTTCCCCTGCAAAAGTCTCCGCAGGGTGCATGCACATGGCACTCACATCTCCGTTTTTCCAACTCATTCCCTGTGCGAGCCATAGGACAGGGATGTCCCGCGCTGCGGCGAGGTTTCGGACTGTTTGAAAAGCTTCTGAATCACCCTCCACAGCATTTTCACTCTGTCTCACAGATGTTGAAACGCTCTCCCCACCGTTTTCATTCTGCCCGGCAGATGCCGGGGCACCCGGTGTGCTGCTGTCTGCGGCTGCCGGCAGCACCAGAAGCTCTACCTTAAAGGTTTCATCCCGCAGCAGTTCCTCAACGCCGTTTATATGATCTGCGTCCTCATGGCTTAAGAACACCGCCTCAATTTCGGATATGCCACGGCTTTTTAAAAAGGGCAGCAAGCGGTATTCCGAGACATCCGACACGCTTGTGGAGCCTCCGTCAAACAACCATACGCTGCCATTGGGCAGCTCCACACAGATGCAATCGCCCTGCCCCACATCAAGAAATGTGACGGTGAGCCACCCCTGTTCTTTTATGCCAAACAGAAGAACCGCACCGCAGACAAGCCCCATGCAATACCGCCACCGGAGCTTGTGCCGTTTCCCCCATAAAAGCAGTAGCATGATCATACAGAACATCACAACCTGCCATGTCTTTGGTTTGCCGGGTGTCCACATGCTGCCGGGCAGCCTGCGAATGAACGCCGCTCCCGTTTCGTAGGCAGACAGAATTTGCGAGACAGGAAAATTGATTAAATAGGTTCGCAGTAAATCTAACCCACCAAAGCCACCGCCGCCAAGAAAAAGCGCTCCCATGCCGCCAAGCATCACCACACTCACCGAGGGAATGACAAAAAGATTGAGGAATACACCATACATGGGAACCTCATAAAAGTAAAAAAGTTGCACAGGCAGTGTCAGCACGGAAACGGAAAAAGAGGTGAAAAACGCATCTGTCAAACGCCCTGCCAAAAGCCTTCTTCTCCATCCGGTCAGCTTGCCTGTGTCTGGCAAAAGGGCGGGTTTTAACAGTGTAATGGCCAGAACGGCTGTGAAGGATAACAGAAACCCGGAGTGATACAGGTATAGGGGCTGTTGAATCAGAATCCCAACCGCGCACACGGAAAGTGCAGTCTGCATGTCGTAAGTGCGGCGGAGGCAGTCTGCGAGCAAACGCAGCAGAAACATAGCAATGGCACGGACAGTAGACACGGGCATTCCCACCAGCATACCATAGAAGATCATAAAGGCGCCGCACAGAATACAGGCCGGTATGACCGGAATGTGCAGACGGCGCAGCAGCTTATACAGTCCCATTCCTATTAACGAAATGTGCAGACCGGATATGGCGAGGATATGCAGGATACCTGCCTCCCGGTATAGGGTTTTGGTCTGATCCGAAAGGTCTGACCTCTCCCCCAAAAGCATGGTTTTCAGAATTGCCGGGACTTGAACCGGGTGCGCGGCGTCCGCCACCGCAAAGCAGGCATCGAGGCGGGCGCAGAGCCGGTTTCTCAACTGCCACAAAAACTCCTGCAAGTTATCCGGTACAGGCTCTGCGGCGAGGATGCGGGCGCGGTAAAGTTTTGCGGATATCCCCTGAATCTTATAGTACAGCGCCGCATCGAACTGCCCCGGGTTTCCCGGCGGATCCCACTGAGAAAGCGTACCTTCGAGCATGACAAGACTACCGATCGGCAGATCGGCATCCTCGGTCAGATAGCATATGATGTTGTCTTGAAAGGGAATGTTTTGATCGGCCCGTGTTTCCACTGCCGCATAGGAAAGCGCCTCCGGCGCTACGATGAAAGAATTGCCGGCAGAATTTTTTGTCTTTTCACAGACTGTGCCGGTAAGAACGACCCTGCTGCCCGCCACCTCTTCATAGGAAAAGAAGGACGGCGGATGCAGGGCATTGTAGACTGCCATACCAAGAATCAGGAGGAGGCAGGCTGCACATAACGGTCTTCTCAAATTGGTTACTCCACTGTGGTGACAAGATCCAGATTTCGCTCAAACAGCGTGGTGAGACTGACGCTCTCACGGAACATGATATCGGTCTCCCCGTTTATGGAGATCTGAACCTTGTTGACGTTGTTAAGTTCCATGAGGGAATTGACCACGGAATAAATTGCCACATCCGTGGAGACGTTATACATCTGCGTCAGGAAGTTCTCATCAAAATTCGCGTAGCAGATTCCGTCCTTCACGGAGATGCTCACCAGCTTGGCGTTAGGGTTGATGGTGGGGTACACGGTATCTGCAACATCGGCTCCCGGTCCGGACAAAAGCTGCTCCACCACCAGTTTTTCGAGAGAAATGTTGGTGTTGTATGCCATGGTGCGGTTGGTTGCGATCAGGGAGGTTCCGTCCGCGCTGGCAAAATAGAGTTTCAAGCGCACGCGCTCATAGGCGTTGATCTCATCGCCCGCATTGTCGATAAACTGATCTGCCGACATGAGACCGATCACGTTGCCCAGGGCGTCCAAAAGCTGTCCCCCATCCACCGTAATCGCCACATACTTGACCCCCGGAACCTGCGACAATGTCCGCACAAGCGCCGCTCGCACCAACACCTCCGAGGTTGCGCTCAGACTGCGGTATTCCTCGCTCATATCCAGATAGAGCTTTTCTCCGTCCTGCCGGTAAGAGTTGAGGGTAAATCCCATCTGCAGAGGCGCCTTGTACTCCAGCTTCTCCGGCATGGTGCCAAGCTGCGCAATCAGTTCCGCAAGCTGCCCATCGGGATCCACAGACTGCATTTCATATTCGTGCATCTCCACGCCGGTTTCTGTATGATTGATATAGTAGACCTGTTTCTGTCTGCTGATATCCGTGTGGCTTTTCTGTCCGCAGCCTGCCAGCATAAAAAGCAACAGCGTATAAAAAATCAAAGATAATTTAATCTTTCCCATGGTAATCCTCATTTCTTCGCAAACCAAGAATCAAATTCAATTCTGTTCTCAAAGCATATCCGGCTTGTGCTAAAAAGCTCTGTGAAAAACGCAAGCCGGCGCCAAAATTGCTTCGCATCAAAGGGGGCTCTCCCCTCACCCCGCAATATAGTTCAGGGGGATCTTGACAAGGAAGGTGCTGCCCTCGCCCTCAAGGCTGGTCACGGTGATGGAACCTCTGTGCATCAGCACAGCGTTGCGGGTGATGGCAAGCCCGAGGCCTGTACCCCCGATCTCCCGGGAGTGGGATTTGTCCACCCGGTAGAAGCGCTCGTAGATATGCTCAAGTGCCTCCTGCGGAATGCCGATTCCCGTGTCCTTCACCTCGAGGGAGAACATCTGGTGATCCGCGTCCAGCACGATCTTCACCGAACCGTGCTCCTTGTTATACTTGATGGCGTTCTCCACAAGGTTTGAAATGATCAGCGTCATTTTCACCTCGTCCACCTCCGCCACCACAGGGCGGATGCTCTCAAAAATAACCTCCACGTCCTTCTTGCGGGCGATAGGGCGCAGACGCTTACAGATCAGCTCCGTCAACTCGTTCATATTGACGGCGGTAATGTTCATGGACGCCACCTTCTTGTCCATCTTCACCAGTGCCAGAAGATCTGTTATGATGCGGTTTTCCCGGTCGATTTCTGCCGTGATGTCACCCATGAACTCCTGATACATCTCCACTGGGGCATCCGGCTGTGCCAGCAGGGAATCCGCCAGCACCTTCATGGACGCCAGAGGTGTTTTAAGCTCATGGGACACATTGGAAACAAACTCCTGTCTGGAGTCGTCAAGCACCTTCATCCTGCCGAGCATCTGATTGAACGCATCCACAATATGGACGGTCTCCAGATAGTCAGGAACCGAGATACTTTCGTCCGTATAGCCCGCCTTCACATCATTGATCGCCTGCGTGACACGGGCAAACGGTCTAGTCAGCACATCGGACAGTACCATGGCAATCACCAGAATGACAATCATCATCAGGACCTCCAGAATCAGCGCCTTTCTGTTCAGTGTGTCCATGGTGGCAATAATACTGTCCGTGGAAATACTGGTGAGCATCACACCGCGCACAATGCTCTGTTCCTTCTCTCCCTCGTCGTCTGTCACCTTCACGGTCTCCGTGATGGGCGTGGTCATCTCGATGTAGCCATGCCCTCTGTCGTAGTTGGAAAGACTCTCTCCGCCGAAGGAACGGATGACCTCCTCGGAGATGATGGTTTTTCCCTCGCTGATGGCGTAGGTGTCCTTTACGACTTTGAAATTGCTTCCGATAATCAGAACACGGCCATCATACAGATTGGAAAGCATATCCAGCTCTGCGCCGATGACCTCTGAGGAATTGTCCTGTAAATAATTGTAGGTAATAAGGTGATTTGCCAGAATTTTGAGCTGTGTCTGCACCGTCACGGTGCGCAGCGACACGGCGCGGTCCTCGTAGTTTTGCACGATGCCGTAACGCAGCAGCACGCTCGGTACGATACCCACCGCAAGAATGATTACAAACAGACGCGCGCGCAGGCTGCGGCATACCTTGATCCGCCCCAACGCGCTCCTTATCTTTGAAAGCATAGCTTTTTACTCCACATCCATGAAATAGTAACCGACGCCCCACTTGGTGTGAACAAATTTCGGCTCGCTGGGATTGTCCTCAATCTTCTCCCTAAGCCGCCTGATATGTACATCCACCGTGCGCACATCGCCCGGGTAATCGCTTCCCCACACCAGTTTCAACAGATTCTCCCTGCTGTATACCTTGTTGGGATTGCGCATCAGAAGCTCCAGAACCTCAAATTCCTTTGCCGTCAGCCCGATTTCTTTGCCGTTTATGTAAACTCTTCTGCCGTCGCAGTCAAGCCTTACCGCACCGATTTCCACAACGCTCTCCGCCTTTGCCGTCTTGGGCTCCGTCCTGCGCATGATTGCCTTGATCCGAGCCTTGACCTCCAGAATGTTGAAGGGCTTCGTAATGTAGTCGTCCGCTCCGTACTCCAGTCCCAGAATCTTGTCCATGTCGTCGCCCTTCGCCGTCAGCATGATGATAGGCACGTTGGAAAATTCCCTGATCTGCTGGCAGACCTCAAAGCCGGTCAGCTTGGGGAGCATGATGTCAAGCAGCACAATGTCGTATGTATTTTCCCTTGCGTAGGAAAGCGCCTCCTCGCCGTCGTAGGCACAGTCCACTTCCATGCCGTCCTGCTCCAGACTGAATCGGATTCCCTTCACGATCAATTTCTCATCATCAACCACCAGCGCTCTTTTTGCCATCTGATTCCCCTCGCTTTTTTGTCATTCTTTCCTATTGTCGAAGCGGACTGCCCGCCCGCTATTTCGCGTCTTTTATGTAGATCAGCTCTCTCAGCCGATTGAACGTGCCCTCCTTGATCCCGGACACCTGCATCAGCTCCTCCGTAACGGAGAACCCGCCGTGTTCCTCCCGGTATGCCAGAATCGCCCTTGCACGGCTCTCTCCGATTCCGGGCAGCGTACAGAGC
>ERZ1026854.1999-NODE-1999-length-12112-cov-11.652401_pt1 | contig 12112 bp, 16 predicted proteins | sample MGYA00380157_ERZ1026854 | MGnify/ENA primary metagenome ERZ1026854 (study PRJEB33269, sample SAMEA4719793) | human gut metagenome | biome: human-associated habitat; feature: organic feature; material: feces | place: Cameroon | collected 2013-10 ...
GAACCTTACCTTAGCTATGATTTTTGATGCTATTTTAATGTGAACAGGCTCTAAAGGATAAATAATTATATTGTTATCATTGCAGTAACGGGTAAGAAGATCACGCTGTGTATCAATGCTTGCACTGTCTTTATCCATTATTCCGTCATCTTTGGAAAGTCTGAGATAAAGGGCTGCGGTATATACCATATTTGTGTTTGGCTGTTTCATAATGAAATTCCTCCTATAATTTCCGAACAGCCGTAATATATCATATTCATTATATCACGGCTGACCCGAAAAATCAATCTATATTTATAGGTATCATGCAGTTTTATTTATCTCTTTAAGTTTCTTCCGGACCTTTTCCTCTACGATCTTCTTAAATATTTTGGTATCTTTTTCAGTACCGATAAAATGCGGCACTACGATGATTTTCGTAGGCTTTTTCTCTTTCTTCTTATACATAAAATCGTCCTTTCTTTTGTCAGTTTTTGAATTGCTTAATACGTTCTGCATATAATATACCGAGATATTCCTCCTCCGTTTCTGTAAAATTTTCAATGCAAATTTAGCATCAAATTTATCATAAAATCAAGCTATGAATATTGACATATACTTATCTTTGAAGTATAATATATTTAGTGAAAGGAGTGCTGACTATGCCAAATATTATACCTATCTCAGATCTCAGAAACTATTCCTCCGTGCTTGATAATGTTGCTGTCGGTTCACCTGTGTATCTTACCAAAAACGGCAGAGGCTGCTATGCGATAATCGACATTTCGGAACAGGAAGAATACGAAAAAACAAGAGCCGCTTTACGCCTTATGTGCGAGCTTGAAAAGGGCAAACGCTCAGGCGAGGAACAGGGCTGGATCGACTCTTCCGATGTCCGCAAGCATTTCAGGGAGAAAACAGTATGAAAATGTCTGTAAGATTCTCTCCCGAAGCTCTCAATGACCTTGATGAAATATATGACTATATTTCAAACACATTGAACAGTCCTGTTGCCGCCGATAATACCATAAACAGGATACTTGACAAAACCGATCTGCTTGCAGATAATCCTGAAATCGGAACACAGCTGTTTTTTGAAAATGATCTCTACAGCGGTTACAGGTATATGGTTTCCGACAATTATCTTGCCTTTTACCGTATAGCCGAGAATTCGGTATATGTAGACAGAGTTACCTACGGCAAACGTGATTATATGAAGCTTCTTTTCAAATGATTTCCGCACCGGTTTTTCCGGTGCATTTTTATGTTCAAAATCACTTTTGACTTGACCGAAAACTGTAATCAACGGCAGTATGAATTCCTCTTTCTCCGAGCCGCCCTTTCCTGCTCCTCAACCCGTTTCTTTTCTTCTATCTTTGCATTGACCTTTTCCGCCCAATCAGCCATCTGCCGAACAACCTCCTTAAACTCCTTTTTAGGCGGTTTATTCAAGCTTGCTTCATAATCTGCAAGCTCTTTCTTTGCGGAATAAAGGTATCCTGCATAGTCATTGTCGATCTGACGAAGAAATGTGGTGTAATGTGCCGTAACAACTTTCTTTGCGGCAACCGCATTATCGTACTCACTCTGCATACCCGAAAGCTCCCTTTTCAGTACTTCCAGCTTCTTTGATACTTTGGCAAGATCATCTTTTGACTTTATATTTTTTTCAAAAAACGGCTTGTACAGCGATGCACGATTAAAAGCAGCTGAAGGATCGGAGCTGTAAAGCTCCAGAAACCTGTCCCCGTTTTCAAGGATATATTCACTTTCCGCAATTCGCTTCTGAATACTTTTGTACCTTGCAACAATCTCATCAGTATGTTCTGCTATCTTGTTGACGTGTGTTTCAAACTCCTGCTTGGAATGAATATTGTGATCGTGAATATAGTTCAGAAGCTCGCACGTTTTCAAAACTTCCCGATAAGTGACCCGATGATCTTCCTCCGGCTTTCGGTAAAGCATTATCTGTATCTGCCTTAAACAGAGGGCATACTCACGCTGTACACCCGTATATGTAAGTGTCTTATCAAGTGACATTTCTCGATTTTTGTTCTCAATACGGTACTGCAATTCTTCCAGACCATACCCGTCACCAAGCCTGAATGACCTTACAGCCCTGCTTCTTTTCAGCTCGGCAGGTTTTACCGATAAATATTTTCCCTGTCTGACTTCATATCCGCAGGAAATGAGCTGCCCTGCCAGATCGGCAATGTTTTTTACATTCTCCATAAGCACGATATGGTCAATATCATCACAGAGCTTCTGCTTCCAAGATGTATTGTTCTTTCGGGCAAGTCATTCAGTATATGTGATACTTCCACTGCGTTTCGGTTCTTTTATAACGTGAAGTCCGTATTTTCTCATCAGCTTATCGGAAATATCTCTGCACTCTTTCAAGGTCTTTTGATTATCTATCCAATGCCTGCCTTTCATATCATAAGCATTTACTGCAAAGTGGACGTGTATGTTGTCGGTGTCCGTGTGCGTTCCCATCAGAATCTGCATACTGTACCCAAAAACATTCCTTGCCCATTCCTCTCCAACATACAAAGCTTCCTCCGGAGTGACCTCGCCTTTTCTGAATGACATTACATAATGATGCATTTTTATCTTCTGCTTTCCGATTCCCACAGCTCTTTGGGAAAATTTCTGTCCCGAATAGCTGTCATAGCAAAGAGCCATTTCAAGATATGCGGAGTATGGGTCTTCGGAACAATTCAGCCCCTTGACCAATTCTGCTTTTTTCTCTTTTGTTTCTCCCACAACATATTTCAGAAGTGCAAGCGGCGATGCCTTTATTGATGAAATGTGTTTTATTACAGCCACGCTTCCGTCACTTCCTTAAAGACAGGCGTTCTGAGCTGATTATGCACATAATCCTCCAAAAGCTCTATGCCCTTTTCGGCTTCTTCCACATCTTTGAGATAAACAGCTTTTTCGGTATTGACATTTTTTGCAACGCTGTTGATATCAATGCAGGCTGAATTATCATCATAGGAAGCGTTCATAAGCATACTTTCCAAACGCATAATTTTTCCGCTGACAGCTTTTTCCCTTATGTAAGCAGCAGGATTCTTTCCGCTTTTCTTTGAAAGGAAAATCATCTTCTCCCATTCATCGGAATTGTACTTGACCTCCTTGCGGATCGTTCTTTTGGTTCTGCTCATTTTGTGGAATCACCTCCTTGTCAGTCAATGTTCAGAAGCTGATAATAGTAACGATTCAGAATGCGTCTGCAATTCTCAAAACGCTTTTTCAGCTCTTTCAGCTTTTCAAGATGTTCGGAGTTTGTTTTTTCGGCAGTCTTGATGATCATATCCAGATCGGTTCCGATGTGATTCACCTTTTTGAACGGAAGACACAGATCTTCCGCACGATAGTCTTTCCACATCTGATGAACCGACATATTTCTGATAAAAGCCGCAGGCTTCATTTTCAGAAATTTCGCACGTTTGCATACAACAGTCCATTCGTCCATACCGAAAAAAATATTTTTTCTTATTGTTCTTTTCAGAAATATCACTTCCTATCATTTTTCTATTTTTATCATTTATCGGGGTCTTAGGGGCATAAGTCCCTAACAATGCGTCAGCCGATGGCTGACCGAAAAAGGCGGTCTTTTTCTGTGCTTGTGCTAATCTACCAATACCTCTCTGTAAACCCAATTCAAGCAATGCGTTTACTTCTTCCCAAACAAGCCCGATGCGACTTTCTGCACAATGCTGATATTTGCATTATCCTCAAAAACATTAAAAAGTCTATCAAGTCTTTCTGCGAAAGCTTCAAAGTCTGATACCTTTTCCGTAAGCTCGGCAAGGCGTTTATCCTTTTCGGCAATTAGGGCGTTTTTCTCAATTATACACTGCTCCATTTTCTTCATAATGACCACATAATCATTGAACAGCTTATTTTTCATTTCAAGCTCGTGAGTAAGACCAACTATCTTCTTCTCCTTGCTGTCGGCAAGCTTCTTGTTCTCCCTGCTTTCAAATTTCACGATACTGAGTGAATTTTCCAACTCGGTATTTTTATTTATGAGCAAAGCATTGTCCTTGGTGGGTTTCAGAAAATCCTGTGCAAAACTGTCAAGCACTTTTCTGCCGTTTATTATGAAAACGTGATTTTTGAGTTCTTCCGAATGACGGTTTATTTTTGAATTTACCGACTGTCGAGAAACTTGCATTTTCTCGGCATACTCTTTTACAGTTATCATCTTTTCTTCGGATTCGTTCAAATTTACATCACCTCGCATTCGGTCAATCAGCTATCGCCAAACTTCATCTGCTCCGACTGATTCTGATGCCTGTTGATAAGTCTGTTTTTAAGGATTTCGAGAGCATTGCTGTTAGGAATTTCATTGAGAAATGCAATAAGCTCCTGTGTCAAGATTTTTTTCTCTCTGCAAATTTTCAAAAGCTCCTTGTTTTCAAGCTCTGCGATTTTGGCGTTGTTCTCCTAAATGCTTTTGTCGATAGCCTGTCCCTTATTTCTGTGGGCGGTTTTCTGTACCTGCAATTTCTCACGCTTTTCATAACATTCCTGAAGCTTTTCCGCATCGGTACGCTTGGGCTTTGCCGTCTTGATCTGAGTTTCCGCTGCACTGACAGCAGTAATATTTTCTTCATTCATCTGTCTGCCCTCCCATCAACATCAGTGATCTTGCTTTTCTCTCTGCTGTCCAGCCAATCGAAAAACTTATCCCTCTGAATAAACTTCCGACTGCCGATCTTCACAACAGGCACATCGTCACAATCAAGGATATTGTACGCCATAGTACGGGTGAAGCCCATTGTCTGAATGTCGTTTGCCGATAACATCATCGGCAGGGTTTCTCTGCTGTTCATTAGCAGCACCTCCGTTTTCTTTTTTCAGCTCTTGGGATTTTCCTTTGAGCTTGCTCCCATTATATATCAAAAATTCCGAAAATCGCCCTTTTGCCCGTATTATTTATGTTTCATAAAACTCATTACACTTATGCGTGCAAATATTGTATCAATGCAGATAATTCCGTACTTTATGTTGACGAAACGTGCAAAATGAGATATAATAAATACATAAAGTTTTATTGACCGAATTCATTTGATTTTCTATGAAAGGGGCGTATTTGTTATGATAGATCTGTTTGAGTGCTGTGCAGATATTGCTTCGGTGGGCATAATTGTTGATTTTACGGAAGATACGGAAACCTATATTGTCGGCTCTCCTGCGGATATTAAAGCTTGGGCATACGGCGGCTGTCCTCGGAAAGCTCCGAAAGGAATTATGCGGCACAGCAACAAACTTGGCAATCTCGTCAAAGATATAAACCGCCTTATGAAAGTAAAGCGTGAGCTGAATGAAATTATGGAACTGAGCAACAGGCTGTGCAATGCAGATGCTTTATGTGACGGAAGCTGTAATGCTGTACTGGAAGAATTGTCCGAATACTATGATGTATCCGAATACGCCAATATTGTTAAAAACTATATGATCTATTTTTTATTTGTTAAATTCAAGCTCTGTCAGCGTGATTTCCATAAAAAAATCGGGTTGTCCGTTAAGGGCAACCACGATCGTGCAGAAAAATATATTGACTTGTTCAAGGCGGACAGCGAGAAAATTTTCCGTCCGTTTATTACGGCAAGAGCAGACGATATGTTCAGCATTACAAAAGCTGTAAGATGTCAGACCGATATTTTTGACAGCAGTATTTACAAAATACATACCGATAACGGGAATATACGGCTATTTGTGGCAAATGATTCGTTCATCACTTTGCTTGATACCTATGTTGACATTATGTCCGATGCAGGGAGAATAGTTACCAACTGCGAAAGCTGCGGACAGCTTATGATTACCAATCGGTCAAATGCTTCTTTGACCTGCGGACGTTCGACCTGCAAGAAAGAGCGTTTATACAAGGCTAATGATGATTACAAGAAGCGTGCTATGAAAGACCCAATAAAGGAAGCATATCTCAATTTTGACAACAAGTGCAGAAGCTACCGCAAAAAGCTCTCCGGGTATCCCGAACTGCTTGAAAAATACAACAAGGCTTTTGACGAGCATAGAGAAAAGATACGGGCTGTCAAACGTGGACTGACTGTAAAAAGCGGCTCCGATGATATTGACCGCTATAACCGGATGTGCTTTGATGCTTGTCAGGATTTACAGGATCTCTCCAAACGGCTGAAATCAAAGCTGACATAAATTTTCTCATAAAATCTTCATTTGTAACTTGAATACAAATGAAAAAAGCTTCGGACATTTTGAGGAACGCCGAAGCTTTTATGTATTGCAAGAGGTTAAGAGACCTTATTCAGAAACAAGCACAGCTGAAATTGCCTTCAAAACAGCATTTATCTCTTTTTCATCATCTGAATTAATAGGGGCTTACTGAGTTCAAGACTGAATATTCCCATTATCGACTTTGCGTCAACAACATATCTTTCCAACACAATATCAAAATCACATTCAAAGGCGGTGACAGCATTTACAAAATTCTGACATCATTGATAGTGTCAAGCTTGACAGTTACTTTTTTCAAAAATCATCTCCCTATATGTTCAATTTTTTCGTACTTAACTTCAATTCCACTATGCGTATTGTGATGAGGACACTCTGTTCCCAAAACTCTAAGCCCTGCAAGGTCGGTTGCCTATCATAAATACTGACTGAATTCGATTTTTTCCTTGTTCGGTCCCTCAATGGTGAAAAACTTCACACCGTTTTCCCAGAACGGAAGAAAATGAATTGAATCCTTTGTATTATTCAAGCCGCTTTCGTTTACAAACTTGAATGCTTCATCAACAGACCTGACATTTAATGCAATATGGTCAACAGCTCCATAAGACATTGCAGCAGACCGATTCTCATATATCTCCAACGTCAGACCATTCAGATGCATAAACGCAACCTTTTCGTTTGCTTCGGCATTTATTGTACGGAGAACCGCTTCAAAGCCTAATGTTTTATAGAACTTTACTGTTTCTTCAATATCATTTGTAGGAATACCAATATGCTGTAAACCCGTAAAATTATCGGTTATATTCATAAACGTTCCTCTCCCAGCTTTTCACAAACTGCTTCCATATCAGGCATTGCAGGGATAGCGCCATAGCTTTCCACACACAGACTTGCAGTCGCATTTCCGAAATCAGCAAAGCTATATGCTTCGGATAATGTAACGTTTTCCGGAGTTTTTCCGCTCTTTGCAAGGCTGTATAAAAATCCTCCCCAGAATGCATCGCCTGCGCCTGTGGCATCAATAGCCTTGTTCTTAAAACCGCTTACGAGGGTTCCTCCCTCTGCGGTTCTCACATAAGCACCATTTTTTCCGAGAGTGACCGCCGCAATTTTCACTCCATGTGAGATCAGTTTTTCAGCAGCACGTTCATAGTCAGCTTCGCCTGTCAGAAGCTCTGTTTCTTCATCTGAAATTTTCATAATATCGGCATACTTTATTATGCTTCTCATCTGCTCCACCGCCTGAGCTTCGCTGTTCCATAGTGACGCTCTGTAATTGGGGTCATAAGAAATGATTATGCCGTTTTCCTTAGCCTTTTTGACTGCAAACATAGTTGCTCCTCTGCAAGGCTCATCGGTAAGCGATATGGAACCAATATGCAGTATTTTTACCGAAAGCAGTATATCAAGAGGAATATCAGCAACGTTAAGCATCTTATCGGCTCCGTGCTTTCTTGCAAACGAAAATTCACGTTCACCGTCAGGCTTTACATTTACGAAAGCCAGAGTTGTAAAATAATCGTCGCTGAGTATAAATCCATTGCTGTCAATTCCGCATTTATCCAAGGTATCTTTAAGGAATCTTCCGTGCATATCATTTCCTGCTTTTCCTATAAAAGCGACCTTGGCTCCAAGCTTTGCAGCAGCTGCGGCAACGTTTGCCGGAGCACCTCCTGCATTTTGTGCGAACAATCTTTGTCCCTGTGAATTTACTCCTTGCATCGTAAAATCAATGAGCATTTCACCTAAAGCAGCTATATCACGCATTTTCCATACTCCTTTCCTTTATTTCCGATACAATTTTATTGTAGGATTTTTTATTGAGCTTATAGAAGAAAAGTACAATAGCAGTAACGATCCAGAGTATTCCGGGGATAGTCGAGAAGCTGTGCTTCATTATAGAAAGAACTGTTTCATTCTGCGTGATGTTAGCTTCAAAGCCTGCTGCTCCGAGAGCGGCAGCAAGTACCGATGTACCTATTGCCATTCCTATCTTATTTCCGAGAGAAATAAACGCATACTGAAATCCGTCGTTTCTGATGCCCGTTTTCCATTCGCCGTATTCAACACAGTCGGGAATTATTGCGTATATAGCAGTATTAAAGCCTGCAAAGAAGAACTGTGTAAGTCCCGAGCAGATATAAAACGCTGCCGGTGAACTTACGGGACTGAACAGATATAACGAGATCATACATACTCCCGTGCCGAGAGCAAGAATGGAAGCCGCTCTGCCTTTATTGCCCGTCCATTTGAAAATTATAGGGAAAAGTCCTGCACCTATTATTGAAGGTATAATTATTGCCATTGAATATTTGGTAAAAAACGCTTCGCTTCCTTCAACATACTTGAAATAATAAAGTGCATCTGCATTTCTTCCGTAAAGAGTTACACCGAACAGAAACTGTCCGAGAAGTGCAAGAAGATAAGGCTTGTTCTGTATAACGGTTTTCAGCTGCAGCTTCAAATGGATTTTTTTCTTTTCCGGAACTGTTACCGCCTCTTTAGTCTTGGCAAAGCAGAAAATATGACAAAGTGCAAAAATGATACCGTAAACAACCGCAACAAGGAGATAACCCTGTTTGTCATTTCCGCCGCCCAGCTTTGAAATAAGCGGAAGAGTAATGATATTGATAATTCCAATGGCTATCATTGCGCTTACCGAACGGAACGTATTGATTTTTGCACGTTCCTCGATGTTCTGAGTCATAGCACCGCACAGCGTTCCGTATGGTATATTTACACAGGTATATCCAAGAACAAGTATGCAGTATGTAACCGACATATAAATTATCTTTGCAGTATTGCTCCAATCGGGATGTGCCCAGAATGTTGCCATAAGCACTATAGCAGTAATGGGTGCGGCAATGAGAAGCCAGGGTCTGTAACGTCCCCATCTGCTCTTTGTTCTGTCAGTAAGACCTCCGACGATAGGATCGTTTATAGCGTCCCAGAATCGTGAGAAAAGCATCAGTCCCGCAACTGCGCTCATACTGATTTCAAAGACGTCGCTGTAAAAGATCATCAGGAAATTTCCTACGAACATCCAGCTGAAATTACAGCCTACATCACCCATACCGTATGCAAATTTGCTTATAAAAGGCAGCTTGATATCAGTATTATCTTTCACGCCGCACACCTCCATTTTTTATTCCTGAACGTCAATTATTACTTTCATTGTGGATTCTCTGTTTGCATCAATGTACTTGTAAGCTTCGTTATAATCCTTAAACGCAAAATTCTTTGAAATAAGAGGTTTTAATGAAACCTTGCCCTCGTTTACAAGCCTGATAGCTTCGATATAATCCTCATTGCGGTACATCATTGATGTATTAAGGTCAAGCTCGTGGTCATTGAGAACCGCAAGGTCGATCTCGCCCATTCCGGCAAATACAGCAACAAGTATTATTGTGCTGCCCTTTCTTGCATACTTGATAGCCTGTCCCATTGTAATATTGTTTCCTGCGCAGTCATAAATAATATCAGCCTTATCGGGACCGAAATTCTCGACCATTGCTTCGCCGAAATCCTTGTTTTTGGTATTGATGCAGAAATCAATTCCACATTCCTTTGCTTTTTCAAGGCGAAGATCGCTGACATCGGTTATCATAACGCTTTCGGCTCCCATTCCCTTTGCAGTCTGTGCAACAAGGATACCGATGGGACCTGCACCCAGAACAGCTATCTTCATACCCTTTACATCACCTGCACGTCTTACTGCGTGAACTGCGACTGCAAGAGGTTCGATCATTGCACCCTCATCGAATGACATATCTTCGGGAAGAGGAGTAACCTTGGCTGCATCAACAGCAAAAAAATGAGAAGCTGTTCCTGTTGTCTGGAAGCCCATTACTTTAAGTTCCTCGCAGAGGTTATACTTTCCATGACGGCAGGGATAACATTTTCCGCAAACAACCTGCGGCTGTATGGTTACCTTCTGACCGCATGTAAAGCCGGTTACATTTTTTCCAAGCTTAACGATAATTCCCGAAACCTCGTGTCCCTGTGTAACGGGATAGGAAGTAAAGGGGTGCTTGCCGTGGTAAACGTGGATATCAGAGCCGCATACTCCGATCTTCATAATTTTGATAAGAACCTGCTCATCGGTGATCTCGGGGATCTCCACTTCTCTGAATTCAATAACGCCGGGGGCAGTCATAACCTGCTGTAACATAATATCGCTCTCCTTTATAATTCTTATTGGCTTCATTACTTAGCTTTAATAAAACGTTTTATTAAAGTCTATACATATTATGCCATATTAAATTGTATTTGTCAATAGCATTTGTACATATTTGTTTGATTACACAAACAAATATTACATAATATATACAAATGTACCAAACGAAACACCGTATGCTCAAGTTTTCCGAGCATACGGTGTTTTCATTATATATTATCAAAAAATCGTTCTGTAAAGTGCATCGCTGCACCTGTTGCCGATGCTTCCTTTTCATATCGGCAGTTTTTTAAATACAGCGTATCATTTTCAAACATATTGTAGTTGACCACACGCTTTCCAAGCTCCTGCATATATTGCCTCAGATAGCCTCCCACATATCCTCCCAGCATTATATCGCAGTCAAAGGTCATTCTGAGATTGCTGATAATTACTGCAAGATCATCAAGATAATCCTCCCAGACCTTTCTAATTTTTTCATCGCCATTTTGCAGACCGGTAAAAAAGTCTTCTAATGACGAAGCGTGTTTTTCAAGCACTCTTGCCGAACAGTATGCATCGGCACAGCCTTTTTTGCCGCAGTAACAGGTCTTTCCGGCACGCTCAATAATAATATGTCCGAACTCTGCACTGCGATAATTATCTCCCCCATATATGGAGCTGTTGATATATATCGAGCCGCCTACGCTGTTGCTGAGAGAAAGATATATCATATCACCCTCAATGTACCTCATTTCCGCAAAAAGTGCGCTGTTTGCATCATTTTCAAATTCAACGCTGTACGGTATCATCTGACTGAGGATTTTCAGACTAACATTGTTTTGACCAAGAATGTGTGAACGGAGCAATATCTCGTTTTCCTTGTCAATTATGCCGGGAAGAGAAATTCCCACGCCAAGAAGAACAGACCTGTCCGCCTTTGCTTCATCGAGAGCAAGCTCAAGGTTTTGAGCAACAAATTCATAATACTCATTTGAATTGGAGTATTCCGCCTTAATACGTTTTTTTAATAGCAGATGTCCGCAAAGGTCTATTACTACATAGCTTATATGATTTGCGGTAATGTCTATCCCTGCTGCTATCCTGTACATCGGCGTAATAGATAAAACGGCTGATTTTCTGCCACCCGTAGATTTGTTTTTGCCTACCTCGCTCACAAGTCCCATTGCTGACAGCTCTTTTATCCCTTGGAGAACGGTCGGCAAACTAAGACCAAGCTCTGCTGCAATCTCAGGCTTTGAGGTTTCCGATTTTTTATAGATATATCGGGCAATTTTTGTTCTGTTAATGCTCTTATCAGCATTTTTGATCATTTCATATCGCCTTGCCTTTTCTCAAACATTTTATTAAAGCTTATATCATTTGTAAGAAAAAGTCAAGCGTTCTAAAGAATTTATAAAAAAAATCAGCTAAATAAACAGAACAGCCCAACTTAATTGCGGTGCTGTTCTGAATAATATACAGCATTGTAACATCGGTCGCCTGTCCGCCTCCTTACACAGTATAGGTATTCAGCTATATTTATACATACCGTTGATCCTCCTTGGAAAATAAACATTTTAACTATACCACATAAAAATTAAAATATGGAAGTAAAAAGCACGGATTTTTTACAGCACAGCGTCCAGATAATGGCATATCATGAGAATGGTGCACATTCACTGGGAATATTCAGAACTTGTCAACATAGAAAAAATATGGTATAATAAAAGCTATGAGATACACAAG
>ERZ1026854.2013-NODE-2013-length-12058-cov-3.649254_pt1 | contig 12058 bp, 10 predicted proteins | sample MGYA00380157_ERZ1026854 | MGnify/ENA primary metagenome ERZ1026854 (study PRJEB33269, sample SAMEA4719793) | human gut metagenome | biome: human-associated habitat; feature: organic feature; material: feces | place: Cameroon | collected 2013-10 ...
GTTTGTATATAAACTAAAATGAAAGAGGCGATAATATGAATTTATACTTTGAATTATTGAAAAAGCCGGTATTCCATGTTGAGGATGTAAATAAATTTTATAACAATTTAGACAGTGCCCGTTCTGCAATTAAGCGGCTGATGAAAGAGAATATGGTTGTAAAGATACGAAATGACATGTACACCTGTATTAGCGGAGAAACAGGACAGCCAGTTGCAAGTCGGTTTCAGATTGCGTGCAGTATCACGCCGACTTCATATATTTCTCATCACACGGCGATGGAATATTATGGTATAACAGATCAGGTCTTCTATGAGGTGTATGTTTCCTCAGAGACTTCCTTTCGTGATTTTGAATTTGATGGATATACCTACCACTATGTAATGTCAAAAGGAAGTGACGGAATTGATACACCAGCATTTAGTGGCGGGATTCGGGTGACAACCCCGGAGCGTACGATGATAGACAGTATCAAGGATATGGACAAAATCTCCGGAATGGAAGAGGTTATACAGGATATTTCTTGTATGAAAAAATTGCAGGAAAAAAGATTGCTAAGTTATCTGGAACATCTTAGCAATCAGTTTCTATATCAAAAGACTGGTTTTTTGCTTTCTGAACAGAAAGAACAGCTTGGCCTGTCAAATGATTTTTTCAAAGAATGTCAGGACAAAATCGGAAAGAGTAAACGTTATTTATCACGTGATCTTGCTGACGGAGTTTATAATGACCAATGGAAACTTGTAGTTCCACAACATCTAAATGTGAAGAATGGAGTGACAGAGGATGCCACAATATAATAAGGCGGATCTGGGAAGAGCTGCAGCACAATATGGGTATGTTCGGGATACATTTGAAAAGGTATTGAGATTAAAAGAGATATTAGAGCATTTCAACACACAGGAATATCTGGCAGAACATCTGATGCTTAAAGGTGGAACGGCAATTAATCTTACAGTGTTTAATCTGTTGCGATTATCGGTCGATATTGATATGGATTATACACCAAATGACAGTAAGGATGATATGCTTGAATCCAGAGCACAGATTACAGATCTGGTTAAGGAATATATGAAAAAAGAAGGATATTTTTTATCGTCCGCTTCAAGATTTAGCCACAGTCTGGATGCATTTCATTACAATTATATAAATGCCGGAGGAAACAAGGATATGATTAAGCTTGAAATAAATTATTCACTCAGAGCACATATCTTTGAAGCTACATACAGAAGTATTTTAAATGATGCGTTTAAGAGTGATATTAGGATAAGAACAGTGGCTCCATTGGAGATATTTGCTGCAAAAGGCAATGCGCTGATAAGTCGTGCGGCAGCCAGAGATTTGTATGATTGGAGCAATCTGATAGAGCACAACTTATTTACAGATCAAAAAGATTTATTTCGTAAATGCTTTGCTTTTTATACAACGATATCTGCAGGTAAGAGTCAGATTAATCGTGATTTTAATCCGTCAGCAATCGATTTGCTTGACTTTACAAAGATTCGGCGTGATCTGTTTCCTGTGATAAGCAGAAAAGATAATTTTCAGTTGGAGGAAAGAAAACGTCAGGCAAAGCAATATATTGCTGATCTAATGCAGTTGGAAGAAAAAGAAATTGAGTATATGGATAGATTTATGACAAAGGAGTATCGACCAGAGTTGCTATTTGATGATGAAAAGATCATTGCCAGAATTTGCGAACATCCAATGGCGTTGTGGAAGTGTCAAAATTAGTGAGTACCAAAATCAACATTGCATCTTCCAAATCCTGACAATAATCCCATCCTAAAAATTCAACCTCTTCACAATCTCATTCCGTACCTTCGGCCCTACAAAGATCACCAGTGCAAAAATCGAAACAACATTGACCATCATGCAGATGATCCACATAAGCGGTGCCATTCCGTTGATCGCGATCAGGATAATACTCGGCAAGAGTCCGATCAGGATATTGCATAGCATATATACCATAGCATTTCCGGTTGTATCGAGCATGCAGAAGATAAAATTGAGCACCAGAGCCAGCATGCAGATACCCGGGATAATATAATCGACACACAGGTCAAAAAAGTGCAGATAGTAAGCTGTGGGTAACAATGCGACCCCGATATAAATGGAAATATAAAAAATAAAGTAGGATGGAAGCGAATGACGCTTGATCAGTTTGTTTAATAACAACTGGAATCCGACCACCCACAATAATACGATCAGACTAAAATGAATCTCACTGTCATAGAAAATCAAAAAGTCAATTGCAAAACAGATAAAGGTAGCGGCACACATGATAAAAAGCTGTAGCTTATACCAGAAAGACTGCGTCTTTAATTTGTTGCAGTCCGGAAAATAATTGGCATCTTTCCAATCGGCATCCATATTCCTGGCATTCTCAATATCCCCGTTATTTCTGATATCTTTCTCAATCAATTCATTCTGACACAAAGGACAGTATTCAAAGGTACCGCCAACAGATAACTCGCAGTTTGGACAATATTTCATCATGATTTAACCACCTCCGTTGCCTGTAATGTGACAGGAATACCTTCCTTGGAAAAGCTTCTGACAAAATTCTTGAGCACGCCGGTATTTCGATACCCCGATGTGATTCCCAGAACCATTTCATCCTGATAACTGCAAATTGTCATAAACAGCTCACTGTGGCTGCAGAATGCGGTATATTTTCTGACATACTGCTGCATCGGTGTGGGCAGCTTCATGACGCCGAGGTTGGAAATAACCGCGGACACACGCTTGCCTTCTTTTTTAGAAAAAAACCTGACAACCGGCTGCTTGATAAAGAGCGGAATCATACGGATAAAAAATAGATGCTCCAGAAACTGGTAATGATCCATCTGACTGCGGATCTGTTCCGGCTGCAAAATATTTTTAAGTTTGGCATCATATTCCTTAGCTAAGGATTCCAGCGTCTCATCGCCGGTAAAAATATGACTGATGCTGACATTGTTAAAAAAGTTGCGTGCCGTTTCGGAAGGATAGTAATTTCGCAGATTGACAGGCATGCTGATGGAAATCGGCTGTTTCCGTTTGAGAGCCGGCATATCTTCGTAAATTGCCATCATCAGCTTGGCACCGATGAGACTTGACAAACTGATCTGATAGTGCCTGGAAAGCTTCAAAAGCTCTTCTGACGGCATGCTGACCTCGAAAAACTGCAGCTGATTGTAGGGAAGCTTTAAACCATGGATATGATATGATTTTTGTACATAACCGGTGGATTTTCCACTGCGCGAGTAAAATTTTTTAAAGCTGTCCTGTGAAAGATCATCCGCGGAAGCACCAAGACCGATGGAAATATCCTGCATTTCATCGGGATGAATCAGGCGAAGGTAATTTTGCACAAGAATATTTAAAAATTCCAGAGCACCGGTGCCATCGCTTAAGGCATGAAAAAGCTCGACGTTGATACGGTTGTGAAAATAGGTGACGCTGTAATGCAAAATGCCGGTATAATTCTTCCCATATAAAATGGGGCAGGGGCGTTCATGCTCCCTTAAAACAACCGGCTTTACATCTGTCGTTTCCAGATAATGCCAGAAAAGCCCCCTGCGGATCCGGACCTGAAACTGGGGACGACGTTTGATGGTCGCATCCAGAGCTTTTTGTAAAAGCTCCGGGTCGATCGGTTCCGTCAGAGTGCAGCTTACTCGGAGACTGCGCGTATCTCTTTCATTGTGGGTGGCAAGAAAAACCTTTGCCACATTGTCTACTTTGTACCAATTTTCTGTATTCAAGACTTAACTCCTGCTGAAGATATATTTATGATGCCGTCAAAATCACTAAAGATAAAGTATCCCATAAGTATCGGATCATCCCAAAGGTGAATTGTCATTTTACCGGCAATGGTTAATTTAAAGAATAGACTGTATAAAGTCATTGGCGTCGTCCAATGCCCTGGCTGCCTTTGGAATGGGCATCTGCTGGAAAACATGGAAGCCGTCTTTATATATTTCCAAAACTGCGTGACAGTCCGCCTTTCGAAGAGCCTTTAAAAGGTGCTCACTGTCAGAACGAAGGATCTCATTGCTTCCGGCCTGAATCATGGTAGGCGGAAAGCCGGACAGATCCGCAAAAAGAGGACTGTAATGTGGATTTTCATAATCGGTATCCTCGCCAAGATATGATTTTCTGGCTCCGATGATATAGTCATAACTCAAAATAGGGTCAACATCCTTGTATTTTGTATAGGATGAGGCAGTGAGGGTCATATCTGTCCACGGACTCATCAAAATAAGTGCCTTTGGAAGCATTCTGCCCTGTTCTTTTAGCATGAGGGTAAGCTCCAGAGCCAGATTCCCTCCGGCTGAATCTCCTGCAACGATGACATCGGAGGCACCATAGCCAAGATGCATCAGATAATCCCATACCTGCATGGTATCCGTGATTGCGGCAGGATAAGGAAATTCCGGTGTCAGACGATAGGCGTAGGAAAGGACTTGGAATCCTGTGTGGAGAGCAAGCTTACCGGCCAGCACCCCTGCGTATCCCAGTCCGCCACAGGAAAAACCGCCGCCGTGGCAATACAGGATAATGGGCTTTTTAGGATGAGAATGCCTGGGAACTGCCCATTGTGCATCCATGTGCTCAATGTTGAATTTTTCAAAGGATATGCTGACGGAAGGTGTTGCCAGTTTAGAAATCGATTCCTCGGAATGTCTTCTTTTTTCCAGTTCTTCCGCTGACAATACTCCGGAATTGCCCACAACGTTGTGGGCTGCTTTGATCGCCTTCATAAAAGGGCTCATTTTGAGATTATTTTCTTCATTTTGTTTCATGGGCTGTTCCTTTCCTGTCACTGCTTTATTTTAACATGTACATGACAGTACAACAAGCCCTGTATCTGTCATGCGGCATGTTTCGCTATAGTACATATAAAGTCACATAAAAGGCGTGGGTTCGTGGGTTGAATCCTGCCAAAGCTTCTATTATAATGATATCGATATCATATGTGATTTTTAAATAAAATCATAATCCGTGTGTTTTTCATGCATTCGAAGGTGCCGGGCATGCGGCAGACTGATATACAAAGGGTAAAATGGTTTTGCCTTAATATAAAACAGGAAATGGAGATAAACAATGATCAATGAATTTTACAAAAGCATGCTGAGTGGTAAATCTGTCATACGTGAACTGAGCGAATATGCAACTGCAAGAGGAAAAGAAATCGGATACGACAATGTATTTGATTTCAGTCTGGGCAATCCCAGTGTTCCGACCGTGCAGGAATATCAGGATGAGATCGTGAGACTACACACCGAGGAAAATCCGATGAACGTCCATGGCTACAGTCCTTCTCTTGGAATCGAATCCGTCAGACAGGCGGTTGCGGACAGTCTGAATAAACGTTTTGACATGGATTATCAGGCAAAGCATATTTTTATGACCAGTGCGGCTGCGTCGGCCTTGGCACATGCATTTCGTGCTACGACCAAGCCGGGGGATGAGATTTTGACATTTGCACCGTACTTCCCGGAGTACAATCCATATGTCAACCATACCGGCGCAAAGCTTCGTGTTGTACCTGCCGATACCTCTGATTTTCAGATCAACTTTGATGCTTTTGAAGAGATGATGAATGAAAAAGTCATGGCAGTTTTGATCAATACACCCAACAATCCGTCCGGTGTTGCCTATAGCACAGAGACGATCAAGAAGCTTGCTGAGATTTTAAATGAAAAACAAAAGGAATACGGACATGATATCTTCTTAATCAGTGATGAGCCGTATCGTGAGATTGTTTTTGAAGGTGCGGATTCTCCGTATGTAAGCAAGTTTTATGATAATTCTGTTTCCTGCTACTCATTCTCCAAGAGCCTGTCTCTTCCGGGTGAACGTATCGGCTATCTGGCTGTCAATCCCAGAGCGACCGATGCTGACATTTTTGCAGTAATCTGCGGACAGATCAGCCGCGGAATCGGACACAACTGTCCTTCCTCCAGCGCACAGTTAGCAGTGGCTAAGGTGCTTGACAAAACAAGTGATCTTTCCGTATATGAGACCAACATGAATCTTTTGTATGATGCACTTACCGATATCGGATTTGAGGTAGTAAAACCAAGCGGTACATTTTATATCTTCCCCAAGGCATTGGAAGAGGATGCCGGGGCATTCTGCATGAAGGCTAAAAAATATGACCTGATTTTGGTTCCTTCTGACAACTTCGGTGTGCCGGGATATTTCAGAATGGCATATTGTATTGATACAGAAAAAGTAGAGCGTGCCATTCCGGTACTGCGCAAATTTGCAAAAGAAGAGTACGGGATGTAAAAAGCGGGGAATGGGGTTATGAAAAGAAAATGCCGGATGGCCGTTTTGATAGTTGGTTTGCTGTTGCTTACGACAGGCTGTCACAATGCGGATCGTGCAAATGTGACAGTGGAAGGTCAGGAAGTGACGGATACTGATTTAGCAGAAGAAAAAGAAGACAATGAGTTAGCAGACGCTAACGATGAAGAAACCAAAGAAAATACTGGAACTGATAAAAATGATCCATCGGCAGATTCACAAAAGGATGATGCAAACAATCCCCTGCAGGCACACGGCGCTCTCTCGGTAAAAGGCACGCAGCTTGTAGACAAAACCGGGAAGCCTTTTCAGCTTAGAGGTGTTTCTACTCACGGTCTTAACTGGTTTCCGGAGTATGTCAATGCGGATGCTTTTGCTTCCATGAAGAATGACTGGAAGATCAACTGTGTACGGTTAGCCATGTATACCGCTGAAGGTGACAGCTATTGTGAAGGAGGTAACAAGGAAAACCTTAAAAACATTGTCAGTCAGGGTGTGGAGTATGCGACGGATCTTGGTTTGTACGTCATCATCGACTGGCATGTACTGCATGACCTTGACCCCAACAAATACAAAGCGGATGCGCTTGCTTTCTTTGATGAAATGTCTGCAAAGTATGCGGATTATGACAATGTAATCTATGAAATCTGCAATGAGCCGAATGGCGGAACTTCATGGGATCAGGTAAAAAGCTATGCCAATGAAGTCATACCGGTTATCAAAAAGAACAATCCGGATGCAGTGATTGTGGTTGGAACGCCCAACTGGTCTCAGGATGTGGATATTGCGGCCAAAGATCCGATTACCGGATATGACAATATCATGTATACCATCCATTTTTACGCCGATACCCATCGGGATGATCTTCGTGCTAAGATGAAAACCGCACTGGATGCCGGACTTCCGGTATTCTGTACAGAGTTTGGTATCTGTGATGCCGGTGGTGCGGGAGCCAACAATATGACAGAGGGAAATGCATGGATCCGGGCCATGAACGATGCGGGTGTAAGCTATTGTATCTGGAATTTATCCAATAAAGGTGAGACCAGTTCGCTGATCAAAAGTGACTGCCAGAAAACATCGGGATGGACGGCGGATGAATTGTCTGAGGCAGGACTTTGGTATGTTGGTGTGCTGGGTGCGGATATTGATAAGATCGGGATGAATACGCCGGAGAATAGCAGTGGCAATTTGTCCGGTCAGGATGAAAAGAACGTTGATTCCACAGCCGATGGACAAAATTCGGATAAAAGAGCTGCGAACGGAAACGAACCGGATACAAATAGTAAAACGACAAATGGAACCAAACAGAACTCAAACAACAAAGCATCAAAAGATGTAACCGTCACCTGCAGCAATCAATGGTCGGACGGAAAGAAACAGTTCTGCCAATATGATCTGACCATCAACAATACAGGAAAAAACGATATCACTGACTGGAGTGTAGAGCTTGACTTTTCATGTGAAGTCACAGTCGACCAGTCATGGAACGGTAATTTTGAAAAAAGCGGCTCCGGTCTGATCATGACACCGGCAGACTACAATCAGACGATCACAGCCGGTCAGAGCGTGAACGCCGGATTGATCGTATATGCCGATACTGACCCCGGTATGCCGCAGGCAGTTATGTCAAAATCTGAATAGGAACAGCGTCAGCCATTGCCTGATATCCCAGTGCGCTGGGATGCAGGTGGTCTCCGCTGTCATATCTTTGCAAGAAAGCAGCAGGATCAGCCGTATCTCTTGTTGCCAGATCAAAATCAATACAGCCGTCTATCAGATCTGTAGTCCGGATAAATTCATTAAATTCATTTTTTAAATCTTCACGGAAGGGTGCATATGTCCGCCAGCCACGGATAGGCAGCAGCGTGCCGACATATACCCGGTAGCCATAGGATCGGGCTTTGTCGATATACCATTTTAAACCGTCGATCAGCTGTGTGGCAGTCGGGAGATCGCTCATGGGTCGGAAAGGATTGACATCGGTTCCAACCGGATGAATAATATCATTGATACCCTGCTGGATGATAACCGTATCGGCTCCGACGGTCGGAACCTCGTGATCAAAGCGGTGTGTTCCCATCAGGCCGTATGATTCGTAAGTGATATTGTGATATTCCCTCAGGATACGTGAACCACTTGTCGCCCGACGGATGATCGCGGTATGAGAAAGCTCATCATGTTGACAACGCAGGGACAGATAGTCAGGCCATGCCTGTGCCGTGATGGAGTCACCATAGCAGACAACAGCGCGATTATCCTTGTGTGTATAAAGGGAAACGTTGCTTAAAAAGTAATAGATATTGGTCTTTTTGCAGATATCGATCGGAAATTCCGCGACCTCGGTCTGATCGCCAATCGCATACTGTCCGCCTGATAAGGGACCGGATACATATACGCTGGAGCGCATCAATGTAAATTCTGCCAAATAGAAGCTCACATATAGGGTGTCATGCGCGCAGACATCAATGGAAACCTCATCTGATACGATATGTTCCCCTGCCTTGATTGTAACGGATTCTTTTTGCCCGAAGGTAAGCGCATAAAAGTGTCCTTGATATAAAATTACGGCTCTATTGATGGTAATGGGCTCGGTACCACAGTAGTTATCAAAGGTAAGCTGCAGGCGGCTGCCGTCAAACGGACAATAAACCGGATAGCGGAGCGTGATATTTTTAGCATAGCTTTCCGGCCGGTTTTCGGAAACAGAAACGGCATTTCCCCAGATGGAGACCCATTTTGAAAATTCTTGTGACATGATAATCGTATCCTTTGTTTGATTTTAGATCATTTATTACATAAGAAGCTGCAGCTCATAGTTCATACCTGTTTTTTCCTTTTCATCCTTTAACAGGTCGGTTTCGATGATCGTGCAGTTTTTAAGTGCCTGTTTGTCGAGGTCAAATACCTGTGCGGCATCCTCGATCATATGTGTGGCATGCTGCCTGTAAGCATAGATGCCGGACGGCAGAGTGCGTATGCCCTCTATGTGACGTCCCCAGTCACCGGCAGCCTCAGCTAAGGGTGCAACATGGATGAAGACATATTTCTGCACCTGCCCTTTGTGGTAATCATAGATCAGACCGGACGGATAGGATGCGGCAAGTCCCTGCTTCTGGGCTCCCACAAAGAGGGACAAAAGCTTGGGATTATAATGAAATGCATCCGTATATTCATCAAATGGAATGGTCAGAACCGTGCGGGAGAGCAATGTCTTTTGCATACATCCGGCAGGAATGACAAGATCAGGGTGGTTTTGTAAGGTGTTGATGGTATTTTGCAAAGTTTCCAGACCCTGATACATGGAGCGGATCCGGGTCTCGGCAAGGGATTTGGCATCACCAAGCAGACGCTGTAAATCCGGTTTGCCGTGCTTATCACAATACCGGGACATGCTTTTTAACGGGATGCCCAATTCAATGCAAAGAGAGATGGCGTCCAGAATATAAAGCTGATCGGCCTTGTAATAACGGTAGCCGGTCTTGTGGTCCGTCAGAGCCGGTTTGAAAATACCGATCTCATCATAATAACGAAGTGATTTGATACTGACATTTTTTGCTTTGGAAACTTTTCCGATTGATAGATAACCCTTCATGTAAACCTCGTCCTGATCATTTTTTGTTGCCTGATATTTGTATTCTTATCTATTTTACCAAAAAATGTGACATTTGTTTACTGATATTTTATATTCTGTCTTAAGCTGCTTCAATCTATCATGTTAATACATATATCCGGGATCGATATTGATGATATATTCCCGCATTTTATTCCTGCATTTTATCAGCTTGCGTTTTGACCCTGACAGGATAGATATGTTATACTTGGTTATTATGATATCAGGGTCGACCCGCCAAACATGAGAAAGTAGCGATTTCGCAGTAAATCAGCGGATTTCGTATGTTTGAGAATTGCGGGAGCTGCTTTGATGCCGGATTGTATGTGTCCGGGCATAAATAAAGGATGGTGCTTATGGATTCTTTAAATGGAAATAAAGTGAAAAAATCGGAATATTTCAAGAGTAAGGCGGTTAAGGCTAAAAACAGCGGATTGCGGGCAATTTTCAAGCTGATTTTCAGCCGTATCATGTTGACTGTTATCATTATGCTGGGACAGATTTATCTGTTGTTTGTTTTGCTGGAACGTATGAATGCCGCCAATGCCAAATGGTGGTTGTATTTTTTCAATATCTGTGCCGCGCTTTGCGTCATTGTGATCATAAACAGTAAAGAAAATCCGGCTTTTAAGCTGATGTGGATGCTGCCGCTTAGTCTGACCCCTGTATTTGGTGTGATACTGTATGTTTTTATCATAGCCAATCCGGTTCGTTTTGGACAGTCAAAGGGGCTTAAAAAGCGGATTGACGAAACGGCGCCTTATCTGAAAATGCCGGACGGATTAAAGGCTAAGATGAAGGATGAGCAGGTGCCGATTTCGGATCTGTCTTATTATATAGAGCATGTCAATCATCTGCCTTCCTATACCAATACCGAGGTAGAGTTTTTTCCTGACGGACGGTCAAAGATCGATGATCTTCTGGTGGAGATTGAAAAAGCAGAGCAATATATTTTTATGGAGTATTTCATTATCAATAAAGGCTATGTGTGGGATACTGTGCTTGAAGCATTGAAAAAAAAGGCGGCTGCGGGAGTGGAGGTCAGACTGCTGTATGATGGTTTCAATTCGATGACGGCACTGCCCGCCCATTATACGAAAAAACTGGCTGAGTACGGTATCAAGGCAAGGGTATTTTCACCGGTCAGACCATTTTTGTCGTCCCATCAAAATTACCGTGATCACCGCAAAATTGTGGTAATCGATGGAAAGGTGGCATATAACGGAGGTATCAATCTTGCAGATGAATACGTCAATCTGAAGGAACGGTTTGGTTACTGGAAGGATACGGCGGTCAGGCTCAGAGGGGATGCTGTTAAGAGCTTTACTGCAATGTTTTTACAAATGTGGGGGATGTTTACCGTAGAAGTTGAGGACTATGATAAATACCTGCTGGATGCTGCGTCAGAACAGGATACGGATACTGCAACAAAACCTGCAGAAGCCCGTGAAGTGGAAGAAGCCGGGGATGTGTGGACAAGAGCAGATAGTCTGGGGTATGTGATTCCCTACAATGACGATCCCTGCAATGGAGAAGATGTGGCTGAGGAAGTATATCTGGATATCCTGAACAAGGCAAGGGATTATGTCTGGATCATGACACCTTACCTGATACCCGAAAATGAGATCATAACAGGGCTTTGCTTTGCGGCACAGAGAGGTGTGGATGTCCGTATTATCATGCCGCACATTCCGGATAAAAAGATTGTATTTGATGTTGCGCATACGTACTATACGCAGTTAATTGAGGCGGGAGTACGGATATTTGAATTTACACCGGGATTTGTGCATGCCAAGATGTTTGTTTCTGATGATTGCAAGGCAGTTGTCGGATCCATCAATCTGGATTTCAGAAGTCTTTACGAACATTTTGAATGTGCAACCTTTATATACAACAATCCGGTTGTTGGGGATATCAAAAAGGATTTTATCGACACATTTGACAAGTGTCAGGAGTTTTACAAAGGAGATTATAAAAAACTGCCGCTCTTTAACAGGATGTGCGGTAAGGTATGCCGGTTGTTCGGACCCCTCTTATAAAAGAGAAACGAATGCAGGATTAGAAATCAGAAAAGGACAGACCACTTGGATCAATGTCATTAAGTTAACATTGTACAATAGTTGACTCAAAAGTAAAATGGTAGGA
>ERZ1026854.2018-NODE-2018-length-12041-cov-3.078091_pt1 | contig 12041 bp, 9 predicted proteins | sample MGYA00380157_ERZ1026854 | MGnify/ENA primary metagenome ERZ1026854 (study PRJEB33269, sample SAMEA4719793) | human gut metagenome | biome: human-associated habitat; feature: organic feature; material: feces | place: Cameroon | collected 2013-10 ...
TGCGTTGTGAGTATGGTGTCCTCCTTACGCATGCGCCCCGTGTCCATCCCGACGAAAACGGAGGGCTTCACCTGAAGGTTATCCGCGACGGCGTAATGCGCGCTCCAGCCCAAATCCGCCGACAGCATCCGGAAATCCGGTTCCGTCTTCATGCGGTATTCCGTACTGATTTTCTTCGCTTCCCCCTGAGTCTGCGAATACGTCACCGCCGCATGCAGACGGTGTCGGTCGTTGGCGAGATACGTCAGGGAAGCACCGGCCGCCGCCATGGTGAGCGAGCCAGACTCCGCGTCTGAGTCCCGATTCCTTCCCGTCGTATCAATGTCCGACGTAGCACCGGAAAACGCCGCGGTCGCAATCCACTTCGACGCAAAGCGCCAATCCGCCCCTAAAGTACCGCCGTAGAAGTCTTCCTTGTAGCCCCAATCAGAGCCTGAGCGCAGTTTGTCCATCGAACCGTGCCCGCCGTACGCCTGCGCCCACCAGTAGGTGTCGTCGTCCGCCGTCACCATCTCGGGATCGTGCTCCAGCAAGCCGAAATGCAGCCGCCGGTGCGAACGATCCGCCGACGTCAAAAGACCGGAAGAACCAACGAGGAAGACCGTTTCATCTATGCCGTTTGCCGCCACAAGCTCGCTCTGTACCGTTGAAATTCGCTGCATGACCGTTGCCAAATAACGTCTCCCGATATCGGTAACGGCTCCCTCACCTTGGCTCAAGAACACTTCTTCCGCTTCGTCGACAATTTCTTTGGCAGCCAGTCCCCGCATGTCACCCCATGAACGGTGCTGAATCGTCAGAGTACCGTTATTGACGGAGGCACTCCCCAAAAAGAGATTGTTAGCCAAGTAAATCTGCTGACCGTTCCATGACTCGTCAAGCTGCGCCGCGAAATCGCTGCCGTCCCAACCCGTAAGAAAAAGCTCCGCCCCCGACAAAGCCTCAACTTTGGCCGCACCGGTTTCCGCAGCCGCCAGCACGACAGTGTCTGCCTCGTTTTGCGTCAAAGAAAGAATCCAACGCCCCTGAGAACCGATGACGACACGCGGCGACATATCCGATGCATTTTCCCTTCCAGGCAACGTCCCAGTAGTCCCGACTTCAATCGTAACGCCATCAGCCAAGCCGTCGATCGCAGGAGAAGTCGTCACCAAGGTTGCCCGTTCGGCTTGACCTTGAATGGCGGCATCGGTAATTAAAGACTTCAGACGCTTCACACCGTCGACACCTTGTTCGGCATATCGAGCGTACGCCCCGCCTCCCAATACCAAGGTACTGTTACCAATCAATTTCACCGTCATCGTCGGGGTATCGGACGTACCCCACGTTGCAAAATTCTTGACCGCCAACGTAGCTCCGCTCCCGACGGAACTTCCGGTTAGCTGAGGATTAAATCCATGCAACTGCAATACGGCGTTACTGTTCCACTCAACGGATTCCGCTGAAGCAAACCCCGACGTCAAGTCCAACTGATTACGGATGACCGTCCCGTCTTCTGTGCCGTACTCACCGTTAAATGAAATCGTCTCAATATGGTGCATCACGGTCGCCGGTGATCCGCTCCAGCGAGCACTGCCGACAACATTCAACAAACGCCGAATATCCGTTTCAGCGGCATAAATTTCAATATTGCGCCCGTAAAGCAACAGACTATCAACGCCTTTTATGCTCTGCCATCCCTCTTCGGTCTTACCGAGGATCAGACCATCTCCAATCACCAACAACTGTGACGGAATTGTTCCCCCCTCAACCTCTTGTGCAGCCTCAAACTGTACCCGCGTATCTGCTGAACACCCTCCGGAAGGGCACTCCCAATGCAAGTCACCCCCAGGCAAAGACACGGTCCCCGCCCACGTAGGCCCCGCCAAAGCCGCCAAAACCCCTGCCGCCGCCAACTTCATTCTGTACTGCATACTGCCGCCTCCCGAGCCTCGGGCTCTGTTGAGGGTGAATCGAGTGCTGCTTATCTCAAGGTATGAAAAAAGCCGCTTGAACCAGGATCTCAGCAATCCCTGTCCAAGCGGCCTTCTTTATCTCTTCTAAGTATTCTACCTTAGAAGCTCCGACAACGGCAGAAAATTTTCGAATTTTTTTTCAAAAACTCTAGTCAGTGCCGTATTTTTCCATTCCTTTTAGAGGAATAAGAAATCCATGGCGAGGAAGGTCGGGAACAAAATCCCCACCGACCACAGCATGTACCCAAAGAAACTCGGCATTTTGATGCCGCGTTCCTTGGCAATCGAAACCGTCATGAAGTTGGGAGCATTCCCGATGTAGGTCACGGCCCCCATGAAGACGGCACCCATCGACACCGCAGCGAGCGTTCTCGCATGTTCCGTCATCAAAGAGGCCGGATCACCGCCCGCAAGGTTGAAGAACGCCAAGTAAGTCGGCGCGTTGTCAAGGAACGCCGACAACGTCCCCGTCAGCCAGAAGAACATGACGTTGTTGAATTCCCCGGCTTCGTTCGTCACGAGTGCGACGAGCGGCGCAAAGGCGCCCGCTGCGCCCGCACGCAGCATTTCCAATACCGGCACGATGCAGATGAAGATGCCGAAGAAGAGTTTCGCCACTTCCAAGATGGCATCCCAGTTGAACTGGTTGGCTTCACGCGCAATCTTCGACGTCGTCACGAGCGAGAGCACCGCAAAAAGGATGAAGAGCGCATCACGCGCAAGGCCGGGGAGCGAGAGATGCACGGAGAGGACTTCAAAACTCACGTCGCTCTTCCAAATGCCGCTCATCAGCACGGCGCCCACGATACCCGCAAGCCACAGGAAGTTCACCGCACCGTCGATACCGAAAGGCACCCTTTCCGTCGGAAGCTTAAAGGAGCCTTCCGCCACTTCCTTCTTATAGAAGTAAGTGTCGATCGCAAGATAAATGCACGTCAGGACGGCCAGCACCAAGAGGAGCGGCGGCAAAAGATGCACCGTCGTCCAGAAGAAATCCACGCCGCGCAAAAAGCCCAAGAACAAGGGCGGATCCCCGAGAGGCGTAAGACAACCGCCGATGTTGGCGACGATGAAGATGAAGAAAATGAAGGTATGCACCTTGTAACGGCGGTTTTCGTTCGCGGCGATCAAGGGGCGCAGCATCAGCATTGCCGCGCCCGTCGTCCCCATGAGGTTCGCAAAGAACGCCCCGATCAACAGAAAAGCCGCATTCACGACGGGGGTGCCGACGAAGCTTCCCTTGATGTGGATGCCGCCCGCGACGACAAAAAGCGCTCCCACGAACAGCAGGAACGGAATGTAGTCACCCAAGATGGCATGTGCAATCGCGCCCGTCGCCGTTGAAACACCGGCCGACATATAAAGCGGCACCGCGCAGCACACGGCCCAGAAAACAGCCACTTTGCCGAAATGATGATGCCAAAATTCCGGCACGAAAAGCGGACACAAAGCAATCGAGAGCAGGATGCCCGCAAAGGGCAGTGCCCACCAAAGGGACAGATCCGCCCCGTTTAAAGAAGCTGCCTGACTCACGGCCGGCAACGCGGCCGCCGCGGCAACAAAAGCGAGTTTTTTGAGCAAAATAAAACCCCGTTTCCTACGTAAAAAGAAGAACACCCTGGGAGCGTCCCGTTGAATGATCGGTCGATTTTAGCGAAAAGAGCGGCAGTTCCTCTTAAAAAATACCGCCCTTCCTCCGAAAGAATTAGGCCGGAATCCCGAAGACCTGCTTTAAGTACGCCAGATACGTCAGATCCTCACACATGCCCTTTTCGGGCGTATCCGAAATTTTGGCCACCGGTTGACCGTTGGCGCGGATCATCTTGACGACAATGTTCAAGGGTTCCGGCCCCAGGTCATTCATGAGGTTCGTGCCGATGCCGAAACCCACGCCGATCCGATGATTGAAGCGCCGGTAAAGTTCGATGATGCGCGGTACCGTCAGCGCATCCGAGAAAATAAGCGTCTTACCGCGCGGATCGCACTTGTTGCGACGGTAATGCTCAATCATCTTTTCGCCCCAAAGGAAGGGGTCGCCTGAATCGTGCCGCGCGCCGTCAAAGAGCTTGCAGAAGAACATGTCGAAGTCTTTGAGGAAGGGATCCATCCCGTAAACATCGGACAAAGCAATTCCCAAATCTCCTCGGTATTCCTTTGCCCACATTTCAAACCCGTAAACCTGACTGTCCCGAAGCCGCGGCCCCAACGCCTGGCAGGCCTGCAGGTATTCGTGCGCCATCGTACCGATGGGGATGAGTCCGTAACGGCGCGCGAGATCGACGTTGCTCGTGCCTGCAAATTTCTCCCGTCCCAACTCCCGAATGAGCGTTTCCGTCACCGTCGTCTGCCACGCGCGGGAAAAACGGCGGCGGGTTCCGAAGTCCGTAATTTTGAGGTTGTCGTTGTCGGGTTCATTGCGGATGAGGTCAATTTTTGCCCGCAGGCGCTTCATACCTTCTTTCTCGTCCGCAATCGGCATCTTGTGCCGGAAATACACCTCGTTCACAATCGCGAGCACCGGAATTTCAAAAAGAATCGTATGCAGCCACGGGCCTTCGATCGTAATGTCGATGCCGTTGGGCGCCTCCGAATCCGCTTTGACGGTAATGTACTTTTCCTTCAAATGGAAAAGACTCAGAAAATCCACGAAGTCGCTTTTGATGAATCGGAGTCCTGCGAGGTACTCCAATTCCTCATCCTTAAAGCGAAGACTGCAGAGATGATGGATTTCGTCACGGATTTCGTCCGCATACGGTCCGAGCTCCACTCCGACATTGCGGCAGCGGAACCGATAAGCCACTTCCGCCCCCGGAAACTGATGCAGCACGCACTGCATCATGGTGAATTTATAAAGATCCGTGTCAAGCAGCGATTCAATAATCATGTTGTTTACGAAAACGCCCGGCAGCCGTCGTGCGGCCCCGGGCATTTTCGCCTTTAGGAAAGTTTCATATCAACGAGCGAGCGCCGGTACAACGCCGAGTTCTCCAAGTTCTTTCGGTCGCCGACCGTCGGACGCGGCACCAAACGACGCCAGCGTTCGGCAAATGCCTCGGTTGCCTGCCACTTAAGGCCCTGCAGCAACTCGTCCGTTTCAGCCGGGTTGTTGCAGATAATGAGCGCATCGCACCCGGCGGCGAGGGCCTTCTGAGCCCGTTCAACCACGCCGCCCTCTTTTTTGGCGCCCTGCATGGAGAGGTCGTCCGAAAAAATGAGTCCTTCAAAACCCAGGCGCTTTCTCAAGCCGTCCTGCAGAATCCGGCGGGAAAACGTCGCCGGCACCGTATCCCACTGCGGGTACAGCACATGCGCCGTCATGACGGAAACGAGCCCCGCGCCCAACCACGCGTAGGGTTCGGTGTCTTCAGCCAAAATCGTCTCGGGCGACCGTTCATCCTCAGGCAGCGCCTTATGGCTGTCGGCCTCGGCCCAGCCGTGTCCGGGAAAATGCTTGCCGCAGTTGCCCATCCCCGCCGCCATCATGCCGTACGTGACGGCTCTTGCCATCGCCGCTACGGCAGCCGGGTACCGGGAAAACGAACGCTCGCCGATAATGGCGCTGTGTCCCCAGTCCAAATCAAGCACGGGAGCAAACGTAAAGTCCACGCCGCAGGCGAGGAGTTCCGCCGCCATCACGAACCCCGCCGCCGTCAACGCCCGCGCCGCCGCCTGAGGATTCTGCTGCCACAAATCGCCGTACGCATGCATCGCGGGGATTTCCGTAAACCCCGAACGAAAGCGCTGCACGCGCCCTCCTTCGTGATCCACTCCGATCAACACGCCGGGCTTCACGGCATGAACGGCGGCCGTCAGCGCAGACAACTGAGCAGGGCTCTCGTAATTGCGGGTGAAGAGAATCACCATGCCGGTAAGCGGATGCCGAATACGACGGACGTCGTCTTCCGTAAGTTCCGTTCCGACGATGTCGAGCACCACCGGGCCGTTGACGGGAAAATTCGCGGTCGTCATCGTTATGTCCTAAACCCCGGCGGCAATTCGGTCGGCCGCCCGCAAGCAAATCCCGTTATAGCGCCCCACCGTTTCCGTCATGCCGTATTCCAACGCTTCCGCCACCAGCGCGTGCCCGATCGACACTTCGTCAATCCAACGGCAGGCAACGAGGAGTTCTTCCAAATTCGCAAGACTCAGATCGTGCCCGGCATTGATGCCGAGTCCCGCTTCATGCGCGGCCTCGGCCGCTTCCGCATACTGCGCCAGCACCCGTGCCGCTTCCCCCGTACCACGGGTCGCCGCATAGGATGCCGTATAAAGTTCGACACGATCCGCACCGACCTCTTTCGCAAGCCGCATATTGTCGGCCACGGGATCCATAAAGAGGCTCACCCGCACCCCGATATCCTTCGCTTCCCTCACGAGTTTCTCAATCGCTGCCCCGTCTTTCCGGAGATCGCACCCATGATCACTCGTCAACTGCGACTCATTGTCCGGCACAAACGTCGCCTGCGCCGGCTTCACGCGCCGCACGTGATCCATGAGGTTCATGAAGGGATTGCCTTCAATATTGAATTCGCGCCCCGGCCACGCGGTGAGAAGTCTCGCAATCGCATCCACGTCCGCCGGCCGGATATGCCGCTCATCGGGTCTCGGATGCACCGTCAGCCCCGCCGCCCCGGCCTTAAGCACCAGGGCACCGAAAAGCACCGGGTTGGGCGTATTACCTTCGCGCGCGTTGCGCAGAAGCGCAATTTTGTTGAGATTCACGGAAAGATGAGTAAGCATAAAAGTCTCGATCAAAACAAATTAGAACTCGGTTCAGTATTGTTGCCAGTGAGCCAGCGTGCGCCGCACGGCCAACCCTTTATCGCCCACATAGTAGCCGATCACGGCCCGAAGCACATTTCGCGCAGGAACGAGTACCGATCGCTCGGAAAAATCCCGGGTGAGAAGCGCGCGGGCGACGGCAGCCGGCACCGGGACTTCCCCCGTAAGAAGCGTGGTTTCCGTGAGCGGCACGAGAATCCCGCCGCGAAGAACGCAGTCGCCGATCGCTCCTTCGGGCGCGCGCTGTCCCCAGCCCGCTTCCCGCAGAACGTCGACTTCAAATTCCCGCAGGGATCGCTGCACGGCGCGGCCTTCGCAAAGCGCCGTCAGAGTTCGGGTGTAACAATCAAAGAGAGCGGACTGCGCTTCTTCGCGCACCGTAAAACGCAGAACGAGTTCATTCACGTAGAAAGCCGACATCAAAGAATCGCTTTCCGTCGGAGACAGACTTCCCAACCACTTGGCTGCCGTGAGGTTCTTCACCTCACCCGCGCCGGAGTAATTGATGAGGAGCGGGCAAAACGGATTGATGAGTCCCCGGAACTGCCCGCCCGGACGCTTGGCGCCCCGCACGGCAAGCACCTGCCGACCGTGACGCTGCGTAAAACATTCGGCAATGACGCTCGACTCCTTCCAAGGATGCGTCGTCAGCACGAAGGCCGGTTCTTCCCGCACCCGAAGGACACGCTTATCCGTCTGCAGGCGCTCCAACTCATGCAGCGCCTGCGCGGCATCCGGCGTCGTCTCAGTCATACCCCAGGGTCTTCAGCACCCGTGCGTCATCGCTCCAGCCGCGCCGCACCCGCACCCAAACGTTAAGGTGCACATGTTTGCCGCCCAGCATTTCTTCGATGTCGGCACGAGCGAGCCGCCCGATTTCCCGAAGTTTCGCGCCTCCCTCGCCGATTACCATCGGTTTGTGGCTTTCGCGTTCCACAATGAGACAGGCATCGATTTCCGCTTCCTTATCGTCTTCCCGCCATTTTTCAATCATAACGGCAGTGCCGTAAGGCAATTCATCCCCCAAAAGACGGAAGGCCTTTTCCCGAATCGTCTCCGCCGCGAGGAATCGAGGCGAGCGATCCGTGTACATATCGGGATCGTAATAAGGGACGGACTCCGGCAGGAGTTTTTTCACTTCATCCACCACTTCGTTGCAGCGCTTGTTCTTTTCGGCCGACACCGGAACGATCGCCGCGAAGGGGAATTTCTGCATGGATTCCGCCATCAGCGGCAAAAGCGCCTCGCGATTTTTCATCTGGTCGATCTTATTTAAGACCAGAATGACGTTCGTCTGCTTGGGGTTCAGAAGTTTCAGAACCGTCAGGTCGTCCTGGCGCCACCCCTGCGCGTCAATGAGGAACAACACCGCATCGACTTCGGCCAGCGTATTGCGGACCGTCCGATTCATACGCGTCAGAAGCTGCGAGGTGTATTTCGACTGAAACCCCGGCGTATCCATAAAGATCAACTGCGCATCGGGATACGTCACCACGCCCAGCACCCGATCCCGGGTCGTCTGGGGTTTCTTGGACGTAATCGACACCTTTTCGCCAACGATGGCATTGATGAGCGTGGACTTACCGACATTGGGGCGGCCGATGACGGCGACATAGCCGCACTTAAAGGGCGTTTCCGTTTTTTCTTCGGTCATTTTTTCAATTCCCCCAGAGTTTTCACGCGGGCGAGCACCTTCGCAGCCGCATCCTGCTCCGCAGCACGACGGCTCTTGCCGGTTCCCGTTTCGTAAATTCCCGCCAATTCAATGCGACAGCCGCAGCAGAACGTCTGCTCATGCGCCGCCCCCGTCGTCGACACCACGCTGTAGACCGGAATCTTTTCGTGCAGCGACTGCAGGAATTCCTGCAGCTGGGTCTTTGCGTCCTTCGCAAAGCGTTCGGGGCGCACGTTTCCTGCAGCGAGAATCGGTTCATACAACCGCAGAATCACGCGCTGCGCCGCTTCAAAACCGGCGTCCAAAAAAACGGCGCCGAACACGGCTTCGCAGGCGTCGGCCAAAATCGACGGACGGGATGCGCCGCCCGTTTTGAGCTCCCCTTCCCCAAGCCGGATAAATTCCCCGATTTTGATTTCGGCCGCAATTTCGTCCAACGTCTTTTCACAGACGAAATTCGCACGGGTACGGGAGAGCACCCCTTCGGTGTAGTGCGTGTCCCGCAGAAACAAGGCGTGCCCCACCACACAATTCAAAACGGAGTCACCCAAAAACTCCAGACGTTCATTGTGTTCAGCCGCGAAACTGCGGTGCGTCACGGCGCGCGTCAAGAGCGCCTTATTCTTAAAGTGATAGTCGATCCGTTCTTCCAGAATCGACAAATCCATCAAACGCTGTCCGGTCATACTGTTACTTAAAGGAGCCGATGCGGCTCATCTCACTGAAATTCGCCCAAATGAAGAAAGCCCGTCCCACAAGGTAGTTATCGGGAACGACGCCCCAATAGCGGCTGTCTTCGCTGTTGTCGCGGTTGTCGCCCATCATGAAGTAGTGGTCGGCGGGCACTTTGCACTCAAACCCGTTTTCAAAATAGCGGCAGGCTTCCAATCCCCGGTCGTAGGGGCCGCCGCGGACGCCGGCCGGCGCCCGGTCATCCACCGCCATCAGGTGTTTGACGTCGCCCAGCTGTTCTTCGCGTTCGGTGAGCGTCACGAGCGTATCGGGATCCACCCAATCGCCCAAGGCCGTCTGACGCTGCTCAACCCCATTCACAGACAACACCTTGTTCACATACGTCACGGTGTCGCCGGGCAACCCCACCACCCGCTTGATGTAGTCCACCTTCGGATCCATCGGGTACTTGAAGACCACGACGTCGCCGCGTTCGGGACTGCCCACCGGAATAATCTTGAGGTTCGCCACCGGCAGCCGCACGCCGTAGTCAAACTTATTGACGAGGATGAAGTCCCCGATGTGCAGCGTCGGCAGCATCGAACCCGACGGAATCCGGAAGGGTTCAAATAAGAAAGATCGCAACAGGAAGACGATGCAGATCACCGGGAAAAGCCCGGCAGTGTAGTCAATCCACCACGGCTCCTTCAAGGCTTCGCCGACGACGGCGCTTCGTGCCTGCAGCACGGCGACGTCCCCGCGCGCCACGGCTTCGGCATTGGCTTCATCGAATTCCCGACCCAAGGCCGCTGCTTTCTCTTCGCGCGCCTTTTTCCAGAAACGCCGATCCAAGCCCCACATCACGCCCGTAAAGACCGTGAGCAACAATAAAATCAGAGAAAAATCCATGACTGTCGTCCGTCGTTACTTCTTGTCGTCCACCTGCAGAATGGCGAGGAACGCTTCCTGCGGAATTTCAACGCTCCCCACCTGCTTCATGCGCTTTTTACCCGCCTTCTGTTTTTCCAGAAGTTTCTTCTTACGGGTGATGTCGCCGCCGTAGCACTTTGCGAGCACGTTCTTGCGGAGCGCCTTGACGTTCTCTCGGGCAATGATGTTGCCGCCGATCGCGGCCTGAATCGCCACGTCGTACATCTGACGCGGAATGAGGCTACGCAGCCGCGTCACGATGTCGCGTCCCCGAGACACGGCGTTCGTGCGATGCACGATGGAACTCAAGGCATCCACGCGGTCGCCGTTGATGAGCATGTCGACCTTCACCACGTCGCTCGCACGGTATTCCTTGAATTCATAATCCATCGACGCGTAGCCGCGGGTAATGGACTTCATCCGGTCAAAGAAGTCGAGAACGATTTCCGCCAGAGGCAGTTCATACGTGAGGTGCACCTGACGCCCGTGGTAAGCCATGTTGATCTGAATACCGCGTTTTTCCTGGCAAAGCTTCATCACCGTACCGACATAATCGTTCGGTACGAAGATCGTCACGGTATCGATCGGTTCACGGATTTCGGCAATCTTATCGACGGGCGGGAGTTTGCTCGGATTTTCCACGCGCACGACTTCGCCGTTCGTCATCAGAACTTCATACACGACGGAAGGCGCCGTCGTGATGAGATCCATGTCGTATTCGCGCTCCAGGCGTTCCTGAACGATGTCCATGTGCAGGAGCCCCAGGAACCCGGCGCGGAAACCGAACCCCAACGCCTGCGAAACTTCCGGTTCAAACTTGAGGGCCGCATCATTTAACTGCAGCTTGAGAAGTGCTTCGCGCAGCGCGTCGTACTGATTGGATTCCACAGGGTAGAGCCCGGCAAAGACCTGAGGCTTCACTTCCTTAAAGCCGGGAAGCGGCGCCGCAGCCGGATTCACCACGCTCGTAATCGTGTCACCCACGCGGGCGTCTTTGAGTTCCTTGATGCCGGACACTACAAAGCCCACTTCACCGGGTTTGAGGCAATCCCTCTCCTTCGCCTTCGGCGTAAAAACCCCCACCTGCTCCACAAGGTGCGTCGCCCCCGTCGCCATCAGCATCACCTTGTCCTTCGGACGAATGACGCCGTTGATGACGCGCACGAGCGTCACGATGCCCACATAGTTATCAAACCAGCTGTCGATGATGAGGGCCTGAAGGGGAGCATTTTCGTCGCCCTTCGGGGGCGGCACGTCGGTCACGACGCGCTCCAAAATCTCTTCGATCCCCATGCCGGTTTTCGCCGAGCAGAGCACCGCGTCCGTCGCATCAATCCCAATCACGTCTTCGATTTCTTCCTTGGCCGCATCAGGGTTGGCGCTGTTTAAGTCCATCTTATTTAAGACCGGCACCACGGAGACGCCCAAATCGATGGCGGTGTAGCAGTTGGCGACCGTCTGCGCTTCCACGCCCTGCGTCGCGTCCACGACGAGGAGCGCTCCTTCGCAGGCCGACAAGGAACGGCTCACTTCGTAAGAAAAGTCCACGTGCCCCGGGGTATCGATGAGGTTCAATTCGTATACTTTTCCGTTGCGCGCCTTGTATTTGAGGGACGCCGTCTGCGCCTTGATGGTGATGCCGCGTTCGCGTTCCAAGTCCATGCTGTCGAGAACCTGTTCACTCATTTCGCGGTTGGAGAGTCCTCCGCAGTATTCGATAAGACGGTCGGCCAAGGTGGATTTACCGTGGTCGATGTGAGCAATGATGGAAAAATTACGGATGTTGTCCATGGATAATTGACCGGTTGAATGCGTACGCAAAGCACGCCGAAGGCATCGGTCTGCACGTCGACCGAAGCCAATGTGCACGCCGATGCCCCAAAAGTGGGGCGGATTTTATCATCCGCGCCGTAAAACCCGTTCCTTCAGGAGGGGGATATAAGGCGCCAAAGATGTTGTGTTTAAAACTACAGACGATCGTTGTATCATCCTAACCATGAGAACCTACAAATACAAGCTCCTTTCGG
>ERZ1026854.2019-NODE-2019-length-12039-cov-6.395945_pt1 | contig 12039 bp, 13 predicted proteins | sample MGYA00380157_ERZ1026854 | MGnify/ENA primary metagenome ERZ1026854 (study PRJEB33269, sample SAMEA4719793) | human gut metagenome | biome: human-associated habitat; feature: organic feature; material: feces | place: Cameroon | collected 2013-10 ...
GCTTATGCCTTACATAAGGGCATTATCGATCAGGAAAAAGCGAAAAAGATGCTATTTGATGAATTCAAGCAGAACTGTAAATCCGACACCTACTTGAAGCGTGCTGTGACGTGTCTAGGCTACATAAGGATGTTTGATGTTGAGTGAGTATGGCACACGCACTCTCGCTCGTCATAGACTCACGGTCACGGAGACATACTCAATGACTTAACAGAGCGTATGATTATATATTAAACTATTTATAAGATAACATTTTTGTGTTATGAAGATTTTATTATACAATTGTACATACATAAACGCAAATCGTGTTCATTCATCGGGTTCATTCATTCTATTCGAGCATCGAACGCACTCTTGATCGTTCGAATGCGGGTACAAGGTATTCAAGGCGAATATGAAGTTCTGCAAGAACATCAGGAAGTTCAACCTGTGCCTGTGGCTCCTATCTCTCGTGATGCGGAGAACGACCCCGGAAACGTCAATTGCACATTCCAGAAGAACAATGCCGCCGCCAAGAGGTTCATCGATCAACGCCACTACGACATGGATCCCCGTTCGATCGTGTTCGTCAAGGCGGGATTCAACGAGCCTACCGAACTGTTGCCCGTCCCTACATCATCATGGACGCGCGACCCGGACACGCTGAGGGTCGGCGAGTACGCTTACGATAATTTGTCGTCAGCGGATTTCGTCGTGGGGGATTTCCCCTTCCACGAGTTCGTCCAGCACATATCGGGCAAATCCAGCTACGATATGATAACGGGCATCAAGGAGTTCTACCGCGATCTGCCGGCTACCATCGAAGAAGGCAAGGTCTTCGACGGCAGGATGACCGAGGAGGAATGGATGGGCAAATGGTTCCAACCTCTGATCGATGCGGGCGTGAAGCAGAAGACCCTATGCGACGTGTTCAAGCACGATCATCGGCAGCTCAAGAAATGGTCCGCCGAGCAAAAGGATCCTCAGAATCGATGATTATCGGAATCTCGAACATGAATGGGCCTGGATCGTACGTCCGAGGCCCATTAAAACATCTTTAAATATCCTCCGGAAGATTATATCTCATGGGACTTTTGGACGGTATCAGAGCTTCCCGCAGGAGGCGCAGAGTGTACACTTTGGACGAGATAGCATCCATAGTAGTCCCTATCGCACAGAGTTACGGTGCCGGGCGCGTGATGGTCTTCGGTTCATATGCCAAAGGCATCGCAGGGCCAGACAGCGATGTGGATCTTCTGATAGATCCGGGCGAGATCACCAGCTACTTCCGCTTTGCCACTATGGCAACGGATATGGAGAAGGCTCTTGGAAAGGACGTTGATGTTGTCTCGTCCGGTTGCAGTCCCAGATTCATCGACAAGATACGTAAGGATCTGGTGACGATTTATGAGTAACCAGCGCGATAAGCTCAACGATCGGGATAATATCCTCACGATAATCCAGTCATGTGACAAGATCCTCTCGTACACGGAAGGAATGGAGTGGGATGACTTCATCCAAAAGAGCTACATCGTGGATGCCTGCGCGATGAACTGTCTGGTGATCGGTGAAAGGGCCGCCAAGCTGTCATACGAGTTCAGACAGTATTATGACGGCCTTCCATGGATAGAGCTGGAGAACTTCCGTCACAGGACCGCCCACATCTACGGCACCGATACTTTCGATCTCCGCATCCTCTGGTCCACGATCGTCACGGATATACCGACGACTTTGGAGTATTGCCAATACGTGCTGGATGATTACGATTCCCACAACGGCATAGCGCGTTCGAAGAGTCGCAAGCGCATGTTCGGTCTCAGGTGAGGGGATGACGAATCCAAGTGCGGAAGCATGATGCTTCTGCCCCCATATCATGTGTCGGGATGCTGTCCCCCTCTCTCGTCCTCGTAGTTGTCTGCCCATGATTCGGATTCAAGCTAGGTGATCGAGGCGGGGAGGGGGTCGTGCTGAATATCCTGCATAATATCGTTGCAATCATGGGATTCGTGAAGGTTTTCGGAAGGGAACCGGTCTCGGAAGACCTTACACCGCTTCAAAAGGGGTTGAAGAAGGCTGTCAGTCTGAACTATTACGACCTCTGCCTTATCGAGGAGAGATCCGTCGATCGTATGAGGGCCATCGGTCTTCTGAAGGTCGATATGGACGGCACCATCACCCCTACCAAGATGGGGAAGGGCATGATGGACGGATCCATCAAGACCAACAACGAGATCCCGCCTTTTGTGGCGGGATTGGTCCGATGGGGAGGACCTGTGGCAATCCCATGATCGCGTTCTTCGTCGGACGGACAGCTTCACGGTTGTTCTTCCGATATCCTTGGCGGAGTATGTCACGGTTCCCGACCCCATCCCGAACAGGTCATGATGTCTATTTGATGCTTGGGTGAGAGGGTTCCCCGAGGCCCTGAAACGAGGGGGGTTAAGATAGATATATACGCGCCGCGCGAGGTGTATCCACCCACCCACCCAAACACGTCTGGCTAGCACTTTTCCGTTGGGCGGGTCTTGAACGGTAGAAATATTATCGAAGAAGCCGATGCGGACGGTATGCGCAGCGAGGAAGAGTGTTGGCGTATCGTGGACGAGGCCGTAGCATCGATGGAGATGGAGGGCTTCCACCCTACCGAGGAGGATCGGTTGCGTGCATTCCTCTATGCTTCCGGCAGGATCACGATGGAAGAGGCCATGCGTTCTATCACGAGTGCATATGAGTGACACGTATCGCTTCAAGTCAGTGGATGGGACATACTGCTATCCGGGCACTTCTGTCCTTCGTAATAGGATGGGCATCACCGACGGTGAACAGCTGTCCAATATCGAATCAAGCATCGCAACAATCCAGATTGTCGATTTGAAACTGCATCCATTGTCCGGATCATTTGATTCGAATCATCTCTGCGCAATCCACAGGCGGATATTCTCATCGATATACGAATGGGCCGGATGCTTCAGAACGGTGGATATAGCCATCGTCTATCCGTTCTGTCATCATGAGTACATAGGCCCCTCCCTTCACTCGCTGTTCACGGAGTTGCACAAGGAGGACTGTCTGAGGTCCATCAGCAATCGTGACGAGATGGCCGGAAGACTGGCATACTACATGGGTGAACTGAATGTCATCCACCCATTCAGAGAGGGGAACGGGAGGACCCAGAGGATCTTCTTCGAATATCTGGCGAACAATGCGGGTTGGTCCCTGTCATTCGATGGCGTGACGAAAGAACAGATGGCTAACGCATCTCAGGCCGCATTCTTCCAGGAATACGGCCCTTTGAGATCGGTAATTCTGAGATCCCTCGAACGCCGTAGACGTTGACCTCTCGCCTACAATTATCTACTCCGCATCCCATATTCCCCCTTGCAGAAACGACGGCAAACCCATTCTCCGGATGTGATCACATGAGGAAGAAGAAAGCCGTCAGCGATGCGATATACATCGCATCGTACAACCCCAAGAACCGTACCGTTCCGGACGAACGTCTCGACCAGATTTTCTCCGATGTAGGCAAGCGGTACGGATACGACGATGTGAAAGCGAAGTTCGAGCCGTTCCCCGATTTCAAGATCATGTGGGAACGTACCTACAAGTGGGCGGAGTTCAGGGTATCCGATTATCTGGACCGCGCTCCCGACGGGGTTCTGATCCAGTTGGCCGAGAGCGTATTCGAAAGGATATCCGGCAAACAGCAGGACTACGGCGAGGAACTGTTCCGCTATTTCGAGGATGTCCGCGATCAGAACACCCCGGACTATCTCCAAAGGAAGAGGCTCAACCCCGAATCGATCGGACGCTACCACGATCTCAACGATTGCGTGAACCGTCTGAGGGAGCAGGGACTGATCCCGCCCGATCTGGAGTGCATCCTGTGTTGGGATGCCTCGTCCAGTCGCAAGGTATCGCAATGCTCGGTCATCCAGCGTGTGTTAACCGTCAACAGCAAGCTGGATATGCAGGGCGTTCCCGAGTACGTTCTCGATTACGCGGTCTACAACAAGATGGCCCATCTCATGTCAGGATACGGCAAACGTTCAGCCGACGCGGAAGCCACCCGTCTGGATGCACTGTATCCAATGAGGATCGAGGCGATGTCGTGGATCTCCGACCACGGGATGACACTCTGACGAAGATGACCGGAAGGAACCGCGGAAGGCGCGACATACCCGTCGGAGACGACGGCTGCATACCGTTCGACGCATTGGTCGAGAGATACCACACGGCAGGGGATTTCAGGGACTCCGCCAAGGACTCCGAGAGGACACTATCGAACCGTCTCACACCCGATCAGGCAGCCGAATGGTGGGATGATCCCTCGTCATGCGATATAGACGGCATCGACACCAAGGATTCCGATCTCTACTCGGTGCCGTTCTCAGTCAGGGGAAGGAAGCGGAAGGCTCTGAAGCGGATCGCCTTCATCGGAGACAGGAAGGAAGGGGACCGTATCAAGAGGATCCTGGCCGACAGTTTCACAGCCGACGAGCTGGAGCTGATGACCGCCGGCGATTCGCTCATTGTATCCACGCAACCCAGTTTGGCGGATTGCACAGGATACTATCTGCGGAAGCAGGACGGCGTATCCGTTCCGAGGATCGTTCTGGAAGAGGGAACCACGACGGACGGTATCGTCCACGAGGCGGTACATCATCTCAGGGTGGCCGACGGTCGCACGTCCTTCCCTACGAAGAACGGCAAGCTGAAGAGAGGTTTCTCCGAGAAGCCGAAGGCCGTGAGGGATGCCGTCGTGGGACGCGAGGAATCCGAGACGGTAGCCGAGACGGTAGCACGCACCCGCGTGGACCCCGTGGAATCCGGCTATTACGAACGGATCCCCGGCATGAGCTCCAGATCTGCGTATCTGGCCGATCAGGAGATTCTGAGCGGTTCCAAGGCACTGAAGGGGAAGAAGGCGATCGAGACCGTCCAGCGGAACTACGATCGGACGACGATCTCCCGTGCCATCATCTCTGGCAACAGGAAGAAGGCGAGGAGATGAAGAGACCCCAACCGGAGAGGATCGAGGAGGATCCCACGGGACTCCCATCGGCGGTACGGGACTTCAACCAGCATTCCGGCCCCGCCCGGATATTCTACAACCGCAACTCGGGGACCTTCGAGACCAGATGCTACAAGATCGGATCGGACAGGTGGTTCGGCCCCATGTCAGACGGTCTGGATATCGTCGAATTGTATCGCAAGACCTCGGATTATCCCGACGTGAAGGTCACCAAGGAGGAGCTGAGGATGATGGAGTCGGAGATCAGGCCCTATTCGGTGTGGTGACAATGGCGAATATGACCAAACAGCAGAAACGGGACAGGATCGATATGGCGAGCCTGGCCATTTCCGCCGCATCCCTCGGAGTGGGGATCGCGGCATTATGTCTGAACGAGAAGAAAGAGGAAGGAAAGATGGCAAACAGGATTGACAGCAGCAAGTACACCAACCGCAAGGATCTCAAGAAGGCTTACGCCAAGGAGATCAAGCGCGCGGCGGTCTCCGATATAGGATACACGGGAACCGTCATCGTGCTGAACGAGAAGGGACAGCAGGTATCCTACGGACTCGTTCCGCTCGATACGTTCGAGTCCAAGAGCACCAAGTCTCCGAGCGCATCGAAGAACACCAAGTCCAAGAGCACCAAGTCTCCGAACGCATCCAAGAACGCCAAGGCCGACAGCAGGTCGTGGGTGGCGATGGAGATCAACTCTCGCACCGGCGGCAACAGGCAGGCGATCGTCTGTTCATCCAAGGAGGAGGCGAGGAATCGCGCTCTCGACATGAAAGCAGCGCACAGGTCCGGCTCCCAGCAGTGCAGGGATTGCGTCCAGGGTTACGCCCAGATGGATACGTCCAAGAAGATCGACGTGGCCGGATGGTTCGCGGGCAAGGCCGGGAAGGTCTACGAGGTGTGAGCATGGGATTCAAGGACATCGTGACCAAGAGGCGCAAGCCGTTGGTCTCCAAGAACCGCAAGGGATACAACGAGGTCGCGTACACGCGCAAGGGCGTGGACAAGGTTGTTCCGTTGGGAAGCGGACGCGCATCGGAGAGGAAGATCTCGACCGTCTGGGTGACAACCAAGAACGGCCAGAAGTGGGAGATCCCGGTGGATCCAAAAACGGGCAAGGTACCCGAGGAATATCTCTTCGGAAGATTCCTCGACATCTACTCGGGAACGAGGAGCACCCATCCGAGGAACATCATACTGGATCTTTCGAAGGATGCCGACATGATACACGAGATCCCCGAGGACGGATTCACCCCGAAGCAGCTTATCGAAACGGGATGGTGGCAGTACCCCAACGAGTCGGACATAGAAGGGATCGACGACACCGAAGGCGCAAGATTCGCAAGGGAGTTGGAGGAGGCATCGAGAACAGCGCAGGCGATGGGGAAGAAGATGGTCTTCCTTATGCCGGAGGAATCCGCGGAGAGGGCCAGATCCATTCTCACACGCGACTTCAACTCGTCCGAGATCAAGAAGGCCGTGAAGAACGGAGGAATCATCATCAAGGAGGGCAACCCGGGAAGGGGAGCCGCCGGATGCTACGTATCCAAGCAGGAGACCTGTTCGCTGAAGACCCCCGTGATCATCCTCAAGAAGGGATGGAACGAGGAGACGCTCGTACACGAGTTCACCCATCATCTCCGCCACGTGGACGAGACGCGCGACGGACTCACTAGGACACCGTTCAGGATGAACGACCGCGGAGAGAGGGTCAGTTCGCTCGTCTACCGCGACAACGAGTTCAATTCCCTATGCAATCTGGAAGAGGCATCCACCGTTGCGGAATCCCTCGTGAGGATCCAGGAGCCTTCCGCAGGCGCGAACGGGTACTACGCGAGAACCTACGTGAACGGCGACACCCCCTACGAGAGGTACCTATACGACAGGAAGGTCATGGCAGGCGAACCCGGGAACGAGAAGCCGTTGAAGGGAAGGAAGGCGGAGAAGAAGGTCAAGGGCGGATTCGGCGACACCTCGATCTCGCACCTCGGATACTACCGCCCCGGCTCCAACGCCGGAAAGTGCTACACCGATCTCAAGGCGGATGACAAGCTTCCGAAGGCCGTCAAGCCCAAGAAGAAGGCCAAGAACGCCGCGACCGCCCCGACGGGTTCCGGAATGGTCCCCGTCGAGGCGATGAAGAGCAGGAACAGGATGTTCTACAAGCCCAGGAAGTGATCATCCAAACCTTTTACCATCGCCGGGGGTGAGGACGTTACCGCATCCCTGGCAGATGGAGAACGGATTCAGATCGGATTCGAGACCGCATATCGGACACTTCATAACAGCCGTCCAGACTGTACGGGTTCTTGAATCCGATCGTCCTACTCAGCCTTTGATCCTAACGGAATCGATCTTCTCCCATACCGCCTGGTAGATCCCGGCGATCTGCTCCCCCAGATCCGTGAGGGAATAGCGGATCTCCTTGCGATGCGTCGTATCCACAACACGGACGAGCAGGCCGTCCTCTTCCATCGCATCGAGCACGCGTTTCGCCGAGTCGTAGCTCTTCACGTACTCCATGATCTCCATCTGGATGACGTACTCCTTCCCGCGCAGGACACGGACGATCGTATCGAAGTGCTTCTGGCCGAGGCTCTTGTCCCTTACATTCTTCGACGGCGATACGAGGCTGTCGGCCACCGACAAGAGAAGGGTCACATCCCTTCCGGTATCCGTGGGATTCACGGTGATGCACCGGCGGCCTCCGTTGATCACCACGATCAGATCGACCAGCCCGTCCTCTTCCATGTCGTCCAGCGTGCCGCGGAGAGTGGTGTTGTTGGGAACGGTTCCGGAGAGGTCCTTGAGGATCAGCGGTTCATCTGCCGCCTTCAATGCGAGCAGGATCGGGAGCGCATCGCGCCCTTCCATGCACGTGTAGAAATCGCTCTTCGGATCGATCACGTGCGTTGGATGCCCTTCCCCGATTATTATCTTTGGTCGCGCGTGACTAAGGAAACGGGCAGTTATGGCGGCGAGTCATCCAACTGAAAAGTGGTAATAAAATACCAACTGTATTACCATTATTCATCGAAAGTTTATAAAGAAAAACCAAAAAGTTACCATTTTTTGAAACCATTAAATACTATTTGCGCCATCAGTTCGGACGAAAACGGGAGGTGTGTGGATCAGAAGGATAAAGAAGACCGCATTTCCGGCGAAGTTCACGAAGAAGGGATCGCTTCGCTACATCCCCGTCCCGAGTTCCGTCGAGGAACGCATGGGACTGAAGGATGGAGACTTCCTCGATGTGGTCATAACATGGCCGATCTACGAGGAATACGATCTGGAGAACAGAGATGGTACGACCGAAGGAGAGAACGACGAAACGACTTGAAAACAAACTTTGGGCCCGCGCCCGACGTCAATCAAGAGCGGACCCGACCAAGGTAGTGAAACAATGGTCACAGCTAGAACGAATACAGACTATATAAAGCCCAATTTGGAGATCCACGGTCCGCATTTGGAATCCTATCTCAGGGGACTGAAGGACGGTGGCAAGACCGACAACTCGATCAGAACCATCAGGGGGAGCATCCGCACTTTTCTGGCCAGATGCCCGCCGATGCAACCGGAGGAGATAACCGCGGAGGTCATGGCGGATGTATCCGTCGTGATGGAATCGGATAATCTCGCCCTGTTATCCATCACCCAATCGCTTCTGCACATGGGACGGTATCTCAAGTCCGTGACCGGGTACAACCCTTACAGCGAGATCGATCCCGATTCGAGGGAGGAGTGGTTCGTCGGTCACATGGGGGAGTTCCTGTTCAACTATGAACTCAGGACATTCATGGACCATCTCGGCGAGAGGGGTCTGTCCGAAGGCAATTCGATCAGGCGGAAGAGGATCCACATAACCATCTGCTGTCGCATCCTAACCAAGGAGATGGATGTCGTTCGTATCGAGCAGATCGACGGGAGCTGTTTCGATCACATCAGGATGCTCACCAAGGATCTGACGGATGCTGTGTCGAAGAGCATCCTCTACGATCTGGACGAGTTCATGAGATTCTTCACGGGCGTGAGCATCCTCAAGCCCATGAAGAGACGGAAGGTGGGGAACGACTACGAGGACTCCGAGGAATGGAGGGAGTTCATAGAGCTCTTGGAAGGGTACAGGCAGGATCAAATCGAAAGAGGTCTCCGCCCGAAGTCCATCGAGAGCATCGTCTACTCCATCGAGGAAGGATATCAGGCACTTGTACGCGAGTTCGGACCGGTTCATCCGAAGGACATCGATTACCATCACATCCGCTATCTGCGGAACAACATGGACGGTCTGAAGCAGAGGACCATAAGGACGTATCTCGGAAGATTGGGGAAGATGCTGGAATTCTGGTTCGGGGTCAATCCGTACCATCAGGCCGATCTGGTCTGGTCTCCCGAGACCGTCGAGAGGTCATGGATCTTCAAGGATCAGTGGAGGGTCCTTTGGGAATCGGCGGATGTGACGGAGAGGTTGGTGCTCGCGCTCGGAGGGGGGATGGGACTCCGCCGGGTCGAGATCGCCAGAATCAATCTCAGGGACATCAGGGGCGATAAGCTGACGGTGTACGGCAAGGGCCACGGACCTCAAGGGAAGGTCGTGGACAAGGAGATCCCGCCGACGGTCATGAAGTGCATCGACGATTATCTGGTGCATCGCAACACGATATTGCTTTGCAACGGCGATCGTTCGGAGGACAGTCTTCTGGTCATGGACAGCAGGAGGGTGGGTGCATCGGGGACCACGCGTCTCGTCGAGACCATCCTTCAGAGACTGTCCGAGAAGACAGGGATATACGTCACGTGCCACACGCTCCGTAGATTCTACTGCATGGCGATGGTCGATGCGGGGACGGATATCGATACGGTCCGCCGGATGATGCGCCACGAGAGCGCGGTGACCACTTACGAGAACTACATCCATGCCGACCCGAGGAAACTGGCGACGGCTACGAAGGCCGTCGAGACCGCGATCTTCGGATGAAATGCGGAGTGCCAGACGCTCCGAGAAACCCCTTAACCCCCCTTTTTCGACGGACACATCGATTTTTATAGCGGAAAGGACATTTTTCCATCCGTCGGGACGCAACAGTGCCTTGACATGAATGGGATGCAAAAAGGGGTCGAAAAGACCGAAATCGCCCCTTTGTTCATGGTCAACCATGCACAAATGGACGGTTTGCGGTTTCAAGAGGATGTAAAAATAATCACCAGCTAGATGACATCCGAGGCCGGTGCAATCAGGCAGTGCCGTCATTCCATCAGAAAATCGATGATGTTCATGATCACAGCCTCCTCTGTCTCGGTTCTAGGCATGGGGTCGCCCGTCACCAGCAGTCTTCTTCCATTGCCCAGTAATTGCCTGAAAGGCCTGAGCTCTCTTTCCCGGGTCTTCTCATCCGATATCGTTTGACAGACTTGGATGTAGCTTCTCTCATCGTGCTTCAGAGCGATGAAATCGATCTCCAGCTGCCTTATCGCTCCGACATAGACCTTGTATCCTCTGCGTCTGAGCTCCAGGTATACAATGTTCTCCAGAATCTTCCCGGAATCCCTGTCTGCCTTCAATGGCTGGGTGTTCCTCATGCCGATGTCGGCGCAGTAGTACTTCCCGTCGGTCTTCAGTATCGTCCTGCCTCTGAGGTCGTACCTCTCCACCCTGTCGAATAGCAGCGAGTCCGTTACAAGAGAGAGGTAATCGCTGGAGGTGGAGGAGCTGATCTTAAGGTTCTCCGCGATGTTCCCTGCCGAGATCGCATTTCCGATTTCGGAGAACATATAGTCTATCACCTTCCTCACTTTCACGGAATCGATTCTCTCCTTCCGGCTGCATATATCCTTCAGGATGATGTCAGATTTGATCTCGTCGAGACGTTGGAAGATCGCATCCTCATCGTATTCCGGCCGTATGAACGGCATCCCTCCGAGATGGACGTATCTGAGGAATAGCTCATATCTGTCATCCGTGTCATATTGAATCGAAGAGAATTCCCTGAATGACAGTGGCAGCACCCTGATCTCTATGTTGCGACCGGTCAGTAGCGTGGATATCTCTGTGGAGAGGAGGTATGCGTTCGAACCGGTGATGTATATATCGCAATCGATGTCGATTCTCAGTGAATTGACTATCCTCTCCCACTTTTCGATGTACTGGACTTCGTCCAGTATTATGTAGAGCCTTCCGAGGTCCTGTTTCGCAACGATCTCGTTGTAAAGGGTCGTTCCATCGCGGTATCTGTCATTCCGGATGGATTCCATGTTGTAGTAGAGGATGTTCGAATCCGGAGTTCCGTTATTTTTCAACAGTTTGATGAACTGCCTCAGCAGCGTGGATTTCCCGCATCTTCTCATGCCGGTAACGACCTTTATGACATCCTGGTCCTTGAATCTCAGGAGTTCATCGAGATAGCCTGTTCTGAGCACATCTCCTGTCACGATTGGAGATGGCCATGAATCTATAAATAAATTCTTTTAATCGAATCAATATTTAAAAATTTAAATTTAATTCGATTGATAGTGCTTTTCAGAAACAGTACAGGTTAGACCACCACTCAATGGCACTCTGACAGATTCATTCGATTCGCGCACAGGCATGGGTGAAGTTTGTAGGGAATCGGTATCCGAGATGTGATCTTCTCTGAGAGGTGAGGGTGAGGTGGGCAGGCTGAGGCCTGACGACGGCCCGTCCTTGATGTATATTTGAGGTGCACGGCTTCTAAGAGTGTGCTGAACCGGAACGGGACTTACTGTCTACCCTTCCCTCGACTCCCTCGAACGCAGACCGCTTTTTATCATTTCCGTCCGGCGTCCAGTGTCTGGAGAAGAATGTGGAGCCGGAGAAGATATCATGAGGCGGATCCGGTGTGCATCTGCTCCTTTGTAGACTGAAATCAGGCTTCTGGCAGACGCTCCGAACTGGTAGAAGAATCGGACCGAATCGATTACATGAGTCCACGTAAGGAACTACAGAAGGGGATTTGCGGTCATTCAGAGATTATTCAGAGATTATTCAGAGATTATTCAGAGATTATTCAGAGATT
>ERZ1026854.2023-NODE-2023-length-12026-cov-4.381672_pt1 | contig 12026 bp, 7 predicted proteins | sample MGYA00380157_ERZ1026854 | MGnify/ENA primary metagenome ERZ1026854 (study PRJEB33269, sample SAMEA4719793) | human gut metagenome | biome: human-associated habitat; feature: organic feature; material: feces | place: Cameroon | collected 2013-10 ...
CTTGTGATTTTCTCTCTGATCTCTCAGAAATGTTATTCTGTTTTATTTGAATGCTGTTACATACAAATACAGGAAGTATGTCTTATCATTCTGCTTTACAGTTACACGCATCAGGGATTTTCCCTTCTTCTTTGCGGTGTAACGCCCTTTTTTGTTAATCGGCAGTGCCTTCTTATTGTATGACAGATACTTCACCTTTGCACTCTTTTCCAGCCCATAGATCTTGATCTTTGTTGACTTCTTCAACTTTCTCTTCTTAGCGATCAGGATCGTAGGAGTCTTGATTCGGCCGGACTTAAACTTCTTCAGCTCGGTCGCATTCTTAAACTTCTTCCGAACTTCAATCTTGACAACCAGACGGTTGCTGTATTTGCCCTTAACTGCTGTAATAGTAAGAGTTGCTTTTCCTTTTTTCTTTGCCTTGATAACACCCTTCTTATTCACAGTAGCAACCTTATTGTTTGTAGATGTTACGATCACTGTCGCACCCTTACATTTCATCATCTTCAGCTTTGCTTTAGATCCCTTCTTCATTACCTTATGAAGCTTGAAGCCCGGAATCTTGTAAGCATTGGCCAGCTCCAGAAGCTGTGAATAAGTATATGGACATCCACCATCCTTCAATCTCTGGTTTACTGCATCCTGCTCTGCCGAAGACATCTCATTCCATTCTTTCTCACCGGATGAAATAATATCCTTCGTGAGATCATCCACCTTCTTAATGATATCACCGGTTGAATCTTTTCCGTGATCCTCTACAAATTGATCCACTCTGCTGATCTGATCCGGTGTCAACTGTGATGGCGTTGCAGCCGGTACCGTTGTTATCAAGGTATTCGGGCTTGTCGCCGGTGAAGCAGACGGTATTCCACTTGGTGCCGGAGATTTACCTGCATTCGGATCATTACTTGGTGATACGGATGGACTTGGGCTTGCATCGTCTCCCGGCTCACCGCTTGGTGATACAGATGGGCTTGGGCTCGCATCGTCTCCCGGCTTACTGCTTGGTGATGTGGATGGGCTCGGACTTGTACTTGGCGATGGGCTCGGACTTCCTGTTGGCTGACTGGACTGTACCGGCTTCGGCTCAGAAATAATATCCGGAGATCCACCTTCAATCTGTTCCGGTGTAAGATCCTTCAATATACCATTATCAACCGTAGCATCCTTTCGAACGGCAACTACCTTGTAGGTACCGTCTGCCGGCAGATTGGAGAAGATCACCTTTCCTTCGCCGCCCTCGCTCCAGTAATTGCCGGACTTGTCATATACATATTCCTTCTTATCCGGATCATATGTAACTCCCAAAGAAGTATACTTACCATCCTTCTTTACCATAATACCGTATTTATATTCCGGATCAGCCGGATTTACTACAACGGAAATGGTATCATCCTCGTTATTTTCTAAGGTGTTCTTATCATCATAATCACCGATCTTTGCATCGATTTCCGGTGCTACGATAACAACATCTGTGGTTGTTTCTCTCTTGGCATAGATAATATACTGCTCATTCTTATCTACTGTAAAGATCAGCTTGCCGCCCGCTTTCGCCGGTCTGTAATATCCCGGGAGCTCCTTCGTAAAGATCGTCGGATGCTGTTCAATTTTATTTTCATCGATCGTCGGAATATCAAGCAGCGGTTTTCCATCGCCACTCGCCTTTACAATGGCATACACTGTATCTTCCATAGTCGGTGATACTACGATCAGTCTCTTTCCATCCTCATTAGAATCCTCAATCTTTACATCGGAATCTGTACGGGTTGTATCATATTTTGAAGAATCAATCGTTCCCTTATACGAACCGTTTCCGGTCACCTTAACGCCAATCTTTTTGTCGATCTCGTCCGTTGTCAGCCTGTAGCTGCGGTCTGTGGCATCTTCGATCGGTGTGAATTTTCCATCGTCACTCCAGATACCCCACTGATAAGTCAGGGAATCATGAGAATCCTCCGGTGTAACACCGGCAATGTCTGCAGTCAGGATCGTTCCCTCTCGCTTCACCTCATATGGATCGCCATTCGCATCCTTTTCTGTTGTTTCGTTAATAATGCCAACCGTTCCCTTAATGGATTCTTTTTGCTGGGTTGTCGGATATGGGAAAGAACGTCTGGTTCCATAGTAACCGCTGTCCTCGTCTGCAGTAACAGATACTACCAGATCTTTATTCAGATCTTCTTTTCTCAGAGTATAATTCTTGCCGGTAGCACCTTCGATCTTTGTCAGAGTACCGTCTGTCTCACGGATAGACCACTGATATGTCAGAGTGGCCTTTGCTCCCTCCGGTGTGATCTTATCAATATTGGCAGTCAGAACTGTGCCTTCCTTATTCAGGTCGTTTCCTTCCTCATCCGTTGTATTATTCTCGATAACAGGTCTGCCTCCTCCAATGGCAACCGGTGCCGGTGTGGCAGATGGTGCGTTTGACGGTGCCGGTGTTGGGGTTGCTGCTGCCGGAACAGAAAGCGCCTCCTGTGAGGTTGCCTCTCCTGTATAATCATCCGAATCGTCCTTTGCTTTTACCGTCAGATAGAGATCCTTTCCCTGATCTGCTTCTTTGATAACATAAGACTTATCTGTACCGACAATCTCTTCCTTTCCTGTTTCCGGATTCTTGGCAACCCATGTGTACTCCAACTGATCCCCGATCGTGGAATCCTTTGGGCTCACCAGCTTATCAAGATTTGGTACCAGAACAGTTCCCGGTTCCAGCTTATCATCCGAATTCTTCTTATCAATTGACGGAGAACCGGTCAGCGGCTTTTTGGTATGTGTCGCATCAAACGGATCAGAGCTTACGACACTTCCCTCATATTTATTCTTTCCAACCAGCTCCACCTTAATATTATGATCGATCAGATCACCTGTTAATGTGATTCTGTCATTGGTAGTAGAAATCTCTTTCCATACACCGGTATCCTTATCCTCATAATACCATTTATAAACATAATCGGCATCAGCCGGTGTAACATTGCTCACATCTGCAATCAGCTGGGTACCCACTTCAATTTTGGTAACTCCGTCTTTTAACCTGATTGCCGGCTTACCCTTCATGGTCTCCTTCGGAGCATCTGTGGATTCAGGCTCTTTTACGTTTGGATTTACTACCTTGTCCTCGATCGCGCTCCCGGATATGATAACATCCTCACCCAGGCTGTCCTTCAGTTTCTGAACATCTCCCGGCATACCACCGAACTCGATATAATAACCGGAAATCGTAGCATCATTTGGCCAGTCATTCCAACGGCCATACTCATACTGTCCATAATAGCCAAAGCCCTCCTGCTGCATCGCAGTACCGCCGTTTGGCTCTATATTTTTGCCATTTTCCCAGTTTGAGAAACAGCCTGTATAAGCTTCAAATCCACCATCACCGGAACCATACCCGCAGGAATCAATCTGCTGCCCAAATTCCAGTCCCTTTTCCGGACCGCTGACCCAGCGCCATACAAAGTTTGGATCATTCGGGCCCTTAAAGGCAGGAAGCTTCTCTGTTTCCTTGCCTGCCTCAACGTCTGCCAGAGACATTCTGGTACATCCGATCCATCCCATCTTGGCATAATTGCCATAAAGTGGGAAGGTAGAATACAGGAAACGGTCCTCACCACGGGATGTCAGTGTTGCCAGATATCCTGTGACACCATTAAAATCAGCCGTCTGTGCCTCCTCATAAGCCTTCTGCCATGAGCCGGTCTCCCATCCATGTTCTTCCTTCGCAAACGGAACATATCCATAGAAATGACCATTGTAATAATGAAGCTGTACTTTCTTCTCGTTGATCGTCACCTTCATATCAGAGCTTGACAGCGTCGTTGCTGTGATGCTGACCTCCTGCTTACCATCCTCACTGGTAGTAAAACGAAGGGTACGGAGATATGACTGCACCTCGCTGATAAGCGCACCCTGCGGTGTAGCATCAGATCCGTATGCTGAATCAAAATCAAAAGTAATAGACTCATACATAGAGGTACTGTCTGTGGAAAGCTCTTCATTACTACTTCCCTGGCTGACACCACCCTCTGTGCCATACTTTTCGTCAAGACTTTCCTTGGTGAGAATACCCTTACCGGTAATCTTTTTGCCCAGGTAATCCTCAATCGTTGTCCCTGTTACTCTGATATATCCACTGTCAGAGCTTCCGGACGTAACTGTATCGCTTGCCTTTACAGTCAGGTTGTGTATTCTTTTTGACTTATTGGCAACTGTAACAGTCAGATCCGGATATGTATAATATCCGTTGGAAGAGATTTTTGCATCACCAAATGTAATGGTCGCTTCCCCGTCTGCTTTTGCACTTAACGGGCTTGCAAATTCTCCACCAAAAAGACTCAGTACCATAGACAAAACCAACAACCATGATATGCTGCTTTTTCTCATTCTTTTTCGGTTCATGAATTTATCCCTCCTATGATTTATGTATTTTATATCGGAAAAGTCTCCCCTTTCCTTTACAGCTTAATAGTATCATTTATTCAGCAAATATTCAACCGCTCTTTCCATCTGATTATCAATGGTCAGACCGCTTTTTTTCTGGGTATAAGTCGTTTCATCCAGGGTCACGGGAATATCCGGCTCCAGGCCTGTTCCATGGATATTTCTTCCCTTTGGCGTATAATATTTGGAGGTGGTCAGTTTCAACGCCGTACCATCCGGCAGATCAAATACCGTCTGTACGATCCCTTTTCCAAATGTCGTGGTTCCCACAAGAACTGCTTTTTTGTAATCCTGCATCGCTCCGGAAAATACCTCTGATGCACTGGCCGAATTCTCATTCACCAGAATCGCAACGGGTTTATCAAAGCTCTCCTCATCGGTCGCACTGTAAACCTCCTTCTCGCCGTTCTTATCCTTGGTATAAACCAGTGTTCCCTTCGGCAGAAGCCGGTCAAGCATATCCACAGCGGTACTCAGAAGCCCTCCTCCATTATTCCGCAGGTCAATGATCAACGATTTCTCGCCTTCTTTCTCCAGCTTCTTTAAAGCATCCCGGAACTGCTGTTTTGTCACCTCTTCAAAGGAACTGACAGCAATGTAGCCAATCTTGTCATCCAACATCCTGTATTCCACTGTCTGGGAATGAATTTCCTTTCGTGTGATCGTATATTTTTTCTGATGTCCGTCACGCAGTACCGTAACCTTCACCTTCGTCCCGGCGTCTCCCTTTGTTTTGCTGATCAATGCCGTGAGATCCATTCCCTGGGTAGAAACACCATCCACCTCAACGATCATATCTCCGGACTTCATCCCCGCCTTCTCTGCCGGTCCTCCCTTTATGGTCTGTACGATGCTGATCGACCCATCTGTTGCGCTCTGGCTTACAACCGCACCAATACCACAATAATTTCCGGAAGTTTTTTCCTTCATATCCTGATATTCCTCTTCATTGTAATAAGCAGCATATGTATCCCCCAGACCGTTTACCATCCCCTTGCAGACAGCATCCTGCATTTTTTCCCGGTCAATGTCGTCCAGAAAAAACTGATTTACATAAGACTGAATCTCTGTCATTTTCTGCTGCAGGCTGCTGTTGAGAATACTGTTGGAGCTCCCATGCAGCACCATGGTCAGATCGATCCTCCCTGTCGCCGTCATTATCACACATCCCAGCAGAACACATGCGATCACCGACAATGCTCCTCCCAGAAATCCCTGCCAGAATTTTTTGTCTTTCATAAAACCACACCTTTCCATTTCTCTATCTCATTATATACCTTTATTTTCCCCGTCTATGACTTAAAATACCTGCAGCGCTGCTCTGTGCTGCAGGTATCCTTTTGTTTCCTTACGGTTGTTTTACATAATACATCGGATTTACATAATTTCCTGATTTGTACATAGCAAAATGCAGATGAGGACCTGTAGATATGCCGGTGGATCCGGACTTGGCAATCACCTGCCCCTTTTCTACATGCTTTCCCACGGAAGTCTTTAGCTGGGAGCAGTGCATATAATAAGAATAAATGCCCCCTCCATGATAAATCGCCACATAATTTCCGGCTGAGGAGGAGTACGCTGCAGTTACAACCTTTCCTTCCTTGCATGCCAGCACATTTGTTCCCGTGTTGACCGCAATATCAACTCCTTTATGATAGCTGCTGGCTCCTGCCGTCGGTGCCTTTCGATATCCAAATGTGGAGGTAATCCTTCCGGATACCGGCAGCGGCCACGCATATTCTCCGGTAGTTGGCACGATCTGAACCGTATTTCCGTCCTGCTCCCGGGCAGAAATATTGTCTCGATTCTGCTGCAAAAGGTCTTCTATTTCCTGTTCCTGTGCTGCGATCTGTGCCGCGTAACTTGCCACATTCTTTTTATTATCACTAATGAGGCCCTGATATACCTTAATCTGACGGGTCTTTTCCTCAGAAAGCTGCTCCACCTTTTCTTTCTCATATTTCAGAGAATTTTTCGTTGCAACTACTTCCTTCTGCTTCTCCTCCGCTCTCTGCTGCGCCAGAGTCACTTCATCCAGCACCTGCTGATATCTGTTGAGCAGAACCTTATCATAATCTGTGACCTTTTCAACATATTCCTCTCTGCTGAGAAAATCTGCCAGACTGCGGGATTTCATCAAATATACGAGATAATTATTGTCCGAATTTTCGTACATATATTTGATATGCGCTTTCATCCCGTCATACTGTTCCTGCTGCAGACTCTGCGCCTTTTCGTACTCTTCATTGACCTCCTGAATCTCTTCTTTGATCGCTTTCATTTCCTCTTTGTTGCTTTCAATGTTATCCAGCAGGTTCATCATCTGCATATCCAGAGTTCTCACGTATTTATTAACATCATCTGCAAATTGCTGAATGTTATCCAGCTTCTGTTCCAAAGCCTTCTGTTCTTCTTCCAGTCCCTGTTTTTTCTTTTCTGCCGCGTCCAGCTGCCCCTGATAGCTGTTATCCCCGGAAGAGCTGCTTGTATCCGAGTCTGTTCCCTCACTCTGCTGAGGTGCCGCATATACTTTATCCATCGTTTTCAGTCCCGGCAGATCCGTTTTAACAAAACCGGCAGCTCCTGTCAGTACAGCACCCGCCAGCCATACACCGGCCGCAATCTTCCATCTGCGTCTCATCCTGTCTCACTCCATTCCTTCTGCACAATTCATTTCATCCGGTCCGCTTTCCCTGCATCCTTCATTTACACCTGAAGATGCTTCCGGACAGACATAGTACTTCCCAGTACACCAATACCAATACCGATTCCCATACATAAAGGAACCAGCACCTGAAATACCTGACCTGTGCTTACAAACGCAAGCCAGCCGGAAAGTGCAGAAAAATGTGCCACAATAAAGGATACTACATTTTCATACATAATTCTCAGGATCACCAACGGAACGGCCGCTCCGATGATTCCCATTGCGATTCCCTCCACAATAAAGGGCAGACGCACAAAGAGGTCTGTTGCTCCGATCAGTTTCATGATCGCAATTTCGTCCTTCCGCACATTGATTCCCATATCTACCGCAGAGTAGATCAGGAATACCGATACCAGGATCAGCAGTACGATAATTGAAACAGACACATAACCGATGAGCATATTAAAGCTTCCAAAGCCTGTCGCCGCATCCTGTGCACTGTTTACCTTTCTGACTCCACTCAGTCCTTCGATAAAGGATACCACCTCTGACTGCTTTGTTACATCCTTCAGATAAACCTCATAAGAGGCAGAATGTTCCAACGGATTATCATTTCCAAATACGTTCATCAGCTCCTTCTGATCCTCCAGAATTTCCGACTGGAAACGCTTCCATGCCTCCTCCGCCGAAACAAAATCGACTCGTTCTACTTCCTTTCGCGCTTTGATCTGTTCTCCAATACTGCTGATCTGTGCATCCGTTGCTTCCTCATCAAAAAACACGATAATCCCCACGGTACTTTCTGCGTTATACACCATATGTTGAAAGTTGGTAAATAATGAATAGAATACTCCCAGCAGGAACAGACACGCTGTAATGGTTCCGATGGCGGCCAGCGAAAATATTTTATTTTGAATAATACTCTTAATGCCCTGTTTCAGGCCATACCATAATGTACTCACTGCAAATATCCCCCCTGTCTCGCATCACTTGTGATCTGTCCCTTATGCAGCGTAATCACCCGTTTCTGCATTTTATTGACGATATCCTCATTGTGACTTACCACCAGCACTGTTGTTCCCAGCTCATGAACATCCTGCAACAACTTCATGATCTCCCAGGAATTTTCCGGATCCAGATTACCCGTCGGCTCATCCGCCAATAAAATCGCCGGGCGGTTTACCATGGCTCTGGCGATCGCTACTCTCTGCTGCTCTCCACCGGAAAGCTCATTGGGATATGCCTTAAGCTTTTTGGCAAGCCCCACCATCTCCAGCATTGCCAGAGAATTCTTACGCCGTTTCTCCCGGCTGGATACTCCCACCACTCTCTGCGCCAGTGCCACATTTTCAAAAACATTCATCTCATCCAGCAGACGGAATTCCTGAAATACCACACCCAGTCTTCTACGAAAATAAGGCAGCTCCCTCCGGCTCATATTGGCCAGATTCTTTCCTGCCACCTCAATCCTGCCGGAGCTGATCGCCAGTTCCCCCAAAAGTGTCTTGATCAGCGTGGATTTACCGGAGCCACTGCTTCCCACGATAAATACGAACTCCCCTTTTGCTATTTCCAGAGAACAGTCCTTCAACGCTGCAGTTCCTGTGGGATACACCAAATTTACATTCTGCATCCGGATCATGGTTTCCATCGATTCGCTGTTATTTCCAAAGGTTTTTATTCCAGTCATTTCTATCCTCATTTCCGCTCATCCCCGATTGATGGGGTATATCGTTTAAAAGCCCCATCTCTGGGGCTTTCACGCTTTATTTGAATTAATATTCAAAGGTTTCCATATACTTCATGTATTTGACTACCATCAATGCGATCTTAAATGTGATCGCATCTTCAAATACCCGCAGATCCAGATTTGTGCTTTTCTGAAGTTTATCCAGACGATATACCAATGTGTTACGGTGAATATAAAGCTGTCTGGATGTCTCTGACACGTTCAGACTGTTTTCAAAGAATTTGTTAATGGTTGCGATCGTCTCCTCATCGAACTCATCCGGAGATTTGTCACCAAAAATCTCTTTGATAAACATCTTGCACAAAGGCATCGGGAGCTGATAGATCAGGCGGCCGATTCCCAGGCTGCTATATGCCACCACATTTCTATCGCTGTAGAAAATCTTTCCCACATCCAATGCCATTTTGGCCTCTTTGTACGAACGGGATACATCCTTAATCTCATTGACCATCGTGCCATAGGATACATGAACGGACGTCATAGCCTCTGTATTCAGCATATCCAGAATGACCTTTGCAGTCTTATCCATATCATCATAGGTTTCATTTGGCTTTACTTCCTTCACAAGGATGATGTTTTTCTCATCCACCTGTGTGATGAAGTCTTTTGTCTTGCTTGCAAATAATCCCTTTACAATCTCAAGAGCTCCTGTGTCCTTCTCATTTTTGGTCTCAATCAGGAATACCAGACGACGTGCCGTTGTATCAATATGAAGCTTTTTGGCACGATTGTAAATATCCACCAGAAGCAGATTATCCAGCAACAGGTTCTTTATAAAGTTGTCCTTATCGTAACGCTCCTTATATGCCACCAGCAGATTCTGAATCTGGAATGCTGCCAGCTTTCCAACCATATAAACGTCGTCGCTGTCACCCTTTGCAAGAATCACATACTCCAGCTGATGCTCGTCAAATACCTTAAAAAACTGATATCCCTGCAGCACCTGGCTGTCTGCCGGCGAATCTACAAACCCCATTACCGCTTCTTCATACTCTTCTACATTGTTAATCGTCGTTGCCAACGCTTTTCCCTCTGTGTCCATCACACAGATGTCAATACGGGTAATATTCTTTAACCCGTCGATCGTTGTCTGCAATACCTGATTTGAAATCATACAACCCCTCCACGTTATTTATCTTATCTGTTACTTTATTATGAATTTATTGTTATTTCTTCTAATACATAGAGACTACCGCATACATTTTATCATCATTTTGCACAAATGTAAAGAGGGCTGTCCTTATGGACAGCCCTCCATTTTTCAGATCATATAACCAATCCGGCACTGTGACAGCCTCACCGCCACTGCCTTCTGAGCATTTCAGATTAGTTTGTGATTGTTGTCTCTGTATCCTTATCAAAGATATGGATCTTGCTGGTATCAAGAGCGATCTTGATGGTATCACCAGGACGAGCAGTTGTACGTGGGTTAACACGAACAGTAATGTCATGTCCCTCAACTGAGAAGTACAGGAATACTTCGGCACCGAGCATCTCGTATACACGAACGGTAGCATCGAGTACGTTGCTGCTGCCTGCATTGATGAAGATCTCCTCATCCTTAATATCCTCTGGACGAATACCCATGATAACTTCCTTATCTATGTATCCACCCTCTACGAGCTTCTCAGCCTTGCTCTCCGGAAGCTTCACTGCATAGGAACCAAATGCAAGCTTAATGCCCTCTTCATCTCTGACAACCTTACAATCGATGAAGTTCATCTGTGGAGAACCAATGAAACCGGCTACGAACAGGTTACATGGCTTTGTATACAGATCGATTGGTGTAGCAACCTGCTGCATAACACCATCCTTCATAACTACGATACGGGTACCAAGTGTAAGAGCCTCTGTCTGGTCATGAGTTACATAGATGATAGTAGACTCAAGTCTCTGATGAAGCTTAGAAATCTCGATACGCATCTGTACACGAAGCTTTGCGTCCAGGTTGGAAAGTGGCTCATCCATCAGGAATACCTTAGGATTACGAACGATTGCACGACCCATTGCCACACGCTGTCTCTGACCACCGGACAGAGCCTTTGGCTTACGGTCTAACAGATGCTCGATGTCGAGGATCTTAGCTGCCTCGTGAACGAGCTTGTCAACTTTCTCCTTTGGAGTCTTTCTTAACTTAAGACCAAATGCCATATTGTCATATACTGACATATGTGGATACAGAGCGTAACTCTGGAATACCATTGCGATATCTCTGTCCTTAGGCTCTACGTCATTTACCATTGTATTACCGATCCAGAGCTCTCCGGATGTAATCTCTTCCAAACCAGCGATCATACGAAGTGTTGTAGATTTTCCACAACCTGAAGGTCCTACGAAAATGATGAATTCCTTATCTGCGATATCAAGATTAAAATTTTTAACTGCGACGAATCCGTTAGGATATGTCTTACCAACGTTCTTTAATGATAAACTTGCCATTGTGTGTTCCTCCTATAATGTTTTAAATAATATGCCTTTCAAGTTTTCGCGTTTATCCCTAACGCTTTACCCAAGAATTATATTACACCATCCAAGCATTGTTTACCATAGCACAAATAGCCAAAGAACATTTTAATGTTTTGTGCAAACCGTATATTTTTATTTTTTTTCGTTCATTTCGTCAAAAAATAGTCCTTTGTGGCCGTTCACGTCTGTACCTTTTCCACAAATCCCTCTCCCTGAACCTCCCGGATATCTGAAATTATGACGAATGCTTTTTTGTCGATATTCCGCGCAATCTGACTAACCCTGCTGATCTGTTTCCGGTCCACCACACACATCAGAGTCTTTCTCTGTTTGCCGGTATACATACCTGTTCCCTCCAGCACTGTGACACCTCTTCCAAGCTGCGACATAACACTGCGTCCAATCTCCTCGTAATGATCCGATATGATATAGGCGAGCTTGGCAAAATTACCTCCTGCCACAATGGTATCCATGAGCCGTGTGGTCAGATAGACCGCCACCGCCGCATACACTGCCGGCCGGATGCCAAATACCCACGCTCCTGCCGCAATGATCAGACAGTCCAGCAGAAACAGGATCTGTCCCACCGGGTAATACGGAAAAAAGTGATGGATCACGGCTCCCAGCAGATCCGTTCCTCCCGTGGAACAGCCTCTGGAAAATACGAGGCCAAGACCTGCACCGGTCAGAACACCTCCCACCACCGCTGCCAATACAAAGTCCTTC
>ERZ1026854.2025-NODE-2025-length-12000-cov-4.978234_pt1 | contig 12000 bp, 9 predicted proteins | sample MGYA00380157_ERZ1026854 | MGnify/ENA primary metagenome ERZ1026854 (study PRJEB33269, sample SAMEA4719793) | human gut metagenome | biome: human-associated habitat; feature: organic feature; material: feces | place: Cameroon | collected 2013-10 ...
ATCCTTCAATGTCAATGTCGCTCTTTGTGAGCTGTCGGCGGTCGGTGCCGTCGGGAGCCATAGACCAGAGCTGCCCGTCAGTGAGGAAGGCAATGCGCTTGCCGCCCTCAATCCACGCTGGGTCTGTCTCGCTCTTTGCCGATGTGGTGAGCACGGTCTGTTGCTTGCCGTCGGCTGTCTGCGTGTAGAGCATCTGGTGGCTTTTGTTCTGTTTCACACTGTAGTAGCCCACCTGATAGGCCACCGTCTTGCCATCGGGCGAAGCGGCAGCACCACCTATGCGTCCCATGGCCCAGAGCGCCTCTGGTGTCATGCGGTCGTTGGTGGTCAGTCCGGTGAGGTCTGTTGTCTTTCCAATCATTGTTTGTGCGTTAGCGCCGGTGCAGCCCATTATGGCAGCAGCGGCTAAAGATAGGGTCTTAAACATGATGTTGTTGTTTTTTTTAGGTAGACAGGTGGATAGACAAAAGACGAGCAGACGAGGAGATATGCTCACGAGATTTCCCGTTACATTAAGATACGCATATCTCCCTGTCTGCCCGTCAATGGTCTGCTTGCCTACTTGCCAAGCATATTCTTTTTACGTTGTAGCTCTTCACGCTGGCGCTGCAGCTCTTTCTGCTGCTCCTGCATGGCTTGCAGACGTGCTGCCAGGCCGCTGAGCTTCTGCGGTTTGTTCTTGTTCTCCTCGTAGCGTGCCTCAAGAATGGCGAGTAGCTTCTCGTCGTTGGTCGTCTTGCGCAGTGCCCACATGATGGCGGCGCTGAAGAAGAGGCTGACGAAATAGTAGAAGTTAAGACCTGCCGAGTAGTCGTTGAACATGAAGAAGAACATGAGCGGCATGAGGAACATCATCCACTGCATCATCTTCATCTGCTCAGCCTGCTGTCCTACCATCTGGTCGCGCTGCTGACGCATGGTCATCCAAGAGTAGAGGAGCTGCGACACGCAGAACAGCACGCAGGTGAGCGACAGGTGGTCGCCCAGCAGCCAGATGTTGTGGTTCCACTCGAAGATGGGGTCATAGGTCGAGAGGTCATGGATCCAGAGGAAGCTCTCGCCGCGCAGCTGTATGGCGTTAGGCACGAAGTTGAACATCGCGATCCAGATAGGCATCTGTATGAGCATGGGGAGACAGCCTGAGAGCGGGCTCACGCCATACTTTGAATATTCTGCCATCATGGCCTGCTGCTTCTGCATCTGGTCCTCTGGCTTGTTGAGATGCTTGGTGGCCTCCTCCAGTTTCGGTTTGAGCACACGCATCTTTGCTGAGCTCATGTAGCTCTTCTTAACCAACGGATAGGTGATGAGCTTAAGAAGCAAGGTGATGAGAATGAGCACAATGCCCATGTTGATGTTCAGACCTGTGAGGAAGTCGAACACATAGAGCGTGAACCAACGGTTGATGATGCGGAAGAGCGGCCAGCCGAGGTAGACGAGGCGCTGCATCTCCAGATCCTTGCCAAAGGTACACTCCTTCTCCACGCTCTGCAACAGACGGAAGTCGTTGGGGCCGAAGTAGAAGTCAAACTCTGACGGTGTCTTGCCTGAAGGGTCGAAGAACGACTTCATGTTTGCGTTATAATGCTTGAGGTAGCCAGAACCCTTCTCCTGAGGTTTGCTCTTAAGCTGTGCGTTAGCCTCAAAATCGTTCTTGGCAATCATCACAGCCGAGAAGAACTGGTTCTTGAAAGCCACCCAGTCGGTCTTCTCGTCGATGGTCTTGTCGTCATCACCCGTCTCGCTAAGGTTCTTGGCACCGCCGTCGCTCAGGTGATAGGTGAGCGTTGTGTAACGGTTCTCGAAGGTGAAGCCCTTCTCTTGTTGACGGCAACGGTCCTCCCATGCTATGTCCATGGTGTTGGTGTTGGGAGCGAACAGACCCTGCAAGCCGTTGGCCTGCAGCTGCATGTGCAGCATATAGTCTTTGCCGAGCACATACTTGACGGTGATGGTCTTGCCTTCGCCAGCCACAGCTGTGAAGGTGGCGGTAGAGTCGGTTGTCTCTGTAGCCTGGAAGTAGAGGTCGTCGCTGTTGATGTTTGTTTCCTTTGCAGCGAGCATAAACTTAAGGCTCTGGTCCTTTTTGTCGAACAGCGTCACGTTGGCGTTGCCCTCGCGGTCGGTGAAGTTTTTGATGACAGCTTTCTCCACTGTCGCACCCTTCGTTCCGATGGTCAGCTCCACCTTACTGTTCTTCAGCACCACTGCCGAGTCGGTACCCTGCAGCGCTTTATGGAAGAGAGCTGTGGAGTCGGCCTCCACTGCAGCCTTGGCCTCTGCGGCCTTCTTCTCTGCGGCAACTTTCTGTGCCTCAATGGCTTTCTGTTGTGTCACGGCGGCAATAGAATCTTGTCTTGCCGCCTCTGCCTTCTGTTCAGCCGATGGCTGAGACCAGATGCTGAAGCCTATCAGCACGGCAGCGATGAGCACAAAGCCGATGATGTTGTTTTTGTCCACGGTTTTTCTTTTTCTTTCTTATTGTTGTTTGAGTTTTTATTTCTTTTTGTTCTCTATAGCCGTCTTCACGAAGTCGACAAACAGGGGGTGGGGGTGCAGCACGGTGCTCTGGTATTCGGGATGGAACTGTGTGCCTATGTACCACTTGAGTCCCGGAATCTCCACAATCTCCACGAGGTCGCTCTCGGGGTTGCGTCCCACGCACATCATGCCAGCCTTCTCAAACTCCTTCTGGAAGTCGTTGTTGAACTCATAGCGGTGGCGGTGACGCTCCTGTATGTGCTCCTTCTTATAGATGTTGAACACGCGCGAGCCCTGCTTCAGCACACACTCGTAAGCACCGAGACGCATGGTGCCACCCATGTTGGTGATGTTCTTCTGCTCCTCCATGATGTCGATAACGTTGTGTGGCGTCTTCTCGTCCATCTCGCGGCTGTTGGCATCGGCGTAGCCCAAGACGTTACGGGCAAACTCGATGACAATCATCTGCATGCCGAGACAGATGCCGAAGGTCGGGATGTCGTGTGTGCGGGTGTAGTGGGCAGCCACAATCTTACCCTCAATGCCTCGCTGTCCGAAGCCCGGGCAGATGACCACGCCGTCCTGTCCTGCCAGCTTCTCTGCCACGTTGTCGTCGGTGAGATGTTCCGAGTTGACAAACGTGATGTTCACCTTATGGTCGTTGTAGGTGCCGGCATGTGACAAGCTCTCGCGAATAGACTTGTAGGCATCCTGAAGGTCATACTTGCCCACGAGCGCGATGTTGACCGTCTCTGTTGCCTTGTTTCGGCGGTCGAGAAACTCGCGCCACGGTCCGAGCGTAGGTGTCTCGCCGACGGGCTCGCCCATCTTGCGCAGGATAGCGGTGTCGAGGCCTTGCTTCTGCATGTTCACCGGCACCTCGTAGATGCTGGGCAGGTCCTCGCTCTGGATCACACAGTCGAGATCCACGTTACAGAAGCTTGCCACCTTCTTCAGGATGTTTTGCTCCAGGTGCTTCTCTGTGCGCAGGATGAGGACGTCGGGCTGTATGCCGACGCTCTGCAGCTCCTTCACCGAGTGTTGTGTGGGCTTGGTCTTAAGCTCACCCGCCGCGCGGAGGTAGGGCACATAGGTGAGGTGAACGTTGATGGCGTTCTTTCCAAGCTCCCATTTGAGCTGACGTATGGCCTCCATGAACGGTGCGCTCTCTATGTCGCCGATGGTTCCTCCAATCTCGGTGATGACGAAATCGTAATGATATTTCTTTCCAAGCAACTTGACGTTGCGCTTTATCTCGTCGGTGATGTGTGGCACCACCTGTATGGTCTTGCCCAAGTAGTCGCCGTGTCGCTCTTTGTCAATGACCGCCTTGTAGATGCGTCCTGTGGTGAGCGAGTTGGCCTTGGTCGTCTGTATGCCTGTGAAGCGTTCGTAGTGGCCGAGGTCGAGGTCGGTCTCCATACCGTCGACGGTGACATAGCACTCGCCGTGCTCGTATGGATTGAGTGTTCCCGGATCGATGTTGATGTACGGGTCAAACTTCTGGATGGTGATGTTGTAGCCTCTTGCTTGCAAGAGCTTACCGATAGACGACGAGATGATGCCTTTTCCTAATGAAGACACTACGCCGCCTGTGACGAAGATATACTTTGTTTCAGCCACGGTGATAAAAATTAATTAAAACCAATAATACAAGGTGCAAAGTTAGCATATTTTTGTCGAACAAACAAGCAACTTTCAGATTTTATTCTTACCTTTGCAGCTGTGTGCCTACAGATGTTGTCAAGGATGTGGGCGGATATGATAAATTGTAAGTGTTTTACCCGAAAAAGATTGCATTATGAAACATAGATACCTCCTTTTGTTCCTTCTTTTGACCCTTGTTGCGCTTTCTGCATCTGCGCAGAAACGCCGTGGGCGCAACGTGGCACACAGTCGCGACACCGTGCCTGCCCTCGTGCGCTCTTATGTCGACTCGCTTGCCGTGTGCCGGCAGCGCCTCGACTCTCTGCAGACGCTTGCCGACTCGTTGCGCATGGGGGTTAAACATGAGAACAAATATTATCGGTTGTTCGTGCCCATGACGTTCTATCATGATGTGTCGCGCGAACGGTTCTCGCTTTCTGCCGACACCATCGGCCGCGACGTTGACGATGTTTTGCTCAGCGTCTATATGCGACGCCCCGACCTCGTGCACAGCACGCAGACGCAGGTAGATGCCGCGGGACCAATACTCAACTCAAAGCCTTCGGAGGTGGGGCCTTCTACGGAGCTGGTGGACAAAACGAAGCCTAAGGCTGAGGATATAGATATCGACATGACCGACATTGTGCTTCTAAAGCCCAACTTCTGGACCTTCAAAGGACAGTTTGCTGTGGACCTGGCGCAGAACTATTTCTCAGGCAACTGGCCCGGTCGTGGCGAGAACAACTATACCACGCGCGAGTATCTGAAGCTCTATGCCATGTATGACAACAAGAAGCGCATCTTCTTCGAGAACATGCTGGAGGCAACGTTAGGCTTTAACAGTTCGAAGACCGACACCGTGCACAGCGTGAGGACAAACACAAGTGACCTCCACTATAAGGGCAACCTCAACTTGAGAGCTGTCAAGTCGTGGTCTTACTCGCTACAGGTCGATGCCCGCACACAGCTCCTCCGTATCTTCAACAACAATTCATCGCATGTGAAGACCGACTTTGGTTCGCCGTTAATCCTCAACGTGTCGCTTGGTATGCGCTCCAACTTCAAGCTGTTTAAAAAGAAGGTCGTTGGAGACCTTAACATCGGTACGTTCGCCTACAACTATCGCTATTGCGACCGCGCTGATCTCGCAGGCGGTTATGGCATAAAGGCTGGCAAGCACTCGCTGCAAGACTACGGTTCGCGTGTGGACCTCAACTTCAACATCGCGTTCATCAAGAACCTCACATGGCGCGTGGAGTCGTATTTCTACACCACCTACAGCCGTGCAGAGGCGCAGATCCTCAATAAGTTCGACTTCCGCTTCAACAAGTATCTCGCCACCCATCTTGAGTTCTATTCACGCTTCGACGACTCGCGTAAGCGCGATGACCATCATGGCTATTGGATGTTCCGCGACTACCTTTCGTTCGGCTTGTCTATGAACTTCTAAAGGGTTGCTGCTTCTTAAAGACAATAGAATGTCTTAACCATGCTCCTTTGCGTTGGTTTTAAAAGACAATAGAGACAAATAGGGACGGACCTCGCTTGCGTTTTTTTAAGACAATAGAGACAATAGGGACGGACCTCGCTTGCGTTTATTTAAGACAATAGAGGCAATAGGGACGGACCTTGCTTGCGTTTTTTTTAAAGACAATAGAGACAATAGAGACAATTTTTTAACTTGTTGAGATTTTGAAAAATCAAACAAAAATTTCAAATTAAAAAAAGTCCCTATTGTCTCTATCTTTTTTTCCCTTTTTTCTTTTTTCTTTAATCTTTGCAATAAACTTTTTATTCTCCGTTCATCATTGCCCAAAGCAAGAAGGCGATGATGCAAACAGCCATGACACACATCAGCGTGAACACTATGTTGGCTATCAGTTTGCGACGGCGTCGTGCGCTCATGGCTGAGCGTTTGAATGCTTCGCCGTCGTCAAGATGTTCATCGCTGCGATGCAGGAAACGCTGAAACTTGTTACTGCTGCGGTGGTGATGACGGTGGTTAGAGGCAATGTGCGATTGTGAACTATTGTTGTTTTCTGAATATTCCATGTCCGTATTTTTTTTGTTAATAAGTAATTAATAGGGCGGAGCCGCACAGTTCCATCCTATTGAGAGAGATTGTGGCTTTTTACGGATCACATGTTATGTTGCGCTTGTTTAGAAGCGCACGTCGACCTGGAAATCTAGCATGTTGTAGTTCGATTTTGCCAGTTTGCGGTCGTTAACGAACACATACTCTGCGTTGAGCTTGATGTTCTTGCCAAGACAATAGTCGGCGCCGATCTCATACTGAGTCTTGGCGGTGCTCCATTCTGCCTTGGGGCGATACATGTCGTAGCGAGCTTTGAGGTGAACTTTGTTCTTCTTCACAGGAGCGATGAGGAGAGCATAGAGACCGTCGGCCTTGTCGCCAGCGCCAGTGTTGATGGTGCAGTCTTTCTGCTGACCGTCTTTCTGATATGTGGTGCTGAAGCCGTAGCCCTGGCTGTGGATATACTCGGAGCGGAAGGTCCAGTCGTCCTTTACATACTCGCCACTGATGGCGTAGCGGTTACGGCTCACTGTGCGTGTGCCGCTCACGGTCTCTCCGTTTTCTGTCCATGTGCCTGTGCGGGCATAAGAGCCTGTCCATCCGAATGCGCCGATACGCATGCCGCTTACAGGCATGAGCCAGATGCCGCCGATGACATCCTTGCGGTTGTCCACATCTTTCATGTTGATGCCCTGGCCGTTGAACACGCCCACCTGATAGTGGAGCACACGACGGCCGTTGGCGTTAGGCAGAAGGTCACCCTGCAGCTGCACGCCGATGTCGCGTCCGTTGCTTGCCTGCTCGCCCACGCGATCGCTGAAACCTGCGAGTTTTGTAATGTTCTGAGCATAGCTCATGAATCCCTGGTCGATGGGGTGCATGGGGTTCTCGAACGAGAACGGGCGTTTGAACTGTCCGATCTTGATGCGTGCCTCCTTATATTTCTGCCATTCGGCGAAGGCGTCGACCAGTCGCGGTGAGCTGCCCAAGGTTGAGGTGTTGCCGTTGAGCTGCACCTGTGCCTTCCAGTAGAAATCGTTGAAGAAGCGTCCTTCGAGAGCCATACGCACCATGCGGAGGTTGAACGAGTTGCTCTCGGCATCCTTCTGGCCCGAATACTGGTATTGGGTCATGACGTAGCCGCTAAACTTGATGTCGTTAACGACCTTTGCCTGCGGCTCGCTTTTTTGAGCCCATAGGCTCGGAGCTGCGCCGGCAAGCATGATGGTTGCTGCCAGCGCCTTGTTTATAAGTTTCATTTTTTTTATTAGTTTTTTCTCTTTTATCTTAAGAGCAAAGCTATAGAATTCTTCACTCTTCACTCTTCGCTCTTTTAACAAGCAGCACTACGTTCTCCACATGCGGAGTGTGAGGGAACATGTCGACAGGTTGCACGGCAGCCACCTTGTATTTCTCGTCCATGAGTTGCAGGTCGCGTGCTTGGGTAGCAGGGTTACAGCTCACATACACTATGCGGTCGGGGTAGGCGCGAAGAATGGTATCTACCACGTCGGGGTGCATGCCAGCGCGTGGCGGGTCTGTTATGATCACGTCGGGCTGTCCATGCTCAGCAATGAACTCGTCTGTGAGGATGTCCTTCATGTCGCCAGCATAGAACTTCGTGTTTCCTATGCCGTTGATGTCAGAGTTTACCTTCGCGTCCTCAATAGCCTCAGGCACATACTCTATGCCCACCACCTGACGCGCGTTGCGAGCCACGAAGTTGGCAATGGTGCCCGTTCCCGTGTAGAGGTCGTAGACCATCTCGTTGCCTGTGAGCTGTGCAAACTCGCGTGCCACGCTGTAGAGGTGGTAAGCCTGGTCGGTGTTTGTCTGGTAGAAGCTCTTCGGTCCCACCTTGAAGCGCAGACCCTCCATCGTTTCAAAGATGTGGTCGTTGCCCTTGAACACGGTGAGGTCGAGGTCGCCGAACGTGTCGTTGCATTTCTGGTTGTCGACATAGAGCAGCGATGTGATCTCTGGAAACTCGTCGGCGATGTGCTGCATGAGACACAAGGCGCGTTCGTGGTCGCCCTCCTCGTCATAGTGGAACTGCACGAGCACCATCCACTCGCCCGTGTTCGAGTTGCGGATCATGATGTCGCGAAGCAGACCGTGCTGCTGGCGCAGGTCGAAGAAGGTCATGCCGGTGCTGAAGGCATAGTCGCGTATGGAGTTGCGTATGCGGTTGTGGAGGTCGTCCATGAGCCAACATTTCTCTATCGGCAGAATCTTGTCGAAAGCTCCCGTGATGTGGAAGCCAATGCCGTTCATGTTGTCGTAGACCGTTCCTGCCGCCACCTCCTCGCGTGTGAGCCAGCGCTTGTTGCAGCATCCAAACTCGAGCTTGTTACGATACTCGCGAGTCTTCACGCTGCCCATGATGGGTTTGAACTCGGGCAGCTCAACCTTGCCTATGCGTGTGAGCTGGTCATGCACCTGTTTCTGCTTGGCTTTGAGCTGCTCCTCATAAGGCAGGTTCTGCCACTTGCAGCCTCCGCACACGCCAAAATGTTGACACATCGGCTCTGTGCGCTTCTCGCTCTTTTTTATAAAACGTATAACCTCTGCCTCGCAGTAATGGTGTTTTTTCTTGCGCACCTGCAGGTCCACCACGTCGCCGGGCACGGCGAAGGGCACGAACACCACCATGTCGTTCACCCTTGCGAGCGATTTGCCTTCGGCGGCAATGTCTTCTATTGTGATGTTCTCCAGTATGGGTAGCGGTTTCTTTTTTCTTGCCATATTTGTTTTTCTTGTTGCTTTGCTTGTTAACTGAAATTCAGCAGTATTGAATTGCAAAATTATATAAAAATATTGAAAGTGCTCGGATTTTTTCCCTAATTTTGCATTTATGAAAGTAAACACCGACACCTTTGCCCAAATAAGCACACCCATGTATGTGCTTGAAGAGAAGCGTCTGCGCCGCAACCTCGCCCTTATAAAGAGCGTGGCCGACCGTGCTGGCGTGGAGATTATCCTTGCCTTCAAGGCGTTCGCCCTGTGGAAGACGTTCCCCATCTTTCGCGAGTATATAAACAGCACGACGGCCAGCTCGTTGTCTGAAGCGCTCATGGCGTATCATAAGTTTGGACGTCCTGCCCACACCTACTCGCCAGCCTATACCGACGACGAGATCGGTGAGATAGCACGTTGCTCCAGTCATCTGACGTTTAACTCGCTGTCGCAGTATGGCCGTCTGCACAACCGCGTGAAGGAGGAGAACGCAGCGGTGAGCATGGGTCTGCGTGTGAATCCCGAATATTCGGAGGTCGGCACCGACCTGTACAACCCCTGTGCTCCCGGCACACGCTTTGGCGTCACCGCCGATCAGTTGCCGGAGCAGTTGCCCGAGGATATCGACGGCTTCCACTGCCATTGCCATTGCGAGAGTGGATCTGATGTTTTTGAGCGCACACTCGCACATATAGAGGAAAAGTTTGCGAAGTGGTTCCCTCAGCTGAAGTGGATAAACTTTGGTGGCGGTCACCTCATGACCCGCGCCGACTATGACGTTGAGCGTCTCGTCAACCTGTTGCAAGGGTTCCGCCGTCGCTACCCGTGGCTTAAGGTTGTGCTTGAGCCCGGCAGCGCCTTTGCTTGGCAGACGGGACCGCTTGTGTCGCAGGTGGTAGACATTGTTGAGAACCGCGGCATATGCACCGCCATCCTTAACGTGAGCTTCACTTGCCACATGCCCGACTGTCTTGAGATGCCCTACATGCCGGCTGTGCGTGGGGCAGAGACGGTGGAGGATGTGTCGGGAGCTGTTTCTTCTGATGCGGAAAATTCTTCCCTCCCACCTTATTATATATATAGGCTCGGCGGCAACAGTTGTCTTTCCGGCGATTTTATGGGTTCATGGCGCTTCGATCATGAGTTGCAGATAGGCGAGAACGTCATTTTTGAAGATATGATCCATTACACCACCGTCAAGACGAACACCTTTAATGGCATTTCACACCCCGCCATAGCCATGGTTCATGAGGGAACAGACCAGCTGGAGGTGTTGCGACGCTTCACACCCGACGATTATCTGTCGCGCATGGATTGAGGTCTTTGAAGCAAAACGAACGCCGTTTTCGATGAAAACTCTTCAAAAAGGGCGGAAAAGAGGGCCAAAAGCCCCGTTTTGACCCTCTTTTTCAAGAAAAATCAACTTTTTTGAAGAAAAAATGAAAAAAAACATCGAAAAAGTTTGTGGGTTCAGAAAAATGTGCTACCTTTGCAACCGCAATCGAGAGAGATGCTTCTTAGAAATAAGAAATCTTGCGGAAATAGCTCAGTTGGTAGAGCACAACCTTGCCAAGGTTGGGGTCGCGGGTCCGAGTCCCGTTTTCCGCTCACACATTCTGAATAACACACGAGGCGCATTGCTTCGACCAAAATGCCCAGGTGGCGGAATTGGTAGACGCGCACGTTTCAGGTGCGTGTGTTTCACGACGTGCAGGTTCGAGTCCTGTTCTGGGCACATTATTATTCAGAATGTTTTTGAAAAGTTGGAGAGGTGGCGGAATTGGTAGACGCGCTACTTTGAGGGGGTAGTGACAATTGTGTCGTGGGAGTTCGAGTCTCCTCCTCTTCACTGTTATTATTTGATAAGCGGAAATAGCTCAGTTGGTAGAGCACAACCTTGCCAAGGTTGGGGTCGCGGGTCCGAGTCCCGTTTTCCGCTCAAATTTTTTATTATTTTTCCACAGAAAGACATTATTTTTCCGATGAATTTATATTTACGATATTTTGATAAGGAAACATTGGTTCATAATGTAGATGACGCAATTGATTTTTTACGTTCCATACCCGAAATAGGGATGAATGTTAATATTGAGAACGACATCCGCGATTATGTGGCCAGTGATGTTTTCTACCCCAAGAGATATAAGGTGCGTCAGCGCGTCTATTTCATTATCATCAAGACCACGGCAGCAACAATGCTCGACTTCAAGCAGAAGAAGGCGTTGCACACCATGCCTCAGCAGAACGCTCCTGTCATGGATAAGCGCGACCTCACAACAAACGTCATAACACGTCTTAACGAGGAACGTCCGGGATGGTATGAGGGTGCGCTCGACTTCAAACGTGTGGTTATGATTCCTGCAACAGGCAAGCACGAGTATCGTGACACCCATTTCGTGGTGCAGTGTAAGGCAATGTCGGGCATCGACTGCTACAACCGCATCGTTGATCATCTGCGTGGGCGTGTCGACACCCGATCGCAGTTTCCTTCGGCTAAAGGAAAAAACTTCCATTTCAAGTATCTTGGAATGTGGAAATAAATAAATGTGAACAAAGCATGTGCATGTGCCTGCATCGCGGCCGCTCCAAAGAACAGACGGCCAACGTTGCAGGCTCATGCACTTTGTGTTTCTTATAAATTTGTACGATTATGAACAAAGTGATGCTTATTGGCAACCTCGGCAAAGACCCCGTGGTGCGCTATTATGATGCTGACCAAGCAGTGGCACAGTTTCCGCTTGCTACAACCGAACGTGGCTACACGCTGCCCAACGGCACACAGGTGCCCGACCGTACCGACTGGCACAACATCGTGTTATGGAAGAATCTTGCCAAGATTGCCGAACGTTATCTTCACAAGGGCGACAAGGTGTTCATTGAGGGTAAGGTGCGCTACCGCAGCTACGATGACCGTAAGGGACAGCGCCAATATATCACCGAGATTTATGCCGACAACATGGAGCTGCTCACGCCCAAACCTGCTGGCGGTCAAGCCGCAGCACCACAGGCTGCTCAGCCTGCAGCATCACAGCCTTCAGCATCAGCACAAACAGAACCCGAAACCGACGACTCGAACCTGCCGTTTTAAAGGTAAAAAAGTA
>ERZ1026854.2032-NODE-2032-length-11981-cov-10.897367_pt1 | contig 11981 bp, 13 predicted proteins | sample MGYA00380157_ERZ1026854 | MGnify/ENA primary metagenome ERZ1026854 (study PRJEB33269, sample SAMEA4719793) | human gut metagenome | biome: human-associated habitat; feature: organic feature; material: feces | place: Cameroon | collected 2013-10 ...
GGCAGATGGACGCAGAGGAACGCCGCGAGCTGACGCGGGTGCTCTTCGCGTAAAAGATTCTTTTTTGTGCAGCGAAATACACGCTGTGCAAGCGATGCAAAGAGTTCATGGCTTTTTTGTAAAGTGTGCAGGAGATGTGCAAAAGTGTGCAGACTCTGCCAGAAAAACAAAAAAGCCATGAAATCTTTCGATTTCACGGCATTTTCTGGTGCGATGGAAGGGACTCGAACCCCCGGCCTACTGATTCGTAGAGGGCCTTTATATGAGTTTCGACGTTTTCGGTCATTGCAGTTCATATAGATTCATCGTTGTTTTTGTGTCTGTTCGTGCATAGTCGTTTCACTTCTTTTCGATTCGGTAAGGCACAAATAAGGCACATTCCAGAGAGCATATTATCCCATAAAACGGACACTATGAGAAAAACAAAAAGCAGACGGCTCACGAGGGCGGCAGAAACGCCCCTGTGGGCCGCCTTTTGTTATGCGTGTGACTTTTCCTTGATACGGCTGAAAACGTCCGTCAGCGCGTCCGCTGCCGCCGCATCGCTGGAACGGATGAACCCGGCGTAAGTGTCCACGGTTGTGCTGGTCTTTGCGTGGCCCAGTCTGCCCGAAACCGTTGTGACAGGCACATGGGCGGCTATCAGCAAGCTGGCGTTGGTGTGGCGCAGACTATGGAAGTGAACCGCCGGGAGGTCATGGGCGGCCAAAAAGCCCGGGAACCAGCTTGTAACCGCATTGGGGTCGAACGGCTGACCATTCCAGCGGGTGAACAGCAGGTCATTGTCCACCGTCTTGCCGTTCTCGATCTCCACCCGGCGCACCCACTCGGAACCGACCTTGAACCGTTCGGCCTTCTGGTGCTGGCGGTACTCCCGCAGCAGCTGCACACACTCCGAGCCTATCTTGATACACCGCCGGGAACGTTTTGTCTTGGGTGCTGTGAACACCGTGCCACGCCCGGCGATGTTCTGCACTGTCCTGTTGATGGAGATCACACCCGCGTCAAGGTCAATGTCCGACCAGCGCAAGGCGCATATCTCGCCCCGGCGGGCACCTGTGAGCAAGGCCAGCTGTGTGATAACGCTGTACTGTGCTGGCGCGTCCTGCAGGGCTTCCAGCAGCTTGGCAACATCCTCTTCCTGCAATGCTTCCACTTCGATTTCTGCCGCTTTGGGGGCTTCTGTGCGCCGACAGGGGTTTTCATCGATTAGCTGCCACTTGACCGCCTTTTCAAACACGCTGGACAGGAAGCGGTGATAATGCAGCTGCGTGTTGCCGCCCAACTTGCCGCCCGCCCTGACCTTCTCGGTGAATGCTTTGGACAGGGGCAGCCCGGCGGCATCGGCCACCTTTTCGGCAGTCTTGCGGCTGACTGGCTTGCCGCTGCACAGCCCCCGCATGGTTTCCTCGCCCACCCCGGCGGCTTCCCGGATCCTTGCCCGCTGGCCTTTCGGCAGCAGCTTCAGCAGGGCCGCCGTTGCTGTATAGGTGGAATCCTGCCGCACTCCACCCTCTGACAGGTTCGCATAGAACGCCATGAGGTGCGCCGGGCGTATCTGGTTGACCTTCATGTGGCCCAGAGCCGCCGACACCCGCGGCACCAGCTTCCTGTACTCTGTGGCCGTCTTGGGTTTCAGCTGACGATCTGCGTACTCGGTGAACCACTTTTCTATCAGGTCATCCAGCTTCATGGACGCTTCCAGAGAAATACCGCTGTGCACTTCCTTTTCAAAGGCATCTGCCTGACGCTGCAGTTCCTTTTCCAGCTTCTTCCCGGTCAATCCCGGCGGGGGAGTGAAGGTGCGGTTTACCATCACCTGACGGCCCTGCCGATCATAGCCGTTGGAGACCCGGATGCAGTAGGAGCAAGTGCCGTCCTTCTTCATCCGCTTTACAATCTTTGCCATCTGTCACCCCTCCCTTACCGGTTTCAATTTTCATCCGTCTTACAGCTTGTATCAGTATCCCTTGATTCTTCATCTTTATCCCGCTCAATAAAATCTTTGAATATATAGGAATCATCTGGAATTTGCTGCTTATTCAAAAACCGTCCAACAAAATCCTGGACAATAGCGCAACTTTTATATTTTCTGTATGACAAATCTTCCTTATATCGTTTCTTCGTAAAATATAGTTCTCTTATAAACTCGGCATCTGTAAAACGCGCATGAGATTCCTTAAAACTTTCAAACTCTTTTTCAGCTAATGCTGTATAGTCAATATCCATAGACTCTTCATCCATACAGTCAAACGTAAAGGCAAGGTCTACATGATAATCATAACCGTAGCTGTAAAAAAGCGGAGCCAGTCGCCTTAAGAAATCATCATTATATCTTTGTGCCACTATTTTTTCAACATCTGCCTCAGAAGCAAAAACTTCTGTTTGCCCTTTTAATATTTGATTTATTTCAAAAGCTTCCCGAATTATCCCTGCGAGTTCAAATATCGTACCATCTGAAATTATTTTTGAAACAATACCACATTCATTTCGGTATTTTATCGCACTTGGGTCTTCCGTTGAATATTTAGCAAAATGAGCTTTGTTACATTCATCATTAAAACGTTTTCTTTTATAGAGTGCGTTTACAGCATCATCCGACAATCCGATAGTATCGGTAATCATTCTCATGGTGATTTCTGATGACATTGAGTTTGTCAGTCCCATAAGATAATCCGTTGTCACATCAAAATATCTGGCAATTTCACAGATACTTATAGCGTCAGGAACTGTCGCTCCATTTTGCCAGTTGCTCACGGTCTGGCGCGTTGTCTTAAATTCTGCTGCCAGCTCATCCAAAGTAGCTCCTTTCTTTTCAATTAGTTTGCGGAATCGCTTTGGAAAAGGATCTTTGTAGTCAAATGATTTCTTTGTTTTTGCCATTGTTGCACCTCGTTTGCAAATAAAAATAACATTTTTAAAAATATGTTGATTTTATTTTCTCTTTCGCTTATACTAAGCATATCACAAGTAAATCAAACATTCAATAAGAAAAAGTAAATTTACTTGAATTTTCGTAGAGAGGAGATTTTTCTATGGATGAAAACGCAAAAAAGGCACGCCGAGCGTACGCCAACGCGTGGAGAGCAGCCAACAAAGACAAGGTACGAGAATATAATCAGCGTTACTGGAAGCGCAAAGCCGAGCAAATGCAGCAGAACGCCGATCAAGAGAAGGAGCCATCTAAGTAAGGTTCCTACCGCACCACCCATCTTTACTCTGGAATGTGGTGAGAAGAATTCACTAGAAAGAGTAGCACATTTCATCATTGCTTTTTGATATGCAAAATCAGCAGCATTTATCCATAAATCAGGTGGGCATCCCTCTGTAAATCTATTGCAAAACAAGGTAATCCATTGCAATGCCTGACACTGGATATCACTAGACGACACTAGATGGATTTTGACGCAAAGGACTTACTTCCAACAAAGCTGCATAGCATCAACTTTCAATCAAATTTCTGCGGTATTGCAAAGTTTTTCGTTTTGTGCTTTACTGCTGACACACCAAAAACGATAGTTCAACAAATGACCTAAAAGGGGGGCTGAAAAATGGGCGATACCATTCGTTATCCCAATATGGGACCCGTCAAAAAGGCCGCTGAAATCTACGGCCTGTCACCGGCCTACATCCGGCGGCTGTGCAAGACGGGTAAAATCCGGTATGTGAACGCCGGGCACATGTGGCTTGTCAATCTGGACAGTCTGGCCCGGTACTTTGAACAGGGAGACCCGGCGGAAAGCAGCCAGACCGCCGAGGGAATCCGCCGGGTAGCGAGGTGACAGAAGTGAAGGGAAAAAGCCCTGAAACTATTGTTCTTCGTTTCGTATGGCTTGAAAGCCTGACGCAGGACTACACCAACGCGGAAATCGGGCAGATCGTCCGGGACTTGTACCATTATGCCAGCCAAAGCACGGAGCCCCAGCAATATGCTGACCGTGGAATGCGTGGTTTGTGGCGTTCAATGAAGGATGGGGTGGATAAAGACTTTTCAAAATACCGTGAGAAGTCCCAAAAGAACTCTGATGCAGCTAAAGCGCGCTGGGAGAAACAAACGCAAAAAGATGATGTATCTGCCGTGCAGACCGATGCAAACGCATTGTGTGAGATGCGGACGCATACAGCTGCATCCAACTGTATACATTCGCACCCTACAAATACAAATACAGATACAAGTACAGATACAGCTACAGTTACACCGGAAGTTCCAGCGACTGCCGCCGATTCTCGTACAGATTCAGACCTTGCCGAGATCGTGCAGCACTTTCAAAGAGTAATAGGGGAGCTTCCACCGTCTGCGTTTGATAAACTGCAACGCTGGCGGGAAGTTTACCCGGCGGAGATCATCCGGGCTGCCTTTGATGAAGCCGCCGATAGCGGACACCGGTCGTGGAAGTATGTGGACGGCATTTTGAAAGGCTGGCAGGCGGATGGGGTGCGCACTCTGGGGGATGTAGAAGCCCGCCGGGAAGCCCGAAAGAAGCCCAAACAGCCGCAAGAAAAGAAATGGGAGATGTTGACATGAACCTTCACAAAGTTTTACTAGGTGCAATCCTCATTAAGCCAGACCTTGCGCCCTACTCGCTGCCGGATTTGGAGATCGAACACTTCCCGGTAGACCTTCAACCGGTGTTTGCTGCGCTGTCCGGCCTTTGGAATGCAAAGGGCCAGCTGGACGCGGTGGAAGCCTGTGCCCGATATCCGGAGCAGCGAACGGCCATCATGGAGTGCGTAGAAGAATGCGAGGGCGAGTATATCGCCATCACCCGCGACCGCATAGAAGAATGGACACAGCTTGTCAGGGAACAGGCCGCCTTGACCCAGTTCCAGAGTTTGGCCCTTCAGGCAGGCAGCAGCCTTACCACCTTTGCAGACCTACCCGGTCTGTATAGCCAGATGGGCGAAGCCCTGACGCTTGACCGGGAAGAACAGGATTTTAAGCCTATCGGGGAACTGATAGACAACTATATTCGCCGCCTTGATGAAAAAGCCAAGTACATTCTGACCGGCATTCCAGTGATTGACCGCTATTTGAACCTGTCACCCGGAAACCTGTTTATCATCGGCGGCCGACCGTCTGCTGGTAAAACCGCTCTTTCCCTGCAGATGGCCTGTGAAATGGCCCGAAAAGGCTACAAGGTGTGTTATTTCTCGTTGGAAACTGACCCAGACACCCTGACCGCCCGCATCATTGCGAACCGTCTGGCGATTCCTCTGGCCGATGTAAAAGCCAAGACCGTTCCGCAGTCTAGCCTTGACAATCTCGCAGAACTGCACAAGCTGCCACTGTTCATCCGTTCCGCATCCGGCAAGGGCGCGGGATGGATCAAGGCACAAGCCCAGCGAATGAAAGCACAGGTTGTTTTCATCGACTATTTGCAGCTACTGACCGCCAGCAAGGCAAAAGACCGGTACCAGCAAATCACCAGCATTTCCATTGCCCTGCACGAACTGGCACAGACCACCGGCATCCTTGTGGTTGCGCTGGCTCAGCTGAACCGTAACGCGGCGCACACTGCACCGTCCACCGCTGATCTGAAAGAATCCGGGCAGCTGGAACAGGATGCAGACGCAATTTTGCTGCTGTCCAGCGATGGGGAGGCGTACCAATGCATCCTTGCAAAAAATAAGGAAGGCCGTGTGGGTGAAGTCCCCTTGACCTTCGACAAGACTCGCCAGCGCTTTCTTGCTCTCACAAGCGAATTGGAAAGGAGATGAACGCATGAAGCGCAATCCAAACCGCCCGCGCCGCCGGGAGCCGTACCATTACGATGCAGAAGGAACACTCTACATTGCCAGTATTCTATCCATTCTGCAGCACGGGCAAAGCATTCCTGTGAAAGTGTTACAGATGGTCTACCACATGCTGCTGCCATACGGCCCAAGTGGAGATACAAAGCGATGAACCGTAAAAACGAAAAAGCCGCCCTGCGTGTTACCAGCACACAGAGCAGCTCAGAGCGGGAAAGAATTGCAACGCCCTTCCCGCTCTCCATTTTACCACAACAAAAGCCAGAATGGAGGGGCAAACCGTGAAAATGTTTGATATTTTACCGCAAGGCGAGGAAAATGCGATACCCGGCAGTGAGATTGACCACTTGCTTGGCATTACACCGCGAGAGCGTCGCGCGCAGGCTTCCCGTGAGCTGGCACAAGGCCTGATGGTGCTATACTCGTCGGAGCCGCCGGGCGGCTATTTTAGGCCGTCTGACGGCGAGAAGGGCCGCGCAGAGATTAAGCGCTTCAGAGAGCGTGAAGCAGCCAGGGCGCGGGCAATCACTGAAAAAGTGCGCGCTGCTGACGCTGTTTTGAAACAGTGCGACGGTCAGACGCTGCTTGAACCGCCGGTCTAAATCTGAATTTTTAGAAAACGGAGAGGAATTTGTATACACGGCTACGCGCGCGTGTATCGTGTCCATAAATTCCAGCCCGGTGGGTACATAAGGCCGTTGTCGCTCTGTGTGGCAGCGGCTTTTTTCTGTGTCGGTGTCGTAAAACGCGAGGGGGTCTGCTGAAGATGGGGTAGCAAAATGTTACCCCATCGAGTAGCACTCTCTCCCTACGAGTGGAAAGGTATGCTCAATTTTGAGCGCACCTTTCGGCACATCTGCCGATACTAAATTTTAGTAAGCGATTTTCCCCGACTTTACGTGAACGCATCGACACTCGTGTCGATGGCGTGCACACGTCTGTGCACATTTCCCAGCTTGTTGGGAAAATCCTTCGTCACGAGTGGCAGCGTCGCAGCATATTGCGATGGTTTTTTTCGGTTTTCGGAAAAACTCACGGTGCACATTTTTGATCTCCGTCCCCACAAGTGGGTATGCCTAAAAATGGGCATCCCCGCAACGGCCTGAATCCGGGTGAGGTCGCATTGACCGACCCCATAGCTTAAAATGGGGTCGGTTGAGGTGGACACCCTTTGGCAGCTGAATTTTCAGCCGCCGGTTTATATCCTGCTGCTTCCCGGCGGTGCGTAGCAAAACGCCACACACCTCAGGGTCAGCAAATTGCCGGGGTAGACAGTACGCTGCTGGTACTCCGTGAAACAGGGAGTACCGATGTGCCTTGAAACAGAACGTACCTGCCGACAGTGGATCATCCACAAGGGGGCGGCGTTTTACCACCCCCTTAGGTATACGGCGTTTCACCGTATACCTGTGCAGGTGATTTCCCATCAGTGGGTAGGTCAATACCACCCCGCTGCCCTATTTCAGAGCGTACGGTGCCCCAAAGCAAGGCCCCCTTGCAAGGGGTGAACGAATCGTTACACCCCTCTGCCCAAATGGCAGTCCAGCCCGGCGGGGCATCGCGTTTCACGATAGCCCTAGACCCCGTTCCGTTTTGGAACCTTCATCTGGTGGCCGAAAATCAGGCTACCAAAGATCACAGCGCAGTTTTGCGCGCTGATTTCCAAGCCGCTGCATATCCGCCGGGGGTGTCCCCAGTTTTGGGGAGACCTAGAGCATCTCAACAGTGTTACGGGATATTTTTCGCTCAGACACAGCATAGAAAATAAACTGCCATTCGCTTTTTCTATGCAGCCAAGCGTGATATAATAGAGATATAAATCGGACTTCATTCACATTTCCGGGATTGGCCGGACAATTTTGTCCCACCAATGAACCGGCGCAAATTTGAGCGGGTTGAAGAGGGTGTGTCCAAAAGTGGACAGCCCCCTACGGCGTGCAGCAGGTGCCTAGAGCAGCCCCGTACCAAACGGTACACCCCCAGAGAAAGCCTTTACGGTCTGCTGTTATTGGTTTCCGATTTTTGAGAAAAACATCTTGAGACAAAGGAGAGCGGAATTTTCCGCCGTCATCCGGCAGCGGATTTTTCCGCCACGAAAAGGACAGCCCAAAATTGGGCTTTCCCAGAAAACAGACATCCCCAATTTTGGGGAGATGTATCCAGTTTTAGACCGATCTATACGCCGCCGGGGTGCTTAAAAAGCTATTGGAAACCTCCAAGCGGCGGTGAAGCGGCGGAAAATAGGTATTTTCGCAGTTTCGGATATTACTCAAAACTGAGTAATAGGTAGGTGGTGAATCACCACCCCCTGCCCATGAATGTGCGGATTTGTGCGGCATAAAAAAGAGATCGTCAATGTACGCGTTTGTGCGCACTAAAAAAGACGGGGTGCGTAATTCGTTCACACGGTCACGCGCGCCCGCGTATCGTGTCCATAAATTTGCATTTTGAACAAAAATGCACACAAAAAAGGAAGGATGCAGCAATGGAACAGAAACAGGCTAAGAATGACCAACAGGCCACAAACGCAGCCCTTGCTGCTCTGGCAGCCGCCGGGAATACCTTTGCTCTGGGTCAGCTGTGGGAGGTCAACAAGGGTTTTGTGCGGCGGCAGCTGTGGAAGTGGTACGAGAAGAACAAGCCTGTTGCAGACAATGCAGGCCTTACCTTTGAAGACCTGACACAGGAGGGGTATTTTGCTGTTAGCTATGCTGCCGCGCACTACAGCGCAGAACAGGGTAGTTTCACAACCTATCTGAATTATGCGCTATTGAAGCAGATTCGCACCGCCACCTGTGGGGAGCACGCGCGAGTGGTTGCAACCGAGGACGGCAGGCGTGTTGCCGCGTCTGCTAATCCTCTGAACGAATGCGGCAGCCTTGACGTTCGCTTTGACGAATCGGACGAGGGCAGCAGCACCAAAGGGGAGACCATCGAAGACCCGGCGGCTACACAGGCGTTTCAGAGGGCAGAGGATGATATTTACACCGAGGAACTGCACACAGCCCTTGAAACAGCCATGAGCCAGCATTTGACCGAGCGTGAAGCGGATGTTTTGCGCCGCCGGTATTATGCCGGTCAGACCCTGCAGGCCATCGGTAAAGAGTTGGGAGTGCGAGGGGAAAGGGTGCGTATAATCGAGGGTAAAGCAATCCGCAAAATGAAAGGTCTGTCCTCTATCCAGCGCTGGCATGATGATGTAGTCACCACCAGAGCGTGGCACGGCACTGGCTGGAACGCATGGAACCGCTATGGCAGCGTAGAAGAACGCACCGCAGAATACTGGGACGAGCAGCTGAAGAAAAGCGAGGAACGTATGCGTGAACTGGTCGAGTTGTACGGGATCGCTGCCATCGTCTGATATGCACCCCGCCGGGCGTGCTACACAGTTCAGCGGTGAAAGTACAGTGTTTAATGCAAACTGTGAAGCCGTGGTAAAGCGGTGAGAAAGCGGTGGTAAAGTGCCACCCGCTTCCGCGCATATCGTGTGAAAAAACTCTGCGGCAAGCAGTGTCTTTGTATGTACAAAGCCCCTTGCCTTGCAAGGACTTGTTGGGCAGCATCCCAAACCCTTTGAACGCGCAGCACCCGCCGGGCGCAGCACTTCAGCCACACGATTCTGTTGCCCTCAACAAAATCGCTGCATGACAAAGCCCCCAGACCGCGACAGCGCGTGTCTGAGGGCTTTTCTTGTTGCTTGTGGGTAATTTTCTTGCCGTGGGTTCTTCCGCGCTCTGGCAGCTCCGGCGGGCTGTTACGCTGCACAATCTGGGAAGTTCACAACGGTAATCTCTGCCACGGCCTTTTCGACCGTCTGCAAGATGTGCTCTATCTTCTCCACCGTGTCAGCTGACAGAACGACCTCGCCACACTGTTCGCACTTCAGGCAGGGCACGTTCTTGATGACCACAACACAGTTCTTCAGCTGAACCGTGTGAATGGTCGTGCCAGGCTTCATTTCGCCTTTGCAAAGTGGGCAAGTCATTTTAGAATGTCTTTCCCTTTGGCAAGTTTCTTTTCTTCAGACTTCAATCTGCGTTCCAGCTTTTTAATGTCCTCTTCTGGCGGAAGATCCTCAGGCTGAATACCACGACCTAAAAGCATCGAGCGAACACTTGAATTGTTTTGGACATGTTCATGCGTGATAGAGCTTTCTCCCTGAAGATCTTTTTGTTCAACATTGAGGTTTGTCATCTCTGTTGCAAGGTTCTTTGCAGCCAGAGTAACAGGCGGGAGAACATCCGCAAGCGGTCCACTCTTCACTCCATACTGTATCTTCATTTCTTCTGTTGTCCGCCCGCCAAACAGTGCACTGTCGCCCTTTGAGCGAATCCGTGCAAAACCACGGTCATCTACACCACGTTCATAGATGTTTTGAGAAAGCCGTTTTTCAGACGTACGCAGCTGCTGACGCTGCTGCACCCTATTCAAATCAGAAATGCGCTGTTCAAGTAGTTCCTGCTTACGTGTCTGTAAGGCAAAGTATGCCTGTGCAAAAGCAATCTCAGGCTTTCGCGGATCACCGTTCTGGGCAATCAAATAGCACGCATAGCGAATCAACATCACATCAGCAATATCCTTTGTGCCACCATTGGGCATGGGGGATGTTTTCGTGACGTCACGAAAACATCCATCTACGTCCCGACCACTAGAAGCACAAGACACCTTTGCTTTTTCGATTGCATTCACAAAGTTTTCCCATCGGGTATATCCCAGTGCAGACTGAAGTTCGCGCGCATACCAAAACTCTATACCATCCTCTGTGATATGTACAATTTGGTCAAACACATTCTTCAGCTGAACAACCTGATTAGAGTCCATCATTTTACACTTCCTTCCCTCTGTCACAAGCCCAGCAGCTGGGCTTTCTTGGCGTTGTACTCTTCTTCCGTAATGGCCCCCATATCCAGCAGCTGCTTAAACTTCAAAAGTTCATCAGCTGCGCTGGACGCAGCCGAGGTGGCGGCCTGCGGCCTCTCAGAGCCAGCTTTACAGTTCCTGAGAAAATCAGTTGTGCCGCCGGGATAAACCGTTGTCGGCAAGTTGCTTTCCCCAAGAGGAAGGACGAAGCGAATAGAGATACTTTCTTTGCTGTAGGCTTTGTGGGTTTCAGTTTTTGCGGTAGCAGCACCTACAATCGCGCCCACAGGACCGGCAACGGCTGCACCGATTACGGCCCGGCCAATGCCGCCTTTGGTCTCTGTCACCGTCAGATCGTCTGGCGCGTCAGATTCGTAACCGGCAACTTCATCAAAGCTGTAGATCATGCGAGGGCCTTTATCACCGCCGCGGTGCCCAAAGCAAAACAGCCGGTTGGTTTTGTCAATGGATACAAAGAGCGCGTCACCATCATAGATGGAATCGGTTTCTTTGAACACCTTCCGACGCTGTTCCAGTGCAGCCCAGTAGTCCGCAAGGACAGCTGTCGGCTGCTTTGCTGCCCGGAAACCCAGTTTTGAAAAAAAGAAACTGCTACATCCGGCGCAGATCAGGCCATCAGCGCTTTTCTCGCGGTTCAGCAGACCCAGCTTGCCACCGCAGACAGGACAGGTATTTGCCATGATTACACCTCACTCTTTTCTACTTCCCCGGCGGTGTCCTCTGTGGGCACATGTTCCAGCAGCTCGCCCGGCTGGCAGTCCAGCAACGTGCAAATCGTTTCCAATGCCGCCCACGATACCATTTCACCCCGCCGCAGTTGCGACATATACGATTCACCAAGAAGATGCTCGTTTCTCAGTCTGGTGGAACTATATCCTCTTTCTTTCAAAGCAGCCAGCACATTGATTTTGTACCTGAATGCCATAATTTCACCTACTTTCGTTAAGGGCCTATTATACTGTCCCTTTTTCATTGTCCTTAGTATAGCGCAATGGCACACTAAAAACAAGTGGTAAAATTCACAGTTCGAAACACTAATATTTGGTGGTTTTGTCAATGGACACCACTAGTTTCAAGTGGTATACTATAGACACAGCAAGGGAAGCACGACCGGAAGGCAAGGGGCGAAGGATGTACCGGGAGCGCAAGAGCAGAACGCCAGCTAAGACAGTAACCCACTTCCTGATAAGCTGTATAAAAGAAAATGGCGCGGTGCCAGCTACCAACTACACACCACGCCAAACCCACAACAGGGTCAAGCCCATTATAACAAGGCTGACCCGCAAAGTAAAGCGGAGACTAACTATTAAAAGTCAAGCCCCAAAATGAAAAAATCCGTCTGCCGACCG
>ERZ1026854.2033-NODE-2033-length-11981-cov-3.747275_pt1 | contig 11981 bp, 8 predicted proteins | sample MGYA00380157_ERZ1026854 | MGnify/ENA primary metagenome ERZ1026854 (study PRJEB33269, sample SAMEA4719793) | human gut metagenome | biome: human-associated habitat; feature: organic feature; material: feces | place: Cameroon | collected 2013-10 ...
GCATAGGGAGACTGCAATCATCATAGATCAAAAACAAAATAACAGAATAAAGAGAAAAAGGAGAAATGAACATGTTAAAATTCCTTAACAAAAAGAAAAAAGATAACAAGGGTTTCTCTCTTGTAGAATTAATTATCGTAGTAGCTATCCTGGCTATCTTAGTAGGTCTCTTAGCACCACAGTACATTAAATACGTAGAGAAATCAAGAAAATCTGCAGACGCAAGTAACTTATCTGAGATGGTAAATGCAATTCAGGTATATGCAGCAGATTCAGATTCTAATTTAACAGCTGGTGATTATGCTATTACTATCAGTACAAACGGTACAACAGCAACTAAAGCAGTAGCAGATATCATTGCTGAAACTGCTCCAGATTATGCAACTATTAAATTAAAATCTAATAAGTGGTTAGTAGATGGTAAAACAAATGAAAATGTTACTTCAATTACTGCTACAGTTCATGTAGATAATAATGGAGCTACAACAGTAGACTATACTCCGAATGCCGTAAAAGAATTTATTAAAGGTAATGGTACAGCAAGTACCAACTAGTTTTTTATATAATTCTTTTGTTTGAAAAATTGCAACCCGTTAACCCAATTACATAAAGAAAGATTTTCCTATGCTTCTTTTATTAGAAATAATACCATATGTGACAATTTTCCTCTTCGGTATCGTGGTAGGCAGCTTCTTAAATGTATGCATCTACCGCCTGCCGAAGCAGGAATCCATCGTAAAAGTTCCGTCCCACTGCATGAGCTGTGGGGCGCAGCTTCGATGGTATGACTTAGTCCCGCTGTTTAGCTGGCTAATCTTGCGTGGACGATGCCGCCGATGTAAGGCAACGATTTCAATACAGTATCCATTAATAGAAGGCTTAAATGGCATTCTGTGGGTATTCGTATTTGTAGTAAATGGCATGAATGGAATGAGTTTGGTATATTGTTTTATGACATCAGCACTCCTTACACTTTCTGTCATTGACTGGCGGACCTTTGAGATTCCGTTTGGAATCAATGTATTCCTTGGAATTTTAGGTCTTGTGGCAGTCGTTCTTGATAAAGAAGAATGGCTTAGTCACATCATTGGTGCAGTGTGTGTCAGTGTTTTTTTGCTTCTTTTATATGTCTTAACCCAGGGGAGAGCCATTGGGGGAGGAGATATAAAGCTGATGGCAGCGTGCGGGCTACTGATCGGATGGCAGAGAATCATTCTGGCATTTTTACTGGGCTGTATTTTAGGATCCATAATCCATATAATCCGAATGAAAGTAAGAGGAGAGGGACATATCCTTGCGATGGGTCCTTATCTGGCAGCAGGAGTATTTCTTGCAGCACTATTTGGACAGGAATGGATTACCTGGTATCTTTCTCTGCTTGGAATCTGACTTTATAAGCCGGATTTTAAGCAGGGAGCTTTTATGAGTTAAGAGAGAACATTTTTGTGCTTTTTCAATATAAAAGTACAGGATAATATACAGGAAAAGATGGTAAGCAGTTATAGCATAACAATGATATAACAAATGCCTGTATTTTTATATTAAAAAAGAGTGAACGCGTCAGTGTCAGGTGCATTACAGAGAAAGATACAAGTTGGAGGAAGGCTTTATGGCGAATATATTAACGATAGAAGTTGGTTCCACCGAAATTCGTGTGGCCGAGATGAAAGAAGAAAAGAAAAGCAGCAGTATACGGCGGTGCTTTCGTTTTGCTGTGCCGCAGGGACTTGTAGAAGATGGTACGATTCGGGATGCACAGACACTAGGGGAACAGCTTAAGAATGAATTGCTCTCCAGAAAGATTTCAGCAAGAAAAGTTCGATTTATTGTCGCATCCAGTCGAATTGCAAGTCGAGAAGTCCGAATCCCTTTCATTAAGAAAAACAGAATACAGGATTTACTAGAGACAAATGCTGCAGATTATTTTCCGATTGATCCATTGGAGTATAGTATTTCTTATCGAATCATTGATATTGAAGAAGAGGGAGAAGGAAAGGAAAAAGAAAAGAAATATCATCTTATGGTCTATGCGTGCCCAAAGGAAGTAGCAGAATCTTATAATCAGCTAGCAGAATCTTCCGGACTTATCATTGACTGCCTTGCCCATATTGGAGACAGTATTTATATGGCGGTGCGAAAGGCATTTATACAGGGAACACATATGCTTGTTAAGATAGAGGAAGATGCGATGCTTGTCTCTGTAATTCGTGATGGAGAACTTCGAATGCAGAGAAATATCAACTATGGTATTAATGGAGCGATTGAGACAGTACAGATGTTTCCGGTTTTTGGGGAGCATCTTGATTATGAAGAAGCTCTTTCACTTATGATGAAGAAAAACTGTGTCAGAAGAACACTGAACCCGAACTCTGTCATTGCGGAGCCGGAAGATGAAACAGAAGAGATGAAAGAAGCCAGAACAGAAGTTGCCCAGAGTCTTCGTTATCTTGTGGGAAATATTTCCCGAATTATGGACTACTATCTTGCAAGAAATCCGGGAAATGGTTTTGATACGATTCAGTGTTGTGGAATTGGTGCGGCAGTTTTAGGTATGACAAAGCTTTTATCGCATGAGCTTGCGCAAAAAGTTACCCCACTGCAGCCAATTGAAGGACATAAATTTGCCAAGAGCGATGAGATAGATAATGCAGAATCCATTTATATTGCATTATTTGGTGTGGATGCTACAAGTGCAAACCTGATGGAAAAGGTGAAAAAGACCAGGAAAAAGAGGGATGGAGAGGATATTCGAGGAGCGGTTGTTGTATTTGTGATTGGAGCAGCGGCATCGATTATTCTTGTTCTCTTTTCCTGTGGAAGTCATTTGTACCATGCACAGAGACAGAAAAGGTTAAATACAGAAATTACGAAAAATGAGTCAGCAGAGACAATTTATAACGAATATAAAGACATGAAGGAAAGGTACAGCCAGTATGAACAGATGTATGGCTACACGAATACACCAAATGAATCGCTTGTTTCCTTTTTAGAGGAATTAGAGCAAAAGATGCCGTCTACACTTGTTATAGAAGATTTTAATTCAACAGGAATAGGGATTTCCTTTACTGTTGAGGTGTCGAATAAAAAAGAGGCAGCCAATACGTTAATGCAGCTTCGAAAGTTTGAATCGTTAACTTCTGTGACGACAACGGGAACTGCCGAGGATGAGAGTGGTATTATAACGATGTCGGTAACCGCAAATTATGCACAGCCGGCAGTGATGGCAAGTACAGAACAACAGTAGGAGGGCATGAGCATGAATCTTAATCTTTCAAGTATATCGAATCGAGAAAAACGAATATTATTGATGTTTTTTGGTGTCCTTTTACTGGTAGCGAGTTACTTGTTTGTATTTCGTCCGCAGATGGAAAAGGCTTCTGTACTTTCTGACCAGAATGTAGAGCTTGATGCCCGTTTAAATCAGCTCCTTGATATGGCATCAAAGAAAGAATATTATCAGAGTAAAAGTGATGAGATGCAGCAGGAGATTGATAGTTATTGTGCACAGTTTCCGGCAGATATTAAGGAAGAAGATGGAATTGTTCTTGCACAAAACATTGAAAAGTTTTCCGGAATTTCTATTGAAACAGTAGGAACGGGAGTCCGCCTGATGGTTTCAGAAGATGGTACCATTGATGATTCGCAGGATTCAGGAGACCAGCAGACATTAAGTGAACAGGATAATCAGGCAACCAAAGAACAGGTAGACCAGATTGAGGGAAAGACAACAGAAAGTACAGGAACCGGACAGACACAGACGGCAGATGCACTTGTGGAGGATACGCCAACACTTTACCGGACACAGGACACATTAGAGTATACGGGAACTTACGTGAATCTGAAGAAGGCGGTACAGTATATTAACAGTCAGACAGGAAGAATGACGGTAGATAGTATCACAACAACTTTTGACTCAGGAACGGGAGGAATAACCGGAGTAATCACAGTAAATATTTACTCCATGAGTGGAATTGGAACAACATATCAGGAGCCGGATGCCGGAACATCTAATTATGGAAAGAAGAACTTGTTTGGAACTCTTGAAAAGCAAAAGAACAGAAAGTAACTTAATATTATAATAAAAATATAATACGGATAAAGGCGCAAGAATGGACAGGTATGTTTAGAATTTTATACATGGGAAGGTTTTAATCATACATATAAAGAGAAAGGAAGTGACTGCAATGGACAAAAAAACATTGAGACAGGATAACGCAGGTATGAGTTTGCTTGAGTTAGTTGTGGCAGTCAGCATTTTTATGATTCTTGCGCTTGTTCTTTTTCGGGGATTTATCAGTTCTTCAAGGTTAAATAAAAAGTCAGGAATCTATCTTTCTGCGACAACAATGGCGCAAAATATCATGGAAGAGATTAAGTCAAAGACATTTGCACAAGTTGCACTTGCTTTTAATTATCCGATAAATCCGATTACAAATGAGAATCGTTTTGGCTTTTTACAAGATCTTCAGGACACCACGACAGATGGAAGGGAATCTTCCGTTACAACAAAGGAGCTTTTAAAGTCAGATAATACTTACAAAAAAGCAAGGCTTTATGAGGATGTAGGTAAGGATGCAGATAAAGTAACGGCATCCATTCTTTCTACGGATAGTGGAAAAACATATACATTTCTTCCAAAGACAAAGAGAACAAGTGCTTCAAAGTATTATTTTTCCATGGAAAATGTAAGAAATCAGAAGAATACATTTGATGCATTGGTAGAATTTGATGGAAGTAAAAGTTCTGGTTATAAAAAGGGTTCTTCAAGTAAAGTAAGTGGCAAGAATGATTATCTGATGCCAAATATTTCGAAGCTTGATACGGAAAAAAATGCATTTTTGATCATGGATAAAGACTGGGATAAAAATGCGATGGATACGATGATAAAGGAACAGCATGTAGAGGCAGAAAGGCAGTATCTTATAGATAAAGACTCTTCAGAAGAGCCAAAAGAGTTGAATTATGAAGAGGTTTATGCAAATACAAAGCGTATTCTTGAAATCAAAGTAACAAAAGAAGCAGGAGTTGTAACTGCTAAAGCCAGATATACTCTCTGGGCATATAATTATAAGAATCCGGAGAATAAATATGAGACAATGTCTATTTGTCCGTGTGGTGGAAAAAATCTGGGAAAGAGCCAGTCAGATTCTGACTGGATTCAGAACTGTTTTTGTACGTATGTAAGTGCGTATACAGCATTTTATAGTTCTGAAGCGGGAAATGATCTTGAGGGAATTTATGTATTTTATTATCCAAACTATAATTCAACAAGCAGTGTAAATCCTCTTGATGAAATTGTAGTAGACAATACAGATAATTTAAAGTTTGACCTTTATGTGACAAAGCAGATTCCGATGGTAAAAAGCAGCGAGGATGCTACGGCAGATCTTGTGAAAAATCTGCCAACAACGACACAGGAGGCAAATTATCGAATGTCCTTTACTGTGGAAGAAAATCCGACAGCAAGAGGGAATGCAAACTGGAATACAAACCTTGGATTGTATCGTGCTCAGATACGTCTTCGCAGTAATTTAGATTATGATATTAGTAATCTGACGCAAAGCAGCAGGCCAAAATTAAATCAGATGAAGCTGACGTATCGGGAAACAACGGATAGTGGTCTTGTAAAGAAGGCAACGGGAAATAGTGCAAAGACCGTACTGGATTTTAATTCGCTCGATGATAAGGAGGCCTATGACCGAATATACACGGCAAAAGTAACTATTTATAAAGAGGGGGCGGCAAAGAAGAACTTTCCGGATGAGGATAAGATTTTAACCTTAGACGGTTCAAAAGAAAATTAGTACACCATCTCGTTGATTTTCAGAAAAATATCAGTGAGATCAATACACAGGAAATGGTTTTCAAATATACACCAGAAAGCAGCAGATGGAGACAATAGAATGGAAAAGAAAAAGGATTTACATACAAAATCGAATATGGGATTTTCCTTAATTACAGTAATTTTGGCAGTAGCGCTTGTCGGAATTCTTGTAATGCTTGTTGCCTATATGGTTCTTGCAAACTTTCGAATGAAGATGTCTGGATTAAAGGAAAAGGATGCTTTTTATACGGCAGAGCGGGCTCTGGAAGAGATTCGTACCGGATTGCAGGAAGACGTGGGCGAGGCAATGTCTGAAGCATATACGAATGTTATGGAAAGTTATAATGAGAGTACAACAAGGACAGATATTTCCCTTGATGCACAAAGACAGGCTGCTTATGAAAAATTATTTTTAAATATTTTACGGACACGCTTAAAGGGAAGTGAGACGAGAGACGGCTATTATGATATGGTAAAGATTCGTAATTATGTAGATCTTGAAAAGGAAAGTTCTTTTGATACGCAAAAGGAAGTTCTCATTGTAACAAATCCAAATGGAATGATACCACAGATGACGGTAGATTCCGCTAAAAAGCAGATTGTTATAAAGAATATTAAAGTCATTTATGTGGATGCGAAGGGACAGGCAGCAGTTATTCGTACAGATATTCAGCTTGGTGTACCGGATATTCAGTTTCCAACGCCATCTACTCTTCCGGATCTTATGAATATGATTGTTGTTGCCGATAAGGGAATCTACTGTAAGACAGGAAGTGCGACGGGGGTTTCAACAGGGGATAATGAGATTCAGGGAAGTATTTATGCAGGAATCCTTCCAGCAGAAAAGTTGCAGCAGGCGGGAATTACTGGAGTGACAGACACTAGTATCTATCTGGCTTCAGGAAGAAATTTAAACTTTTTAAAAGGAGAACGAGCTGTGTGTGCAGGAGAGGTAACACTTGCAAAGGGAAGTACTTTTAATAGCGCTGCAGAAACGGCACTTTGGGCACAGGGCGTGAATGTTTCTTCAGCTACAGCGAATCTTCTTGGAAGAACCTATCTTGCAGATGATCTTACAATAAAACCGGGTACAGGCAGTTACGTAAAGCTTTCTGGAGAATATTATGGTTATGGAGATACCGAGTCGGCATTGCGTTCTCGTAATAGAATAGAATATGGTTACGGAAGCAGTACGGATTATGCGCAGACTACGAAAACATATGCAAAGAAGAGTGCATCGGCCCTTTCGAGTGCAATTACTATTAACGGAAAGAATACGACATTAGATCTTTCAGGATTAGAGCGACTGATGCTTGCTGGTAAGAACTATATCGCAAGTAAGGCACTTTCTACAACAGGATTACCGGGAAGTGGAACAAGTAGTAATGGAAATAGGGATGATGTGTTAACTGGTGAGAGTCTTACTGTAAAAGGAACACAGCTTGCTTATCTTGTACCGGATTCTTTGCTTCAAAAGGGAAGTGATTCTTACCACAATCCGATGTCTTATGATAAGTACATGGAAGCGGCAGGAATTACAGAAACAGACGATGCTGCGACGGTAAAAGAAAAGATAAAAATCTTTGCAAAAGAGGCAGTAAAAATGAATACCGTAGCCAAAACTCTTGGAAATAAAACACTTTCACAGATTGGAGTTGATACCGATGAACCGATAAAAACGGTTTTTTACAGCGATGGAAGTTCGGATGGTGGCGGTTTTGTTTATTTTTATTTGAATTTTACCAATGAGAAAAAAGCTTCAGAATTTATGCAGAATTATTATAACAACAATCCTTCTTTAAAAGAGGCAATGAATGGATATTTATCCTTCTATTTTTCTGGAGAAAGTTCGGGTATTTCTATGAAGAATCCATCCGCTTATCTTCGTTATGTTGTTGGTGGCAATATCCTTTCCTATAATGGAAGTACCAAGACAGGAAGACTTGACAGTGGGACAGATGAAGAGATCTCTTCTTCTGTGATGGATGAAGAAACAGGTTATCAAAATATGTGGTATGCATTAAAGCGAAAGATGATTGGAAGCTATGACCTTTTAAAAAATAATGTAAAGGATAGTGAGGGGATTGCGCATAATGAGACGGATGTGGACAGAAGTGTTTTTGATAACCTGGTAAATGAAAAGGAAATGGTACAGTTTATTAAAAAGCATGAAAGTGAGACAAGGAATCTGATATATACATTTACTGCATCAGAAGAAAACGATGGGTTGCAGACGATCATGGCACATAATGGAGTAAGTAGTACTTTTTCAGTAAAAGAGGACAGCGGTTCTTCTTCAGAAACAGGAAATACGCAGATAAATACAAGAGAAGTAACTGTATCAGGCTCAAATAAGGAGCTTGTTATTACAGATAGTATGGCAAAGAAACTTCGTCTTGTTGTATGTACAGGAGATGTCAAGATTGAATCAGGAGTTACCTTCTATGGAATTATCATGGCAAAAGGAACGATTACGTTAGAGCCAGGAGCAAAGCTGATTTCTTCGCCTCTTGATGCGGCAAAGGCGTTCCAGTCTCAGATAAATGCAGATGGTACTTCACCGAAGGACTTTTTCTGGGAAGGTGATAAATACGTCCTTGGAAACAGTCAGAGTTCTGATGATAATAAGAATACAGATAAAGATTCTAGTTTTTATCATGTAGAAGATTATGTAAATTATAAGAACTGGAAGAAGATGTAGAACAGAGAAAATGTGCATTTGCAAAAAGGGGGTGAGAAAATGACAAGGAAAAAACAGTTAAAAGATAAAGGTTTTACATTGGTAGAGATGATGATCATTTTAAGTATTTTGGCTATTTTGCTTGGCATACTTATCCCTTCGCTGAATACTCTTGTTGATTACCGTGCCACCCGTGCGGCAAAGTCGATCAGCAGCGGTTTAGAACGAATGCGTACAGAAGCGATGAGTCGTCTTGTGGCGGAGATGAAGCTTGAAAAAAAGAGTGATGGATATTATATCAGCTATTGTCTTCATAAAGGAAAGCAGGCAGGAATGGTCTGGACGGATGAAGAGAAAATAGCACCAGCAAGAACGAGCATAAAATATCGTCTTGCTATGAAGGATTCTGCGGAAATAAAAACAGGGGAGTCTATTATTCTCACAGTAGATAGAAGTACAAAGGGATTTCGACCATTGCAGTCTGCGGCAGTAACAACAGATGAAGTGAATGCTTTAATTGATAATAATGAGGATATTGCGTATCATGATATAGATGGTGCGGAGTGTTGTGATATTATCGTTAGTGGAACAGTGAAAAAAAGAATTATTTCTTTAAACCAGACAACAGGAAAATGTACCGTTACATCCGGCTGATAAGTTAGAACAGGAAGGATAAGATAAATGAAAGAAGACAATAGGGGCCTTACACTTATAGAGTTGATTGTGACAGTGGCAATCGGTATGGTTTTTTCCGGTGTGATTCTTACATTTATAGCCGGAGCGTCAAAGAGTTACCGTTATACTTCAGGAGGGGCACAGTCACAGATCGATATGCAGGATGCATTAGATCAGCTTGAAGGTTATATGGTAAATGCCAATCTGAGTGTATATTATACAAAAGGAATAAATAAGGCGAGCACACCAGGAGAAAAAGTGGCGAACGACAGCGACATAGATGCACCGTTAATACAATCAAAAACACTTTTTTGGGGAATACAGGGTGAGGATGGAATTAAGAATTATTATTCCATTATATGGGATGCGGATAAAGAGACGTTGTATTATTATCCGCAGTCGCTAAAGCAAAGCGGCGGCACAGGTACAGGCGAAGGAAACGGTACAAAAGAAGTGTTAGCAGAGAATGTCACACAGTTTGCCGTGGATATACATCATGCGTCTGACCAACATACAGTACGCTTTAAGTTAGTAACGAAAGTCAATGGAAGAGAAATCGAAAAGACAGAAACAGTAACCTTACGAAATGATGTCGTGATTGCGGCAGCGGGCAAAGAAGAGACACAGGAATAAACGGGAGGTTCGTAACAATGAAGACAGGCACAAAGAGAATTCTATATACAATAAGCGCAGTTATATTAGCCCTCGGTCTAGGTATCGGGGCTATATTACTAAGTATGTTAAATGTGCAGGCATCTTCAGAAATGATGCCGGGAATCGAACAGATTATTGATGAAAAGTCAAATCAGACGCCGTTTCGTATCCTTGAACTGGTGAATCAGTCTTCTGATGCAGAAATCGGTTACTATATTTCCGGGCAGGAGCCATATCTTAGTCAGTACACTTACACGCCGGAAAAATCCGATGGAACGACCGAAAAAAGCCAGACATTTTCTTCTGTAGAAGAGGGACTTTCTGTGCTTCCAACAACAAAGCTTCGAAAAGAGTTCGTGGAGGGGTCTAGTAGTATGGTAAAAAATCCATTAGACCTTTCATGGAAAGCAAATAATCCAGGAACAACAAAGGAAGAAGATTATCCTCTTTCTTTTAAGTCTTATGCAGAAAAATATTTCCTTTCTAAAACAGATGACGGTACAAAGTGGAATCGTGTAGACTTTAAGAAAGCACGAAAAGAAACATTGAAAGGACACTATGAGGAAAATTCCGATGGAACAGGGGACTATACAAAAGAAGAACAGCAATATTATCCGATTCGTGAGGATGTAGATACTGATGGAAGCAGTACACAGAAATATCGTGAGAATATAAAGAACTTTTTTTATTCAGACGATACAGAAGCTTCTGCACCATATCACCTTTCTTTTGAGCCAGTAGATAATGCTGAGGTCAATGCTTCTCTTTCCGGGGATGGACAGGAGATTGAGGAAGCCTATGATTATAACAAAGGTGGCTTTGGCTATTATGAGAATCTATATAGTGAACTGACATCTGAAATTACAGACAATATTGCAAATAAAAAATATATGTTTCCAGGAGAGAATCCAACGGTTTCTGATACGGAAACACCAGATAATAATATGGGTGGAGAAGATGATGTGACAGCGCCTGTTGGGGATGAAGATACAGTGGGAACACAGGAAAATCCATATATTTACCGAGGAGAAAATATTGAAGAACATCCATATTATAAATATACATTAATTGGAGACTTAGCAGCGGTAAAGGCAAAAGCAGAAGAATGTGCAGGAACAACAGAACGTAAAGATGGAGATATTACTTTAGAATCAGACCAGTATTGGTATTGGAGTGCGGAAAGTACAGATAGTGGCGATGAAAGTGATTCTACAGAAGATACAAGTGCAGAAGCTACCGAAGCGGGGACAGAAGATAATACGGGAGCAACTGGGATAGATACACAGCCAGAAGAAGCGACAACGGAAGCAGGGGCAACAGATAACGATGATACTTCTGTGCAGGCAGCAGCTGATGGAAGTGATACCATATTAAAAAAAGAGGCACTTTATATCGTTACTGGTCGTCAGGCAGTTTCTTCGAATCAGGTACGGGCAATCCCGGAAGATTTTGCCTATAACTATTATTACAAAGTAAGTAGTGTGAACTATTGTTGTAAACTTTCAGATAAAGGAAACAAAGCGGATTCGGAAGATTATATATATTATGGTTGGTATTACGCATCTCATCCATTCAACGAAGATGTTTATATTGAGATACAAGAGGATGACAGTGACGCTACAGATGGTTTAGCGGCTGTATTACAGTATGATGCAACCCATTATATTTCTGAGGCACAATATACATTAACGCCGGGCAAAGGTAATTACGACTTTGTACAAAGCGATACGGATAGTGAAAAAACAATAGAATTAGATCATCTTTTCTATCAGGGTGGTTATACGAACCATGACTGGTTTAAACACTATGTCTTCCATCTTGATCCTAATAGTACCGATGAAACAATAAAAAAGCAATTTAAAAACCTTTCGATAAAAGTAGATACGAAGATTATAAACAGCGACAGTGATATTGATTTATCGGATTTGTCGGAGTATGACCTTGTATATATCAATGGAGAACTTACGTCTGCACAGGCGGAGAAAGTTGCTTCAAATACGAAGGTTCCGGCAATATTAAATCAGAAGACGACAAATGTAGATGTTATGAATGAAACATTTGCCGCTTGGGTAGATATAGATTTATCTGGAGAAGCTTATGTATCACAAAATAAATATTTTATTAATACAGATTTATTTAATTTAAAGT
>ERZ1026854.2036-NODE-2036-length-11974-cov-3.660458_pt1 | contig 11974 bp, 11 predicted proteins | sample MGYA00380157_ERZ1026854 | MGnify/ENA primary metagenome ERZ1026854 (study PRJEB33269, sample SAMEA4719793) | human gut metagenome | biome: human-associated habitat; feature: organic feature; material: feces | place: Cameroon | collected 2013-10 ...
ATGTGAAAAAAATAACACACAGTGAAAGCGTTTACATTGTGAAAATAATCACATTTTTTATAGGCTTAAAAAGGGGGCATGTATCTGAAAATATACAATTTAACGAATATTCTCTCTTGTATACAATTCCCATATCCAGTATAATATAAACAGCGTATTTTGCAAAGAGTGTAGATACGAATTTACATAGGAAGTACGGAAGGAGAAGGAAGATGTCTTATATTGACCTGATTAAGGAGAGAGCAAAAGTCGACAAGAAGACGATCGTGCTGCCTGAGTCCAACGACAAGAGAACGCTGATCGCAGCGGCTAAGATTCTGGAGGAGGGAATTGCCAACATTATCATGATCGGCGATGAAGAGAAGATCATGGACGGAGCCGGCTGGCTGGAGGTAGAGCTTGACGGGATCAAGATCATAAATCCTAAGACCACGGAAAAGCTCGATGAATATGTAAATCTTTTATACGAGACGAGAAAAGCGAAGGGAATGACGCCGGAGAAGGCGAGGGAGATCCTGCTTAAGGATTATCTGACTTTCGGAATCGTTATGGTAAAGAACAATGATGCAGATGGCATGGTGGCGGGAGCATGCCACTCCACGGCGGATACGCTGCGCCCTGCATTGCAGATATTGAAGACAGCGCCCGGAGTAAAGCTTGTGTCCGCTTTCTTCATTATGGATACGGTGATGAAGGATCAGGGAGAGAACGGTACATTCCTGTTTGCGGATTGCGGTCTGAATCAGGATCCTACGCCGGAGGAACTGGCTGCTATTGCAGACACCTCCTCCCGCAGTTTCAAATCACTGGTAGGCCCCAAGCCCGTGATTGCCATGCTTTCTCATTCCACCAAGGGCAGCGCAAAGCATCCGCTGGTCGATAAGGTGGTGGAGGCGACGAGAATCGCAAAGGAAGAGTATCCTCATCTTGTGATTGACGGCGAACTGCAGACGGATGCAGCGTTAGTGCCTTCCGTTGCAAAATCAAAAGCGCCCGGCAGCCCGGTGGGCGGCAGAGCCAACATTTTAATCTTCCCCAATCTGGATGCAGGAAATATCGGCTATAAGCTGGTACAGAGATTGGGAGGGGCAGAGGCTTACGGTCCCATGCTTCAGGGAATCGCAAAGCCGGTCAACGATCTTTCGAGAGGTTGCTCCTGGCAGGATATCGTAGGTGTTGTGGCACTGACAGCAGTGCAGGCACAGCTTGTATAGATTGGTGAAAACGGAGGAAGATATGAATATTTTAGTTATTAACTGCGGCAGTTCATCCTTGAAATTCCAGCTTATCAACGCGGAGTCGGAAAAGCTGATCGCAAAGGGAATCTGTGAAAGAATCGGAATTGACGGCAGCAAGATTTCTTACACACCAGCGGGTGGGGCAAAGGAAGAGACCGTTACGCCCATGAAGGATCATACGGATGCAATCCGTCTGGTTCTGGAGGCGCTGACCAACGAAAAGACCGGTGTTGTAAAGAGCCTTCAGGAGATCGGCGCGGTGGGACACCGCATTGTGCACGGCGGGGAAAAGTTTGCGGAGGCAACGCTGATTACGGATGAAGTGATTGAGGCAATCGCCCAGTGCAATGATCTGGCACCTTTACACAATCCCGCCAACCTGATTGGGATCCATGCCTGCAGGGAACTGATGCCCGAGACACCCATGGTTGCGGTGTTTGACACAGCATTCCATCAGACCATGCCGGACAAGGCATATATGTACGGTCTTCCCTACGAGTATTATGAGAAGTACAAGATCAGAAGATACGGTTTCCACGGCACCAGCCACTCCTACGTGAGCAAGAAGGCTGCGGAGGTTCTGGGGAAGAAATATGAAGATCTGAAGATCATCGTGTGCCATCTGGGCAACGGTGCCAGCGTGTCCGCAGTGAAGAACGGCAAGTGTGTGGATACCTCCATGGGACTGACCCCGCTTGAGGGCCTTATTATGGGAACCAGAAGCGGAGACATCGATCCCGCCATCATGGAATTCATCGCGCACAAAGAGGGCAAGAGTATCGATGAGATTATGAACATACTCAACAAAAAGTCCGGCGTGCTTGGACTTTCCGAGAATCTTTCCTCCGATTTCAGGGATCTGGAGGACGCATACCACGCAGGTAACGCAAGGGCGATCAATACCATGGAAACCTTTGCATACAGAGTTGCAAAATACATCGGCGCCTACACGGCGGCAATGAACGGCGTGGATGTAATCTGCTTTACGGCGGGTGTCGGCGAGAACTGTTCCTTCGTGAGGGAAATGATCTGTGACCAGTATCTCGGATATCTGGGCGTGAAGATTGACCGCGAAGCAAATGCAAAGCGCGGGGAGGATATTGCCGTTTCCACTCCGGACAGCAAAACTACGGTTATGGTGATCCCCACAAATGAGGAGCTTGCCATCGCAAGAGAAACCTACAGATTAACCCGGTAAAAGTTTTGGTTGGTAAGTCAACATACTGGCCGATCAGGTCTGGCTTGCTTTAAAATGCGAGACTCGAGTATAATGTGAAAGTTATGCGCGTGTCTCAATAGGTTGTAGATGTTTGACCCAGGTATGACTTTTACGTTGTACCTGGGTTTTCTGTATGCGGAGGAAAGGCGCAGCCGAGGCAGGATGGAAAATTGCGGTTGGAAGAGGGGAAACCGGGGCATACTCGGTAAAGGAACAGGGGAGAAAGCGAAACAGATGGGAAAATCCAAAATCAGGGAGAATACGAGGAGAAGAATATGGAATTAGCGATTACACTTGGTTTATTTGCACTGGGAGTCCTGCTGGTGGTGAAGGGCGGCGATTATTTTGTTGACGCGGCATCCTGGATTGCGGAGGTCAGCGGTGTTCCCAAGCTGATCGTTGGCGCAACCATTGTCAGCATTGCCACCACACTGCCGGAAATGCTGGTATCTGTCATGGCGGCAACAGAGGGAAAGGTTGATATGTCAATCGGAAATGCGGTGGGAAGCGTGACCGCCAACATCGGACTGATCATGGCGATTGCCTTAATCTGCATGCCGGGGGCGATTAGGCGGGCGGATTATCTTTACAAATCCGTGTTTATGCTTCTGGCGGCGGGAATCATCGTTGTCTGCGGATTTATGGGAAAGGTAAGCATACTGTTCTCGCTGATCCTTCTGGCGGTATTTGTCGCCTTTATGTTTGAGAACGTCAGCAGCGCCGTGAAGATGATGCGGGCGGATCAGAACAGCGGGAAGGAAAAGACTGCAGTTACCGGCAAGGTGGTTACGATAAACATAATCAAGTTCCTTGTGGGAGCAGCTGGAATCGTGCTCGGAGCGAACCTGCTGGTGGAAAACGGAAGCGAGCTGGCGCGTTTCATGGGCGTGTCGGAGCGTATCATCGGTGTGACGCTGGTGGCAGTGGGAACCTCCCTGCCGGAGCTTGTGACAACCATAACCGCCATTGCAAAGAAACAGTCATCCCTTTCCGTGGGAAACATTCTGGGTGCCAATATTATGGATCTGACGCTGATTATGCCCCTGAGCGCGCTGGTGTCGGGAAAGAGCCTCCCGGTTTCCGCAACCGCAGCCATGCTGGATCTTCCGGTCTGCCTGCTGGTCGGCCTCGTGGCGGTTATTCCCGCCATGATAAAATCCAAATTCACCCGCCTGCAAGGAATCATACTGCTTGCAATCTACGCCGTCTATGTGGTTGCAACCTGCATGCTTGTCTGATAGTAAAAAAGAATCCTGAAAGCAGGATTTTTCGCCATAAAAATGCCGTTGCGGATTTCCGCAGCGGCATAATTTTTTCCTGACATCAAAGCAAGGGCAGTTCGCCCAAATCTTCCAAAAATGAACTTGCCTCATCGATGGGCATCTTTTTTCGGATACAGAACAGAATGGCGGCATCCCGCCGTATTTTTGGGTAAAGGATCCCTTTTCCTGCAAGCGTGAGCAGACGCTGGGTTTCATCCACGGTCAGTTTCATGGAAAGCGCCATGCGCAGAGCGATATCCCGGCCGGGAAGGCGCTCACCGTTTAAAAACTGATAAGCGTAGGTTTTGCTGATACAGACGCCGGAAATCAGGGAAGAGGTTGAGAGATTCCGCGCCTTCATCAGCTTGTCAAGGTATTCGTGAAAGGAAACATCCGTCACGGAAGCCAGATGGCTGGTGCGGAACTGGTTAGGAGAGGTCTCCAGCATTTTCATCAGTCTTGCAGTGGTTGGTACCTGTGTGTCACTGTGTTTGTCGGTTTGTTTTCCGGTCATACGAGCTCTCCTTTGTGCAAATATAAATAAAGGATATACTAAATTATTAAGAAAAACAAGAAATAAACACAAATAATTACTATATATTGCCAAAAGTCCGCAAGTTGCGGAACAAAATAAAGGCGGAATCAAGTAAAATAAAACAAAAATAGGGTAGTGTTTACGGATACGGAAAATGTGCGGAATGGAGAAGAAGAATGGGAAATACGGAGTTTTTCAGGCAGACATCGGACTTGCAACGGAATTTTAAATGGAGCGACATTTTCTCAGAGGTGCGGAAACCGCATACCAATGCACAGAAGGATAAATTGATCGTGTCGGGGTGCGAGAGCTATATGCCCTCGGTGAACAATATGCTGAGGGAATGGGAAAAACCGTGGCTGTTTGCCAAATTCGGGCTGATCGGTCTGGCGTTCTGCATCGCCATCACCTTCATGGTTTACTTCATCGCGTCCGCATACAGCCTGATCGCCTTGTTGATCGTGGTTCCCGCCTTTGTCATGCCGCTCACGATCCTGCTCTTTTTCTGGGAGATGAATGTGCCCAGAAATATTTCCATCATGGATCTGTTCTTCTATGTGATGTTTGCGGGGGCGGCCAGCGGCATTCTGACCTTTGTGATCCGGGACATCTGCCTGATGGGAGATGATACGGCGGCATGGATCGCGGGCCCCATACCGGAGGAGATTGCAAAGTTCCTGCTGGTCTGGCTCATCATCAAAAAGCGCGACAGCAAATACATATTGAACGGCCTTCTGATCGGATGCGCGGTGGGGGCAGGATTTGCTGCGCAGGAATCCGCTGGCTATGCATTGTCCATGTATGATCAGGGAGCGTTTTCCGATGTGCTGTATATCGGGGTGCTGCGGGGTGTGCTGGCGCTCGGAGGACACTCCGTATGGGCTTCCATGTACGGGGCGGCGCTTGTGGCGGCAAAAAAGGAGAATCCTCTGCGGGCGTCCCATATAAAGGATAAGCTTGTGCTCATAACATTCTGTATTGCGGTGCTTTTGCATGTGGCGTGGAATTTTGACCTGGTTGATGTTCTGGAACGGTTCGCGGATCTTAAGATCACCTATTCCCTCTATGTCATTCTGGAGGTGTATTACGGAAAGTACATTCTTCTGATTGTGGCGGCATGGGCGGTGAACTTCAAGCTGATGAGAAGGGGTCTGGTACAGGTTATTGATATAGGAAGCATGGCATCCCGGTCCCAAAGAGCGGTGCCTGCCAGCGTGGCGGCATCCGCAGGTGCGGTTGTATCCGCAGGGACAGCAGCGTCCGCAGAAACGGACGCAGGCATTTCGGTTGTGGGAAGGTCGGGATTGTTCCGTGGACAGCGGTTTGGAATGAATGCGGAGGGGAGGATCCTGTTCGGAAGAGAGGCTGCGGCCACGGTGCGCTTTCCGGAGGGAACCGGCGGAATCAGTGCAAAGCATTGTGAGATCAAGATTAAAGAAGGGGTTCCGGTGCTGGTCGACCGGGGTTCCACCTACGGCACTTACATGGCGGACGGCCGGAAGCTGGAGGTCAACAGACCTTACCGCATTGCAAACGGCATGCTGTTCTATCTGGCGTCCCCGGATAACCGGTTTGAAATCAGAATGTAGCGTGAAAATACGAAAATAAAAAACGGAGGATCTATGACTATGGAAATGAGAAAATGTGAAAACGGACACTATTATGACGCTTCGGTCACACCGACCTGCCCGTATTGCTCATCGGCGGACAGTGGAAAGACCATGCCTCTGGCAGATGCGGACAGCGGCAAGACCATGCCCCTTTCGGGGGAAGCGGCGGGAGGCGCGACACTGCCCCTTGATTACGGTGTGGGAAGCCATGATGCGGACGACGGACGCACGGTAGCGCTGATCAAAAAGGATCTGGGCATTGACCCCGTGGTGGGCTGGCTGGTGTGCGTGTCCGGCGATGAAAAGGGAAAGGATTACCGCATTCATGCAGATAATAATTTTATCGGAAGAAGCGACAGAATGGATATCTGCATCCGTGGCGACGAGACGATCTCCAGGGAGAATCATGCCATCATCAGCTATGATATGGTGGACAAAATTTTCTTCTTTTCACCCGGGGACGGCAGAAGCATCGTGCGGTACAACGGAAAGGCATTGTTCCAGACCACGGAGCTGAAGGAACATGACCGTATTATCATCGGAAAAACGGAGCTCATTTTTGTTCCGTTCTGTACGGAGGAGTTCACATGGACGGAAGAGGAGCAGAGCTGACTCCCGTAGGAGGTCAGGACGAAAATATATTTTCGGAGACAGGAACATCGGTCAGCGGAAACGGAGCGGAGAAAACAGGGACGCCTTTTGAAAAAACGGTACCGATCCTTGCAGGTGTGACAGCGGTTTTGCTCCTTTTGCTTCTTCTTTTGATTGTCTTTAGAAGGCGCGGAAAGGGGAAGAACGGCAGGAAGGAAAAAGAGGCTGACCATGGGAAGGAAAGTGCGGCGCCTCAGGAGAACGGCGCTGTGAAAGGACGGACGGTAACTTTGGAAGAGACACAGACACCGGAAGGTATCCGGGTCGGACGATTGCATGCCGTGGGCAGACGAAAGGGACAGCAGGATTCCTTTGCCGTCTCCGATGAGAAGGACGATGCACTGTGCAGGGAAAAGGGCGTGATTGCCATTGTGGCGGACGGCATGGGCGGACTGGCGGACGGAGATAGGATCAGCTCCATGGTGACGCTGTCCTTCTTCAGACATTTCCACGAAAGACCCGTGGCGGAAAATGCGGGGGATTCCCTTTTGCAGATGCTTAGAGAGGCAAACGAGGAGGTAAATCGCTTTCTCGGAGACAATCTGGGAAAATGCGGTTCGACGCTGGTGGCGGGCATTGTAAAGGATAAAAAATGCTATTGGATTTCCGTCGGAGACAGCCATATCTACCTCTATCGGGGCGGCAGCCTGATGCAGCTCAACAGAGAGCATGTGTACGGCGCGGATCTGGACGCAAAGGCGGCAAACGGGGAGATCAGCAGGGAGGAAGCACTGAGGGATCCCCAGAGAGGAGCGTTGACCAGCTATATCGGAATGGGCAGGCTGGAGAAGGTAGACCGGAATCTGAAGTCCCTTGTGCTACAGGCGGGGGATCGCCTGCTCTTTATGACGGACGGTGTGTTCGGTACGCTGAGCGAAAGCTGCATTGCGGAGGCGATGAAGTATCCGGTGGAACAGAGCATGCTCTTTATGGATGAGGAGATCCGCAAGGTGGGAAAAGCAAATCAGGATAATTATACGGCGGTGGTATTGGAGTGCTGTTCGTGAGGTGAGGAATATTGGAAGCGGAACATCTCTGTATGAAATGCATGAAGGGCGTCATGACCGGACGGTATTGCGGTTACTGCGGCAGTGAACGGCTGACAAAGCAGGAGATGGGAAACGCCCTGCCCCTGCGCAGCATTCTGAACGGCAGGTATCTGGTCGGCAGGATTCTGGGTGCGGGAGGGTTCGGCATCACCTATCTGGGGTACGATCTTGTGAACACGCGCCGTATCGCCATAAAGGAGTTTATGCCGGACGGTCTGGTAAGCAGGACGCCGGGGCAGACAACGGTGCAGATCACCGGGGACGGGGAAGAATTTGCGGATAGCAGACAGCGTTTTCTGGATGAGGCGAGGATCATCTACCGCTACCGGAAAAATCCCCATATTTTACAGGTATACAGCCTGTTTGAAGAGAATGCAACGGCATATTATGCCATGGAGTTTTTAGAGGGAAGCGATCTGAAGCATTTTCTGAAACAGAACGGCGGCAGGATTTCGTGGGAGAGTCTGATGCCCATTGCCATGCAGGTGATTGATGCGCTTACGGTGTTGCACCGGGACGGCGTGGTACACAGGGATATCAGTCCCGACAATATTTTTTTGAGTCCGCAGGGGAAGGCGACATTGATCGACTTCGGTGCGGCAAGGCTTTTTGTGGCACAGAGACAGCTCACGGTCATATTGAAACGGAAATATGCGCCCATCGAGCAGTACCAGAGTAAGGGGAAGCAGGGACCGTGGACGGACATATATGCCCTCGCCGCAACCATGTATCATGCCCTGACCGGCATATTGCCGCCCGAGGCAACGGCGCGGGCTTACCGGGATGAGATCAGGACCTTCCGCCAATGTGGGATTACTCTGGAGCCCGGGGTGGAGAAGGCGATTTACAGGGCGCTGCGCGTGGAGCCGGAGGAGCGCTATCAGAGCATTGTGGATTTCAAAAACGACCTGCTGGGACTGCCGCAGCCTGTCAGACTGGTCTGCATGGAAGGGCTGTATCAGGGAATGGAGTTAAAGCTGGACGGTTATATGACGGTTGGCAGAAATGCGGCGGTATGTCAGCTTATCTATCCGCAGGAGACAAGAGGTGTCAGCAGCGTGCATTGTGTGTTCAGCACGAAGGAACAGGGGATGGACGCGGCGGTTCGCGACATGGACTCCACCTACGGAACATGGGTGAACGGAACAAGAATTTCCGGTAATGGGTTTACGGCGCTTTCGGCGGGCGACAGAATCCTGTTCGGAGAAAATCAGGTATGGCAGATCAAATGCTGAGAGGACGGCGGAAAAGAGGCAGATATGGTTCATGGATCCTGTTTTACCGATATAGGGACGCGGAAGGAAAATGAGGACAGCTTCCGGGTGATTGAAATGCCGGGCAGGCTGACGGCGGTCGTGGCGGACGGACTGGGCGGACAGGGAGGCGGAAAAGAGGCGGCAGGAATCGCGGTGGATACCCTGTGCCGGTTTCTGGAAGGCGGCGGCTCCGAGGAGCAGATTCACACCCTGTTTTCCGCGGCGAATGAGCGGATACTGAAAAAACAGAGGCCGGGGAAGAAAATGATGTCAACGGCGGTTGCACTCTATCTGGCGGATGATCTTGCGGTGTGGTCGCATATGGGGGATTCCAGACTGTATCACTTTTATAACGGCAGGCTTGTGATGCAGACGCTTGATCACAGTGTGTCGCAGATGGCGGTGTTCCGAAAGGAAATCACGCAGGAGCAGATCCGGTTCCATGAGGACAGAAACCGTGTGCTCCGCGCACTGGGCGGGGCGGAAACCACAGGGGAAGAGACGGGCAGTATCCGGCTGGAACCCGGATTTCATGCGTTTCTTTTATGCACGGACGGCTTTTGGGAATATGTGCTGGAGACGGAGATGGAGGAGACACTTCCTGTTTCCGCCACGCCGGAGGAGTGGCTGGTGCGCATGTGCAATGTCCTGCAGCAAAAGAAAAGCGAGGAGCATGACAATTTCACGGCGGCAGCCGTTTTTTATACCGGATAAGAAGGAGGCATAGTTATGGAATGGGATAAGGTGAATTGGGATCGTGTATGTCCGGGCTGTATACAGGAGACTACGGAGGAGGAGAGCAAAGCGGCGTACTGCCCGCACTGTGGCTTTGCAAGGGCGCAGGAGGACAGAAGCGGAGCGCTTCCGGTCAACACCATATTAAACGGCAAGTACATATTAGGAAAGATTCTGGAGCGGACGGAGGAGGAGATCGCCTATCTGGGGTATGACCTGAATCTGGAATTGAAGGTTCGGATCTCAGAATATTTTCCGCCCCTGTTTGCAGAGAGGGAGGAAGACGGCAGACGGGTAACGCCAAAAGAGGGCAGTGAGATAACGTTTGGGGAAGGCATATACGGATACAGACAGCGCGCCAAGGAGCTGGTGAAGGAGGATTCCCGAACCGGAACCGAGGAGGGCGTGCGGGAAATGTTTGAGGAGAACGGAACCGCGTACAAGGTGTGCATGATGCAGCCGGAGGAAAAAACCGGGGAGAGGGCGCAGGCACTCTCGGTTCCGCCTGAGAAGCAGCAAAAGAAAGGCATATGGGTTCTGCTTATTATCATAATTGTGGCGGTTCTCGCAGCGCTTGTAGTCTGTGTACCCGTTTTGATCGGACGCGGTAAGGGCGGAAAGGGCGGCTCTGCCGGAACGGTGGGGGCAACCAAGGATAACGGCGCCGCACGGACGGAGACGGTATCCGGGGTAAGCGCTTCCTACCTCGGGGCGTACTACGAGGAGGAGAATGTCCTGTGTCTTTTGTCGGGGGAGAAAATCTGGTTCGGATACCCGGATGAGGGCGGCATGCTGCAGGATGTCACGCCTCTTGCTGAGGTGGACGGGTTAGCCGAATATTTTGCCACCATTGCGTTTGATGAGGGCTATCTCTATGTCACGACTGTCACGCACGGGAACGCCAACGGCATTTTGAGGGCGCCCATACAGGCATCGGAGGTGGAGTTTACAATGGTCACAAACAGAAACACACGGGACGGCTTTGTGTTAGACGGAAAATACATATATTATGCCGCGGACAATGTGCTCTACCGCGCGGCGAAGGACGGCTCCTCGGAGATCGTGCTGAATAAGCATGCATCAGGACAGTATCTGGTCTACGGAGACGACATTTTCTTTTACAGTGCGGAGGACGGATACATCCACAGGATGAAAAAGGACGGAAGCGATGAACAGGTATGGCTGGATGGGGACGAGATCGGTAAAATGGCTGCACAGGATGGATACTTTTATGTAGTCAGCGGCGATACGGTTTATCAGGTGGATATTGAGAGCGGAGAGCCGACAAATCCCGACGGACTGGCAAAGACAATCTGCTTTTCCGACCTTTTGCTTGCAGACGGCAGAATCTACTATGGATCCCCCGATGGGCAGAAGGTCTACGGACAGGATCTGCACACGGGCGAGGTGATCACCGTGTACGACGGGGGCAGCTACTCCCTCGCAGCCGTGATGGCGGGAAGGCTGTACGTGGAGGATCTGTACGGAGAGTTGTTCAGCAGCGGCCTGGATGGCTCCGGCACGAACACAGTCGGGTTCAACCATAATAATGCAGGGGGGACGGGAGATGCTTACTGAGGGCGGCAGCGGACACCGGCTGAGGAACGGTACGCTTTTGAACGGAAAATACAGAATCGAAAAGGTGCTGGGCGAGGGCGGCTTCGGCATCACCTACCGCGCGGTGGATATTACGCTGGATCTGCAGGTGGCGGTGAAGGAGTATTATCCTGCCGGCTGTGTCACGAGGGAGACCTCCGTGGGCAACACGGTCACGGCGTTTACGGGTGAAAAGCAGGAGATCTACAACCTCGGCAGGGAGAAATTCATCAACGAAGCCCGCACACTGGGAAAGCTGACAGGGCAGCCGGGCATTGTTTCCGTAAGGGACTATTTTCAGGAAAATAATACGGCTTATATCGTGATGGAATTTCTGGACGGCATTACCCTGAAGGATTACCTGAAGCAGGCGGGGGGCAGGATTCCGGCAGAGGAGGCACTCGCCCTGATCAGGCCTGTGGTGCAATCCCTTGCGGAGGTTCACCGGCAGGGTCTGATCCACCGGGATATCAGCCCGGACAATATTATGATCCAGACCGGAAACCGGGTGAAACTAATGGATTTCGGAGCGGCAAGGGATGTGAGCCTGAACGGAGAAAAAAGTCTCTCCGTCATGTTGAAACCGGGCTATGCGCCGGAGGAGCAGTACCGGACAAGAGGAGAGCAGGGCCCATGGAGTGACATCTATGCACTGTGCGGAACGGTATACCGCTGCATTACCGGGCAGGTTCCCGTGGAAGCCATGGAGCGCGTGAGAAAGGATACGCTCCCTGCACCGTCCGCAATGGGCATTTCCATGGACAGAGAAAAAGAGGCGGCGCTGATGAAGGGGCTGGCGGGATTTTCCGAGGATCGCATCCGG
>ERZ1026854.2037-NODE-2037-length-11967-cov-7.775772_pt1 | contig 11967 bp, 7 predicted proteins | sample MGYA00380157_ERZ1026854 | MGnify/ENA primary metagenome ERZ1026854 (study PRJEB33269, sample SAMEA4719793) | human gut metagenome | biome: human-associated habitat; feature: organic feature; material: feces | place: Cameroon | collected 2013-10 ...
AGGCACCCACCTGCAAGTCTGGCTCAAAGTTGCCAAACTTGAAGTGGTGCTTGTCGTTGATGCCAAGAGAGAGAATGTGCTCGTCGAGTTGTGTCCACTCGCGAGATATGTCGTTTCCGGTGCTCAGGGCATAAACGCCCGTTTCGAGAGCATCGTCGATGAGATATCTACGACGGTCAGGCAAATGACGGTTGGCATACGCATACCCGATACTCCAGTCAAGGGCATCGCTGGTGAAGGTGTGCTTGCCGGTAAGCTGACCGTTATATGTAGTTCGACTGCGGTAGTAATACTCAGCACTTCGCTCCAGGTTCGACTGTGCGCTCACACCGTCACGCCAGGTATATCGGCTTGTAGCCAACTGGTTGAAGATGTTCTTGAGCTGGTACTTGTGGTTGCCGTCCTTGGAGAGGAGGGTGAAGTTGAGCATGGCTCCGAGTCTGACATTATTATTATATTGGTCGTCGACAGAATGACGCAGGTAGTTGGGCTTGTCGTTAGCTGCATCGTAGATACCAAAGAGGTTGTTCTCCATCTTCTCGTAGGTGCGATATTCATTGGTGTAGTTCAGTGCGGCAAGCATGCCGAGTGTTCTGCCTCCCAACATCCATCGGTGGTTCAGGCTGGCTGCCAACTTCAGGTCGCCCAGGGGCTTCTTGCTCTTTACCATCCAGTCGTTGTTCAGGTGGTTGCCCAAGAGGGATGTGGCATAGTTGTCTATCGGGCTGCCGTTGGCATCGAGCTGAGGAGCCAAGGAGGCATTGATACCTCCGTGAATGCTCCGCATCCCGTTGTCGAAAGCTAAGAAGTCGGTTGCCGAACCTTTAGAGTAAGCAAAGTCCTGGAAGGCTGAAGCTGTGTTCCAGTTTCCACCTACAGATAAAGAAAAACTGTTTTCTGCCGGAATCTCTTTGGTGTTGACGATGATAAAACCGCCCGAATAGTCGGCAGGATATTCTGCGGTTGGGCTTTTCACGATAGTAAGATTGTCAATTTGTGAACTTGGGATGATGTCGAAGGAGAATGCCCTTGAGTCGGCCTCCGAACTGGGCACCGCTCCTCCGTTGACCCAAACATTGTTGTAACGCTGAGATAGTCCACGTACCATGACGAACTTGTCGTCGATGAGGCTCACACCTGGCACACGGCGTATCACCTCACCTGCATTGGTGTCTTGCGTACGACTTATTTCTTGTGCTGAAACATTGCTCACGATGACGGGACTGCTTTTGGCTACCTGTATCATTGCCGCATCCGTATTACGCCTTTCCACTGCGGTAACGGTAACGCCTTTCAGTTGCTGTTCATCAGGCTGCAAAGCAATCGTCAGGTTTGCATCCTTCATCTGAACCCCGTCAATTTTTAGAGTTTTATACCCTACATATTTAATATATAATGTATAAGTACCATCTTTCAATCCGTCGAACGAAAAGTTTCCGTTCACGTCGGTTACTGCTTTCACATCGGTTCCTTCGATACTGATAACGGCTCCGATGAGTGTCTCTTTCGAGTTTTTGTCGATAACGACTCCCTTGAGTTGTTGCGCCCACGACTGCAAGCTTACAGTCGAAAGCAATCCCAAAGCAATGATTCCCCTTTTTAGTTTCATACCTTTTTCTTTTTTCTTGTTACATCTTCTTTTGTCTGAGAGGACTGCTTGTTTCAGTTCCCTCTCTCTTTGTCGGGAATTGGGTTATGATAACCCTCTTCTTTTCGGATGCAAAGATACGATGGTATTGTTACAGGGTGGTTGCGATGAGATTGAAAGGTATTGACGAAAATGAGACAAAGATGTTACAAAAAAAGAGCACTCACAAGGAGTGCCCCTATCTAATCTAAATCATCAATAAAAGTGAAATGTCGGTAGTATTCTTCTTATACCCATTGTGGCAGGAAGCTCGAGATGATGAGCACCACGATGCCGAGGATGAGCACGGCAATAGTTTTGGGTGAACAGCCCTTCCATTCCTTTAGGATGATTCCCCATACGTTGGAGAATACAACATTGAGTGCCATGAGGATGCAGAAGGAGAGTGTCATGAGGGTAGGCGACTCGTTGAGGAAGCCCTTGCCCAATGACAGTCCGAAGAACTGACTGTACCACAAGGCACCTGCCAAAGCACAGAACAAGATGTTGTTGTTCCATACCTCGCGCTTCAGATAATCACCCCAAGTGTGGTTCTTGGAGTTCTGATAGAAGCAATAGATGGCATTGGTGATGAATCCACCCACTGTTACCAGAAAGGTAGCGGGAAGCGTCTTGTACATATCGGGAGTGAATGTTCCGAAGTGTATGTCGCTGCCAAAGGCCAGACCTACGTTGAAGCATCCGCTCATGAAACCTGCCAGCAGGGCAATAGCCAGTCCCTTGGGGAAGTTGAAATCCTTTACAGCCTTCTTCTTCTCTTCCTCCGTCAAGGTGGCAGCCTTCATGCTTCCTGCCACACCGATGATGGCGATACCCAGCAAGGTGACCACCACTCCGAGGATTACGCTGAAGGTGAGCGAAGACAAGGCATCCATCTCGGGGAAGAAGATGTTGAGCAACACGGGACCCATGATGGTGCCCAAGCCAGCACATGTACCTAAGGCAATGCTCTGTCCTAATGCCACTCCCAAGTAGCGCATGGAGAGTCCGAAGGTAAGACCTCCCACTCCCCAGAGCATACCGAAGAGCATGGTCATCATCACCTCGAAGCCATAGCCGTCGAAGAGCTCGAAGAACGAATGGCCGCTTGGCACGGCGAGCATGGCGCCTATGAAAGGAAGGATAAGCCACGCAAAGACGCCCTGTACAATCCAGTAGGATTCCCAGCTCCAGTCCTTTATCTTATTGATTGGAACATAGCAACTCGACTGGCAGAAGGCGCCCACTGCTATGATTAAAAGTCCTATTAATATTTCCATATTGTTAATAGTTTGGTTTTTAGGTTACTGAACTTTAGTATATAAAGAAGTTAAAGGAGTTAAGGGAGTTAAGACGTATGTCTTGTTGCTTAAAAACTACGTGCAAAGACTGTTGTCTTAACTCCTTTAACTTCTTTAACTCCTGAACATACAAATGTTCAATATCTTAGTTTCTCTTAGCGAGAACTTCTGCCTCGTATTTCTCGATGTCGGCAATGTATTCCTCGCCTACAGGGATATTGTTCTTCAGGTTGAAGTAGTCGTAAACAGCACCGAAAGGCAAAGTTTTCTCTTCCTCCAAGAGAGCCAAGCGCTGGAAGAGCTTGCCCTCGTCCTCATACTTGCGGAGAGTATCGAGAGGCTCAAGGAATGCCTGCAGCAAAGACTTCTGGGCAGCACGTACGCCGATGATATAAGCTCCGATACGATTGATGGAACCATCGAAATAGTCGAGACCGATGTGTGCACGGTCGAGGGCATTGGCACGAACCAACTCTGAGAAGAGGTTGCGGGTGTTGTCGTCGAAGAGAGTCACGTGGTCAGAATCCCAGTGCATAGGTCGAGATACGTGGAGCATCAGTTCGGGCACGAAGAGAAGGAGTGCGGAAACTGCATCCGAAACATTCTCTGTAGGCTCATAGTGACCTGTGTCGAGGGTGTACATCACATTGTTCTTGGCGCAATAGCCTGCGTAGAAGTCGTGAGAACCTACGGTGTAAGCCTCCAGTCCGATACCGAAGAGCTTAGCCTCGAGACAAGACTTCATGTTTGGCAACTCCTCTGCCAGGATTTCATCGAGCGAGTTCTTCAGAATCTCACGATAGCGGCCTTTCTCTACGGTGATGTCCTTGCTGCCATCGTGTACCCAGATGTTCATGATACAAGGGTCGTTCTGGAACTTACCCATAGCATCGGCAATGCGGCGGCAACGCTTGGTGTGCTCAATCCAGAACTCGCGGATAGCAGGGTCGGGATTTGACAATGAGAGACTGCCGCTCTTAGGGTGAGAGAAAGAAGTGGAGTTGAAGTCGAGCTTCATGTTCTGCTCCTTAGCCCACTGCATCCAGCCTGTGAACTGGTCGACGGTTACCTCGTTGCGGTCAATCTGCTTGCCACCGAACTCACCGTAAATCTCATGCAGGTTAAGACGGAAGGTACCAGCCAGAAGAGAGTTCACCTTCTCGATGTCCTGACGCAGCTCGTCGATATTGCGAGCCTTGCCGGGATAGTTGCCTGTACTCTGTATGCCACCCGATGCAGCTTCGCCACGTTCAAAACCTACCACATCGTCAGCCTGCCAGCAGTGCAGGGAGATAGGAGTCTTCTCTAAGGTGGCAATAGCCTTGTCTGTATCCACACCAAGAGCCGCATAGCGCTCCTTGGCAATCTCGTAATTCTTTAAAATCAAATCTGCTTTCATTGTTTTTAAGTTTTTTATTATTGTTGTTATTATTTTTTGAATTTTAGCAAGTTCAGAAGTTTTTACCTTTTTACTTTTTTACCCTTTTACCTTTAAAAACTTCTCGTATGCCGCATCCCATGCCTCCTTGTCCTGAGGCTCAAATTGCTGCAACTCGATAGAGTTGGCGATGATCTGTCGCATTTCCCATATATCCTTCACATCGCCCGATGCCTTTGCCTGCAACATGATGTTGCCTATGGCTGTTCCTTCCTGAGGACCTGCCAATATGCTGACACCACAACTGTTGGCGGTGAACTGGTTGAGATGTTTGTTGAGCGAGCCTCCACCTATTATATGAAGAACATTGAGGTCGATGTCGGCAAACTCCTTCAGCCAGCCAAATACCTGACGATAACGGAGAGCCAGACTCTCGAAGATACAACGGCAGAACTCGCCATTCGATTGTGGCACATGCTGTCCTGTCTTTTCGCAATATTGCTGGATGGCCTCTGTCATGCTCGAAGGATTGGCGAAGCAGGCATCGTCGGGGTTGATGATGCTCTGGAAGGCTGGTTGCTTCATCGCTTCTGCTATCAGTTCGCCATGTCCCAAGGCTGTCATGTCTTTCTGATGGGCTGCAGCCTCGTCTTTCCATTCCTTGCGGCAACGCTCGTAAATCCACATGCCGCAGATATTCTTGAGGAATCGGGTCGTACCCTCTATTCCTCCCTCGTTGGTGAAGTTGAGTTCGTAGCTCTTCTCGTTGATGATGGCGTTCTTGGTCTCAATGCCCATCAGGCTCCATGTGCCAGAGCTCAGGTAGGCAAACTCCTCGTTCTTGGCAGGCACGGCAGCTACAGCACTGGCTGTGTCATGTCCTGCCACGGCAATAACGGGCACAGCCTTCAGACCGGTCATCTGCTGAACCTCTTCGGTCAGGGTGCCTATGATGGTTGCAGGATGGGTCATCTTTCCAAATTGCTCTCTCTTCAGTCCAAGGCTTTCTACGAGATCGTTGTCGAGGTCGCCTGTCATAGGGTTGAGAATCTGCGAGGTGGAAGCCACGGTGTATTCACAGATGGCATTGCCTGTAAGCATATAGCTCAGCGCGTCGGGGATGAAGAGTATCTTGTCGGCATTCTCGAGCGCCACGTTGCCAGCCTTGCGCATGGCATAAAGCTGGAAAAGCGAGTTGAAGTTCATAAACTGTATGCCCGTCTTCTCATATACCTTTTCCTTGCTTATCTTCTCGTCGAAGTATTTCTCCATTATGCCCACGGTGTGTGGGTCGCGGTAAGCCAGCGGATTGCGCAGTATGGCTCCGTCCTTGGCAACGTAAACGAAGTCGCATCCCCAGGTGTCGATACCGATGCTCTGTATGTTGATGCCGCGTTGCGCCACCAGTTTCAGACCTTTGATGATTTCCTGATACAGGGCATAGATGTCCCAGTAGAAGTGGCCGCCTGTCTGTATCAGGTTGTTGTCGAAGCGTGTCAGTTCTTCGAGACAGAACTTACCTTCCGACAAAGAACCAATGATGGTTCGTCCGCTGGTAGCACCGAGGTCTACCGCAAAATAGTATTTTTTGTTGTTCATTCGATTAGGTCGTTAGATTTCCTATGTTGTTTACGGTTGCAAAGATAGTACTAAAAGAAGCTGCCGACCACGATTATTTGATTTTTCATCCTTATTTTTTGACCCGGTGATTTTTCTGTCGTCAGGAAGGCTACGTGAAACAGTAACAGATAGAAGAATACACCTGCTGTTTCGGACGAAAATAAAAGTAAGTAAACGATTTCATATAAATATAATAAGGAAAAGGACAGATATTGCGTTTCTTTTCGTAACTTTGCACGCGTTTGGTAAAAATACGAACCAAAACAAACAAATATAAAAAAATATCTAACACAAACAATTAAAAATGACAACATTAACAATTTCGATTATCGTCGTCTTTGTGCTTGGCTATGCTCTCATAGCCACAGAAAGCCTGACGAAGGTAAACAAGGCTGCGATAGCCTTGCTCATGCTCGTAGGGTGCTGGACACTCTACATGGTTGACCCTATGCAGTATCTGCAGATGATGCACCCTGACTATACTGGTGGTGCTGCAGGAATGGTAGAAAAGGTGACGGGTATTATCCAGGAACACCTGGGCGATACAGCAACGACCCTCTTCTTCCTGATGGGAGCCATGACAATCGTAGAGATAGTAGACCAGAATGGCGGATTCAACTGGGTTCGCAAGGTGATGAAGACAAAGTCGAAGCGTGCTCTGCTGTGGCGCATAGCCTTCCTTACCTTCTTCCTTTCTGCCATCCTCGACAACCTGACTACCAGTATCGTGATGATTATGATTCTGCGTAAGCTCGTTACCGACCACAAGGACCGTATGATATATGCCTCGCTTGTCATCATTGCAGCCAACTCGGGTGGCGCTTTCTCGCCCATCGGTGACGTTACCACCATCATGCTTTGGAACAAGGGACTGATAACCGCAGCTGGTGTGATCGCCGAGATCTTCATCCCATCTGTGGTTTCCATGGTTCTTCCTGCCTTGATTCTTCAGACCATGTTGAAGGGCGAACTCGTGATGCCTGAGGTTTCTGCCCAGCAGAATGCTTCTGTAAGCGACTTCACAGAAGGACAGCGCAAGGCTGTGTTCTGGTTGGGTGTTGGCGGTTTGATCTTCGTTCCTATCTTCAAGAGCATAACCCACCTGCCTCCATTCGTAGGCATCCTCTTGGTTTTGGGTGTGCTGTGGACTGCTACCGAGGTGTTCTATCGCAGTTTGCATCGCGGACAGGATGCTGAGGGTACACAGAAGCGAGTAACCAAGTTGCTCTCTCGTGTGGATATGAGCACCATTCTCTTCTTCCTCGGTATCTTGATGGCTGTGTCTTGTCTGGCAGAAATCGGCGTACTGACAGCTTTAGGTCAGGGACTGAATGTTGCCTTCGACGGCAATCACTACCTCGTAACAGGTATCATCGGTGTGCTTTCAAGTATTGTGGACAATGTGCCTTTGGTAGCAGGCTGTATGGGTATGTATCCTGTGGCTGCTGTAGGCGATATGGCTGTTGACGGAATCTTCTGGCAGTTGTTGGCTTACTGTGCTGGTGTCGGTGGTTCTATGCTGATTATCGGTAGTGCTGCTGGTGTGGTTGTCATGGGCTTGGAGAAGATCACCTTCGGCTGGTACATGAAGCACATTTCCTGGATTGCCTTCGTGGGCTATTTGGCTGGTATCGTAAGCTACTGGTTTATCCGCACTTTCCTCTATGCAGTGTAAACTGACTCTTTTGAGTCGATGAAATAAAAAAAGGCAACTTGTCGTAGCGACGGGTTGCCTTTTTTCTTTGCTTTCTCCTTTCTTCAGCTCTTTGTTTTCTCCTTGCTTCTTTTCTTGCGAAGAATGCTCTTCCGGGGTTCGCAGGTGCTGTTATCTCATTTTATTGCGGAACTCAGAGGGCTTGAGACCGGTCTGGTTCTTAAACTTCGATGAGAAATAGTCGGGCGACTCGAAGTTGAGTCTGTAGGCTATTTCCTTGATACTCTCGTCGGTGGTGGAGAGCAGTTCCTTAGCTCTTTGCAGTCGGAGATCTTGCTGATACATGGCAGGAGCGATGCCTGTAAACTCCTTGAAGAGTTTTCGGAACGATGAGTAGCTTACCCCCAGGTCTTCGGCTATCTTCTGTATGGTGAGGTCGCTCTCTAAGGATTCGCGTATGCGCAGTCGGGCCTTGTTGATCATATCCACATGGACTGTGTTCTTGTTCAGGATGATGTTGCGTTCCAGAGAGTACATCATGCCGATGAGGTGGTTGACGATTCCTGCCAATGTTTGCTGCGAGTAGGCGGCCTCCTCTTGTGCTATGCGGTAAGCCTCCTTGTAGAGGCTTAGTATGTCGTTGCTGAACCCAACATGGTAAATAGGTTTCTCGGGTGAAAGGAATCCTGCCTTCACTCTGTCGTCGATGTTCTTGCCTTTGAAGCCTATCCAATAGCTGTGCCATCCCTTCTCAGGACAGGGGTGGTAAGTGTGCCATTCGCCAGGAAAGAGTAGGAATATGTCACCGGCCTTGATAGGTGTCTCTGCGATATGTGCCGACTGGAACACGCCTTCTCCCTCGGGTTGGTAGAGCAACTGATATTCATCGAGCTCGCGTCCCTTCTTCAGGTCGAAGTAATAGCCGTCGGCATGTCCTTTTGTGGGATAGGATTCTCCCGGCTCGATCATCTCGTACCCTATGGTGCTCACGGTGAGTCCCCATTCTTTGTCACGTTCGTTGGCCAATAGATATTTGCTTGTCTGCATGTCTGTAATAAACTTGTTCTGGCTGCAAAAATACAGAATTTGCAGCAGAAAAGAGCATGATGAAAGTTTTTTTATGCTTTTATGTGCATAAAAAGTACTGTCGTCCGCACCTCCTCAGCTGTTTTTTCCTTCCATGTAGCCCGTTGCGTAAAGGTGTCCTTCCTCTATGGTGCAAGGGGTGAAGAATGGAATAAGTTGCGATAGCTCCGCCCTAACTATAAAAAATAGGTTACACCTTATTATATATAGGTGATGAGTAGAGTCTAAAGTATGTGTATAATGGGCTGGGAGGAATGCAAGGGATACTGATTACGATTACTGTCCGATTTTCCGCTGGTTCACCTTCGTTATTTAGAACATGAATCAGCCCTGTGATGCAGGGTAGGAGGAAAGATGCATTTTAATGTCGATTTTCATGACTGATACAGCCTCTATGAGATAGGGGATGAAGATAGATGAAAACGTAGAAAATTGCCCTAATCCCAAAAAATAGTATGAATTTTGGGATTATAATCCTAAAACTTAGTATGTTTTTTGGGATTTACGTCATTTATATCATATTCAAGTTGAATGGCTTTAGTCGTAACTTACGTACGGAGTTGAAACGTGCTAAGAAATTCTACTTTTATGATAATGGAATACGTAATGCCATCTTGCAGAATTTTGCACCTCTTGCTCTCAGGCAGGATGTGGGGGCTTTGTGGGAAAACTTCTTCATTAGTGAGCGAATGAAGGCTAATCAAAATGCTGGACGACATGTAAACAGCTATTTTTGGCGTACCAGCCAGCAGCAGGAGATTGATTATCTGGAGGAATGTGATGGTCAGTTTTCTTTGTTTGAGATGAAGTGGAATCCTAAGCGTGCCAATACAAAGTTCCCTGCCTCTTTCCTTTCTGCTTATCAGGTGAAAGATAAGTGCATCGTGACACCTGAAAATTGGATAGATTGGGTTATAGAGTGATAGTGCTATCCCCCCAAAAAAATGTCCGTTTTCATGACTGATACAGCCTCTATGAGATAGGGGAGGCTTTCTTTAAAATAAGTTAAAAAGTGGGTGCTCTTTTATAAAATGTGTGGGAAAGTTACAGGATTCCCTCATAAAATGTGTATATTTGTAGCGCTATTCCCCCATAAAATGTGGGCGGAAGAGTGATTATTCCCTCATAAAATGTGATTTAAAGATACGGATTATGGAAAGATTAGCTATCAATGAACTTCTGAAATGGAAGAATAAACAATATCGTAAACCTCTTATTATAGAGGGTGCCAGACAGGTGGGAAAGACTTGGCTGGTGAAGGAGTTTGCCCGCCAGAATTACAAGCAGCTGGCGTATGTGAACTTTGAAGAGATGAAGATTCTGCAGAATCTCTTTGAACAGGATTTCAATATTCCTAGAATCCTTACAGCTATTGGGGCTGCAACGAATGTAACCTGCACAGAGGGCGAAACGCTGATATTCCTGGATGAGATTCAGGCTGCCCCTCATGCTGTTACTTCTCTCAAATATTTTGCAGAGAATGCACCGGGCTATCATGTCATAGCTGCAGGTTCTCTTCTGGGTATCGAACTGCATCAGGGGGAATCTTTTCCTGTGGGTAAGGTGGAATTTCTCCCTCTCTATCCAATGAACTTTATCGAGTTCGTGATGGCTATGGGGGAGAAGAATCTGGCGCAGCTGCTGCAAATGAAAGATTGGAATATGATAACGATGTTTGCTCCCAAGTTTCAGGAACTCTTAAAGTATTATTACTATGTGGGAGGCATGCCTGAAGCCGTATTGAGCTTTAGCCAGAATTGTGACTGGAAAGAGGTGAGAGCCATACAGAAGGACATTCTGAACAGTTATCAGAGGGATATGTCTAAGCATGCTCCATCGGAAATTATTCCCCGTATTACTGATTTGTGGAAATCCTTGCCAGCCCAGTTGAGTAAGGAAAACAGGAAGTTTATCTATGGAGTGGTGCGTGAGGGAGCAAGAGCCCGGGAGTATGAGTTGGCCTTGCAGTGGCTGCTGGATGCCGGACTGATATATAAGGTATATAATGTGAAGGCTCCCCGACTTCCGCTTGCCAGTTATGAAGACCGGGCGGCCTTCAAGATCTTTGTCCTGGATGTCGGGCTTCTAGGTGCGATGTCTAATCTCAAGGCTGCGACAATAGTGGCTGGCAACAGTATTTTTACCGAGTTTAAAGGGGCATTGACGGAACAGTATGTTTTGCAGCAGCTCATTCTCAGGTATGAACCCTATTATTATGCCAAGACCAACAGTACTCAGGAGATTGATTTCCTGCTCCAGGATGAGGAGGATGAGATTGTTCCGCTGGAGGTGAAAGCCGAGACGAATGTCAAGGCAAAGAGCCTGCGCCAGTTTGTTGCAGACAACCAGTCAAAGAAGGCCTATCGCATCTCCATGAATGATTATCAGCAGGAAGATTGGGTTACGAATGTACCGCTCTATGCGGTAAATGATCTCGAATTTTAGCGATAGCACCGCCCTAACTATATAAAAATAGGTAGTTAGGGCGGTGGTATCGCATTTGCAAATATATATATGAAGTTCTGGGAAATGAAAATCCCCAACCCGCTATATGAAAGCTGGTTGGGGAAATTATGATAGATTTTGCTTTTTCAGAAATATCCGATTGTGAATTACAGAGGATACTCCTCGAAAGCATAGAGTACAGTGCTTAGATATCGCTCGCCTGTATCGGGGAGCAGCGCCACAATCTTCTTGCCCTTGTTCTCAGGACGCTTCGCAATCTCGGTGGCAGCAAAGGCTGCAGCACCAGAAGAGATTCCCACCAGGATGCCTTCGGTCTGAGCCAAGTCGCGGCCAGCCTTGATGGCATCATCGTTCTGTACGTCGAACACTTCGTCGATATATTCCGAAGAATAGGTCTTTGGCACGAAGCCGGCACCGATGCCCTGAATCTTGTGAGGACCACTCTGCTTACCATTGAGAACTGCCGATGTGGCTGGCTCTACGGCGATGACCTTCACGTCAGGGTTCTGTTCCTTCAGGTATTTGGCAATACCCGATATGGTGCCGCCTGTTCCTACACCTGCCACGAAGATGTCTACCTTGCCGTCGGTGTCTTCCCAAATCTCAGGACCTGTAGTGGCGTAATGCTTGGCTGGGTTGGCAGGATTGACAAACTGTCCTAAGATGACAGCGCCGGGGATGGAGTCGCGAAGTTCCTCGGCTGCCTTGATGGCACCGGTCATTCCGTCTTTACCACTGGTCAGTCTTACCTCTGCACCATAAGCCTTTACCAGGTTGCGTCGCTCGATACTCATCGTCTCAGGCATGGTGAGGATGAGGTGGTAGCCCTTCACGG